>CEOP01035869.1_pt1 | contig 12789 bp, 10 predicted proteins | sample 361301 | NCBI WGS metagenome assembly CEOP01 (sample SAMEA2619548, study PRJEB7988) | marine metagenome | biome: marine biome (ENVO:00000447); feature: deep chlorophyll maximum layer (ENVO:xxxxxxxx); material: "saline water (ENVO:00002010), including plankton (ENVO:xxxxxxxx)" | depth 55 m
TGGACAGAACATCTACATTATTCCCGAAAAAGAAACTGTAATTGTTCGCTGCGGCAATTCACTTCAATATTACAGTAGCGATTTAGATTTATGGAATATTGCTTTACAGTTGATTACACCAAAAGAAAAAGACTCTTTAAAAAACTAAACCATAGGCATATCTTCTTCTTTTAAAATTATTGTAAATTGTAGGTATGAGAAGAATTCTATTGGTCTTTTTATTCCCCTTGTTAATTTTTTCTAGTGTACTTAATAATTTATTAATATCACAAAATCAACCAACATCTCCTTTAATGTATTCTTATCAAGAGCATACAGATCTGAAATCAATATCACCCTTTGGTCTTGAATGGATACATCTAGGACCAACTCTAAATGGAGCTCGAGTAGAAGCAATTCAGTCGGATCCCAATAATCCTGGAACAATCTATGCAGCTTTTGGCTCAGGAGGTTTATGGAAAACTATTAATAATGGATTAAATTGGAGCCCCATATTCGAAAACATGCCTTCGTTAGGGATTGGCGACATAGCCTTAGCACCATCAAATACTGAGATTATTTATGTAGCAACAGGAGAAAATCTTAAAAAAGCCAGAAATTTTACTATGCCAGGAACAGGGGTGTACCGTTCCAATAATGGCGGAGATACCTGGGCACACATAGGTCTTAACGATACATGGCATATCGGTGAAATTGTGGTTCATCCTAATAATCCAGATATCGTTTTGGTAGCAGCACAAGGACATTTTTGGTCTTCTAACGAGAATCGAGGAGTTTTCAGAACAGACGATGGAGGTAAATCATGGAATCATGTTTTATTCATTGATGAAAATACTGGTGCGAATGACATTGTTTTTTCTCCGGCAAATCCTGAAATTGTGTATGCCACAACTTGGGAAAATTACCCAAATGTAAATGGGAAAAAAAGCGCAATTTATAAAAGTGAAGATTCAGGCCGTACCTGGAATAAAATAATAAATGGAGTAACTATTAACAAAAATACAGGGCGTATAGGAATTGCAGCTTCGTATCAAGATAAAGATAAGGCATATGTATTTATAGATCAGCGGAATCAAAGGAACGGACAAGGAACTGGAGAAGTGTACAAAACAATAAATGGAGGAAAAACTTGGAAAAAAACACATAAAGAAAATATTAAATCATTGTCTGTAATCGGATGGTATTTTATGGACATCTATGTTAATCCTCAAAACGATGAAGAAATTTATGGTTTGGGAGTGCGATTAATTAATAGTATAGATGGCGGTAAAACATTTAAGAATATTGAAGGTCAAATCACTCACTTAACACCTAGTCCCGCACAAACACTTCACCTAGATCATTGTGAGATGTGGATAAACCCGTCTAATCCAAAAGAACTACTTCTTGGAAATGATGGCGGAGTTTATCATAGCTATGATGGCGGCAAATCATGGCTACATCTAAATAACATTTCTGCTGGTGAGTTTTACGATATTGAGATAGATAACCAAGAGCCCTACCATATTTATGGTGGAACTCAAGATGATGCTACGGTTTATGGTTTTGCTCAAGAATATAATTCAAAGTTTGATGATTCTTGGGAATATTTATGGATTGATGCTTGGAGCGGTGGAGATGGTTGTATTACACTTGTGGACCCAAATGATGAAAACACTATTTATTTTAGTATGCAAAACGGAGGTGCACGTCGTAGAAATATTAATACAGGTAAATCTGTAGATATAAGACCAAAATTTCAAAAAGAAGACAACATCAAGCTCCAATATAATTTTATCACGCCTTATATGTTATCTCATTTTGATTCTAATACGGTTTATATGGCTGGAAATTATGTTATGAGAAGTAAAGATAGAGGAGATAACTGGACAGTTATAAGCCCAGATCTTATTAAAGAACGAAATCATTCAAAAACAGAAACAGCCGCTGGGGCACTAGCAGAGTCTTATTTTGAAGAAGGAACTATGTATATGGGGACGGATAGAGGAACCATGTGGTATACGAAAAATGGAGGTAAAAGTTGGAAAAATATTTCTCAAGGTCTTTCAGACCAATATATTAGAAGTATTTCCCCTTCTCAACACAAAAAAGAAAGACTATATATTCAAATGACAGGATTAAATTATGATGATTTTGGAGCATATTTATATGTGTCGGAAGATTATGGAGCGCATTGGAAATCGATAACCAATAATTTGCCGAACCACCCTATAAATACAATTGTTGAAGACCCAGATTTTGAAAATATATTATATGCAGGCACTTATCGAGGGGTGTATGTTTCGAAAAACAGAGGGGAAGATTGGGCTTATTTTGGAGCAGCATTGCCTGATACTAGTATTGCAGATATAGCTATTGAAACAAAATCAAAAGACATGATTATTGCAACTCATGGGCGCGGTATTTATAAAACAAATCTTAAGCCATTTTATTATCAGATTACAGCAAATGACACATTAAATTATCTTTATGAAGTTGCTTCTGCAAAATATCCAGATTTAAGAGATACACACAAAGATGTAGATGAAAAATCAGTACAAAAACTTCCAATTACCTTTTGGTTAAATAAGACAGAAAATATTATTTTAAGAATAACAGATACAGCGAATTCACTTATTTGGACAAAGGAAATAAAAGGTAGAATGGGGCTTAATCAATATAGATGGGATCTTATTATAAGCCAAGAAATTAGTAACTTACCTTATTATATTCATTATAAAAAATATTTAGACAAAGGAGAGTACAATTTGCTGCTTGAAAGTTCTGAAGGAATTTTAAAAAAGAAACTTTCAGTAATTGAATAATAATAGCAATATCCTTAATTTAAAAATATAGATGATGGAAAAAAGACCGGGAATTTTTAATGATGTTATTGGACCAATAATGCGAGGCCCATCAAGCTCACACACAGCAGCATCATGGCGTGCTGCTAAAGTTTGCACGGATATTTTAAACGAGCCTCTTAAAAAAGCAATTATTGATTTTGACAAGAATGGTGCGTGGGCACCCAACTACAGAGAACAAGGGACATCGCTTGGAATAGAAGGAGGACTATTAGGGTTAGAAATAATTGATGATCGAATGAAAAACACTGAGCTCGTTGCCAACGAATTGGGAATTTCAATACAATATGAAATAAATTCATTTAAAACAAATCATGTAAACACGTTTCGCTTATCGCTTGAAGGTGTTAATGGGAAAAATATTCAAGTGGTGGCTATATCAACAGGAGGAGGATCCTTTGAAATTCAAAATATTGACAGCTATGAAGTTCAGCTTTGTGGAGATTTTTATGAGCTACTGCTTTTCGATAGTTCAAAGGAAATAACTTTAGAAGAGCTTAAGGAAATGTTACCACAAAGCAAATTTATTGTTGAATCATTTAATAGTGGTAAACGGCTAATAAACATGAAATTTTCAAATGAAATTTCGAATGAAATAATTGAAAAATTAAAACTCGCATTGAGCTTTGAAAAATTTATTATTACAAAACCAGTTTTACCAATTGTTGCAGGTAACGAATCAGAGCTGCCATTTACTTCAGTTGAATCGCTTTTAGAATTTTCAGAAAAAGAAGATCTCGATTTGGGAGCATTGGGATTAATTTATGAACAATGCCAGAGCGGATTAGAAGATTCTGCTGTTATAGACAGAATGAAGAATCTTGTTAGGATTATAGAGAATAGTATTAAAACAGGCTTAGAAGGAACAACCTATGAAGATCGGATTTTGCCGCAACAATCACATTTAATAAATAAGGCAAGAAAAAAGAATAAAATTTTACAAGATTCTATTATAAATCAAATTATAGCAAATGTCTCGGCAATTATGGAATCAAAGAGCGCAATGGAAGTTGTTGTTGCAAATCCTACAGCAGGTTCTTGTGGTGTTATTGGCGGAGTATTGAGAGCGGTAGCAGATGACATAAATGCAACTCATGACGAATTGATTAGGGCGTATTTTGCCACAGGAATTATTGGAGCATATTTTGCAATGGGGCCAGGGTTCTCTGCTGAAGAACATGGATGTCAAGTTGAATGTGGAGCATCGGCAGGCATGGCAGCTGCTGGAATAGTTCAATTATTTGGAGGAACAGCTAGAGAAGCAGTTGATGCAGCCTCTATGGCAATTCAAAATATGATTGGATTGGTTTGCGACCCAATAGCAGATCGTGTTGAAGCGCCATGTTTGGGGAAAAATGTAAGCGCAGCTGTAAATGCGCTTTCATCAGCAACAATGTCTTGTGCTGGGTATAATGCTCTTATTCCTCTAAATGAAGTTCTCAAAACGGTTTCCTCAGTTAGTAGCCAAATGCCTACTTGCGTTAAATGTACAGGGAAAGGCGGTCTTGCAATGACAAAAACTGCTTGTGATATAAAAGCAAAATTAGCATTAAAAACATCATAGTTACTACCTAAATCAACCCTAATTTTTATGAATTAATTTTATTAGAATCCCATAAATTATGACAACAGTTATTTGGATTGCGCTTATTATTTTATCAATATTTTTCATATACGTTCTAAGTAAAGATGTTATTAAACATCAAAAAGTTTTAGAAAATGTTAATGTTGTGAAAACAGCCTTAATAGGATTCGTTGTTAATTTTTTTGATGTTCTTGGGATTGGGGCTTTTGCCCCACAAACAGCATTGTTAAAATTTACAAAACAAACAGAGGACAGGGTTTTGCCTGGGACATTAAATGTATCGAACACAATTCCAGTTTTAATTCAAGCATTAATTTTTATTCAAATTATTGAAGTAGAGTCAATTACCCTAATATCTATGTTGTTATCAGCAGCAGCAGGAGCTATTCTTGGAGCCGGAATAGTATCAAAACTGTCTGTAAAGAAAATTCAGTTGACTATGGGATTTGCATTATTAGTCACGGCTTTTTTTATGCTTTCTGGACAAATGCATTGGATACAAGGAGGAGGAGAAGCTATTGGCCTAAGTGGATGGAAATTAGTCTTAGCGATTGGAGCTAACTTTGTTCTTGGTGCTTTTATGACTGTAGGAATTGGCCTGTATGCTCCTTGTATGGCTTTAGTCTATGCTTTAGGAATGTCCCCTTTGGTCGCATTTCCAATCATGATGGGCTCTTGTGCTTTTTTGATGCCACCAGCATCGGCAAAATTCATTAAAGAAGGAGCATATAATAGAAAAGCTTCTGTATCTATGGCGATCCCAGGAATTATTGCTGTTATAATTGCAGCATTTTTGATAAAATCATTGCCGCTCAATATACTTAAATGGGTGGTAATTGTGGTTATAATTTATACTTCTTTAGTAATGTTTAAGTCAGCCTTAAAGAGTAGAAATTGAATAGGACTTAAGGCTGGGGTCTATAAATTAAAATTTATCCTTAAATTGTTATAAATGTTGAATTTACCAAGAAAGGATTAAAATTAATTAACCAAATTAGATATTATGATACTTAAAAAGACATCATTTTCAACTGTATTTTTATTAATTGTAATACAGCTAACAAGCCTTGCACAAGAAAAACACTATTATCAAACGGATTTTTCAATTGCTGATTTTCAAGAAAGAAGATCCCAAATATTTGATGCTATAGGGAATAATTCTATTGCCTTGATTCAGGGAGCTGCAAGTATAAAAGGGTTTAAGGTATTTCGACAGAATAATACCTTTTACTATTTGTGCGGACTAGAATCAGAACATGCCTATCTATTGCTAAATGGAAAAACTAAAACAAGTACTATTTATTTACCGAGTAGAGATAAAGCAAGAGAAAGTAGTCAAGGTAAAATACTATCTGCTGAGGATGCTGATTTGATTAAGAAACTTACTGGAGTTGAACGTGTTCGGGAATATGGGTCTTTATCAAATGATTTAGTAGGTACGGGGCTTATAAATAGAGGACCCCCATACTTATATACTCCTCTTAGCCCTGCAGAAATAGGAAACGATAGTCGGGACGAAATTTTGCATGGACAAGCTAGAGCAGCTTCTGATCCATGGGATTCGCAGTCCACAAGAGAGGCTAGATTTAAAAAATTGATAATGGAAAGATTTCCACAATTTAAAATTCGAGATCTCTCACCAATTTTAGATTCTATGCGATTGATAAAAAGTCCAAAAGAAATTGAAATAATTCGTAATGCAACTGAAATAGCTGGGTTGGCAATTATGGAAGCCATGAGGTCTACTAGCCCTGGAGTTTATGAATACCAACTAGATGCAGCTGCAAAATATATTTTCTATTTGCATGGCGCACAAGGAGACGGCTATCCTTCCATTATTGGAGGAGGTGCAAACGCTTATATGGGGCACTATTTCCGCAAAAAAGATGTATTGAAGGACGGAGATTTAGTGCTTATGGACTATGCGCCAGATTACCATTATTATACAAGCGATGTGACGAGAATCTGGCCTGTAAACGGAAAATTTAATAAAAAACAGGCAGCACTGTACAAATTTATTGTAGCCTATAGAGACGCTTTATTCCGTTACATTAAGCCTGGAGCTACTTCAGATGAAGTACTTAATAAGGCTGCTGTAGATATGAAAGAATACTTAATTGGTAAATCTTTTGTGAAGCCATCACATTTAAAAGCTGTACAAAATGGACTTATATTTCGAGGACATTTTCAACACCCAGTAGGTATGGCAGTACATGATGTGGGGAGAGTTCATGGCGTTACATTACAAGAAGGAATGGTTTTTACAATTGACCCAATGATATGGATTCCAGAGGAGAGACAGTATATTCGTATAGAAGATATTGCTGTAGTAACGAAAACAGGTGTTGAAAATCTTAGCGATTTTGTACCATCAAAAATAGAAGATATAGAAAGAACCATTAAAGAAATAGGTCTAACAGAATTTCGTCCAGTAAAATTATTACCCCTTAAAGACTAATTTATAATTATATTTTTCACAATCTAAATATTATGAGAACATTAAAAAATAGAATACTAGTACCGATTTGTTTATTAATAGCTATAAGTAACTATGCCAAAGTAATTGCCTTTACAGATAATTATCCTAAAAACCCAAAAATTGACGCTATCAACTATGCATTTAAAATTGAATTATCTGATAAAACTGACGAAATTGTTTGTGATTTAACTATTGATGTCCGTTTTCTTGGTGCTGATGTTAAAAATTTAAGATTAGACTTAGCAAATGCTTCAAAAGAACTAGACAATAAGGGCATGGTTGTAAGTCATGTTTCATCAAATGGCGAAGCATTGAGTTATAGCCATGAGAATGATGTTTTAAATATAAGACTCCCCTCACCTTCTTCAATTAATCAACTCAGCAAATTTAATATAGTGTATAAGGGAGTTCCTTATAGTGGTCTAAAAATTGGGAAGAATAAACATGGAGATCGTACTTTTTTTAGCGATAACTGGCCTAACAAAGCAAGGAATTGGCTCGCTACTATTGACCATCCTTATGATAAGGCCATGTGTGAATTTATAGTAACTGCCCCAAATCATTATCAAGTGGTTTCTAATGGATTAAAAATTGAAGAAACTAATCTTTCTAATGGAAAACGACTGACTCATTGGAAACAATCTGTCCCAATTGCTTCATGGTTATTTGTACTTGGTGCCGCAGATTTTGCTGTTCAATATGTAGATACATTTGACGGCAAATCAATTCAAACTTGGGTATATCGTCAAGACAGAGATGCTGGTTTTTATGATTTTGCTGAACCTACAAAGAAGGTTTTAGAATTTTACAGCAATTATATTGGGCCTTTTTCGTATGAGAAATTAGCTAACATACAGTCTAACAGTGTAGGAGGAGGAATGGAGGCTGCATCTGCAATTTTATATGGAGACAACTCAGTTACTGGGGATAGAAGTATTAGATGGAGAAATGTAGTTATTCATGAAATTGCACATCAATGGTTTGGCAATGCTGTGACCGAATATGATTGGGATGATGTTTGGTTAAGCGAAGGATTTGCTACATATTTCACTTTGCTTTTTATTGAACATGAATATGGCCGTGATGCTTTTTTGAAAGGACTTAAATCAAGCCAGGAAATGGTAAATTCTTTTCATGAAAAAAACCCTAAATACCGCATTATTCATGATAACTTAAAGAACATGAAGAATGTCACTAGCTTGCAAACGTATCAGAAAGGAAGTTGGATTTTACACATGCTAAGGGGGGTTGTTGGTACTGAAAATTTTTGGAAGGGAATCCAAATATATTATCAAAAATACAAGGACTCAAATGCCACAACTAATGATTTTAAAAGGATAATGGAAGAAGTATCAAGTCAAAATTTAACAGCCTTTTTTCAACAATGGCTATATAAGCCAGGAGCCTTAGAGCTTTCTGGAAATTGGAAATATAATCATAAAGAGGGGGAGGTTTTAATTTTCCTTACTCAAGAGCAAGGAGACGACAGCTTATTTGAAATGCCTATAGAGTTTGGAATCAATTTTAAAGGAGAAAAGAATCAGCAAATTGAACGAGTTCAATTAAATGAAAAATCAAATGTTTTTAAAATAAAAGTGAAGAAAGAGCCAGAAAACATTATACTTGACCCTAATTCATGGGTGCTAATGAAGACAGAGTTTAAGGAAAATATCTCATCCCTCCCATAATAATTATCAAAAAGAGAATTAGCTAACTTTATTTGTATTTAATTAACTATATTCAGAAACTAATTTTAAATTATTTATTATGAAAAATTTTATATATGTTTTTAGTTTATTCTTGATCGTAAGTTCATGCGGTCAAGCTGATTGTCAATGTGAAGCTGAAACTAATGGTTTTGCGCCTAATGAAGGTCAGACAGTTATGATGGGAAGTCAGGCATCAGTTGATGTTGTAGTTGCTATGGATAAGGCATGGGCTGCAAGAGATTATGATGCATTAAAATCATTTATTGCAGATGAAGCTGTTCTGCAATTTGAGAATGGACAGAAAGCTGCAAATGGCGATGAATTCGTTGCAATTATTGACAAACAATATCAGGAAGGGTTAGCTGAAGGAAATTCTGGAGAATGGAAGTTTAGATATGCTTTTTCTATTAAACCTTCAAAGCCTGAAGGGACTGATTATGCTAATAATAGAGGTGAATGGGTTAATGCAGGTTTTGACGGATCTGATGGAACTTATAACGAATGGTATCAGGTTGAAGATGGAAAAATTATTTCTTGGTCACAAACAAAAGGTGATATTTCTATTGACTAAATAATGTTTATTATCTCTATACTAATAATAATTATTTTTTTAATTAGTATAGAGATAAATTATTTACTAAATTTGCTCATATATTTTATTATATGAAGCGAAATTTATCTTTAAAGTCGATTAAAGGAAATTTTTTGTCTAAAGAGGAGTTAAGCAAATTAAAAGAAGTAGAGGCATTAATGCCTGAATATGAAAGTTTGTTGGGGGCTAAGTCAAAACTTACTTCGAAATTAAAGGATCTAAATCACAGGATTAAAATAATTGAAAATTATCAATTTGAACTTGCATTACTTTTAAAAAAGAATAACAAGCATCTTACCCCAGTTATTTCTGTTGGATTTGATAAAAGATGGTCTACATATAACTGTATTGTTAAGATTTCTGGAGCTACAAAATCTTTTTATTTAGGAAAGGAGAATGCTATAAAAAAGAAGATTCAACAGTTTCACAGCAAGAATATAATGGGGAGGGGAATGAATTTTGTTAAATCTGAAGTTATAAAAATCACTTCCACTGTTATAATGCAGTTTATTGATATGAAATCTACTGGAGATCCATTTAAAAAAAGAGTTAAGTTAAACCTACAAAACGTATTAGAGAGGTATGTAGCATCTGGTGAGTGGGATTATTGGACTAGTAGATAATTAATAATATAATTTTTCTTTTTTCATAGTTCTTCTATAGTTCATTGCAACTGAATCAAATTTTAAATGGAGTTCTTCCGCAAGGTCAAAGGGAACTTGTTGAGGTCTTTGAGACTCTACGATTCTTTTGTCTTGATCAAAAATCACTTTTTCAAATTCTTGAATTACAGTTTCTGGCTCATCATGATTATAATTTCTACCAACAATACAGTAACCTCTACATTTATTTTTTGAAATAGGCTGGGATGCAAAAAAATAAATCATCCCTTCTTTATCTCCCCAACCTAGTCTTAGTAATATTGTATATGGAAGGTGTAATTCATAAACACTTCTTCTTTCAGGTTTTACAATTTTATCATTCGCAAAGATTGGAAAATCATCTGTGTTACTAGCTTCTGGCCTTACAATAGAATAATGAAGTACAGAGCCTTTGACTATAACTTTACATTCAGGCACTAGTGGGCGTTTTGGATCACCAAGCAATCCTGGATGTACCCATGGGAAATGACCAAAATCAGTAAAATTTTCTACTTGTCTAGAACTATCACTATCCCACTTAAATGGACCAGTATTGATGAATTGCCATTGCTTATTATTAAATTCATCAATTCTTGGAAGATTATACGTTGGTTTATTAATTGCAACCCACACAATTCCATATTTTTCAATACAATTGTAAATAGGAGTTTTAGCTTTACTAGGTATTTTGCTGTTTGGTGCCTGAGGAATTAATATGCATTTACCATGCTTGTCATATCGCCATGCATGATAAGGGCATATGATACAATTATCTTTTATCCATCCTAATGACAATGCAGTGCCCCTATGAATGCAAAGATCTTTCATAGCATGAGCTTTCCCATCAGATGTTCTCCAAAGAACAATTGCTTCATCTAATAAAAAAGTGCCAAAAGGAGAATCCTTTAATATTTCATCACTGTATCCAACTGGATGCCAACATGAATATAATTTTTTAGGGAAGGATGTTTGATTTACTTCCATATAATAGTTAAGTCTTTTATTCAATTTAATGAAAAATGCAGTAAATTTGTATATATGAAAACTAAAAAAGACATTGTAAAGGATTGGATTACTAGATATTCAGGAATAAAAATAAAATCCTTTGGCAAATTTATTCTATTAACAAATTTTCAAAAATATGTTGATGAATTTGCAAAAATCAATAATGTACAGGTTGATGGCCTTGAAAAGAATATGCCATCAGCAACACACGATAATATTACAATAATAAATTTTGGAATGGGTAGCCCAAATGCAGCTACTATAATGGACTTGTTATCTGCAATTAAGCCCAAGGCTGTTCTTTTTTTAGGAAAATGCGGGGGATTAAAAAAGAGAATAAAAATTGGAGATTTTATTTTACCAATTGGAGCAATTAGAGGAGAGGGAACCTCAAATGATTATTTTCCAATTGAAGTTCCAGCAATGCCTTCCTTCTCTTTACAGAGAGCAATTTCTTCCGCATTAAAATATCAAAAAATAGATTATTGGACAGGTACTGTTTTTACCACCAATAGAAGGGTTTGGGAATTTGATAGTAAGTTTAAAAATTACTTAAAAAAAATTCGCGCATATTCTATTGATATGGAAACAGCTACATTGTTTACGGTTGGGTTTCATAATCGAATTCCCATTGGAGCTTTACTCTTAGTAACAGACCAGCCAATGATTCCTGAGGGGGTCAAAACTAAAATTAATGATGATAAAAATTCTCAGCTCTATGACAAAAAACATTTAGTAGTTGGGATTGAATCACTACAACAGATTATTAATCACGAGGATACGGTAAGACATCTTAAATTCTAGACCATGAAAAAAATTGTATTTTATCTTATAGCAATTATAATAGTAGGATGTTCAAATGAATCTGAAATTACTATTACAAAGTTTGAAGGATCTCCAGAATTTACTACTTCAAAACTCTCATTAATTACAGATCAAAAGAAAGAAAACACAAATAATCATTTCAGTTTTAATGTTGAGAATTATGAGTTAGGAGAGCAAACAGCTGGAGCCATTGATAATGGTTTAGCTAATTCTGCTAAGGGACAACATATACATATGATTGTAAACAATGGACCATATTCTGCTCATTATGAATCTGAATTTTCTAAAGAAATAAATGAAGGCAAAAACCTAATCTTATTTTTCTTATCTAGATCTTTTCATGAGTCAGTTAAGAATCCAAATGCATTTTCATTAATACAAATAAATTCTGATGAAGAGAATTTTGAACACTATGATTTAAATTCAGAATTTTTGTTTTATAGTAGACCTAAAGGAATATATAAAGGGAATGACACAAAGAAATTATTACTTGATTTCTATTTAGTTAACACAGAAATATCTCCTGAAGGAAATAAAGTTCGCGCCACTGTAGATGGAAAAGAATTTGTTATTGATGAGTGGGCTCCCTATTATATTGAAGGCTTGCAGATTGGAGAGGTTATAGTAAAATTAGAACTAATAAATTCTAATGGTGAATTAATTGATGCTCCCTTTAATCCAGTTGAGAGAAAAGTTACGTTACAATAATTTTAATATTCGGGATGTGGCGTAGTCCGGTTAGCGCACACGGCTGGGGGTCGTGGGGTCGCAGGTTCAAATCCTGTCATCCCGACTTTTTTTTTACTTTTGTTATTATGAAAAAACTAATTTTAATACTTATTCCACTTCTGCTATTTAATTCATGTAGTGAATTAACAAATGATGAAACTAATGCCCCTAACATTATTTTAATTACTCTTGACGGGGTAAGGTGGCAGGAAGTGTTTAATGGAATTGATTTAGAGCTCATAGAAAACAAAAAGTTTACTAAAAATTCTGAATTATTAAATCAAATGTTCTTTGATGAAAACCAAAAAATTCGTCAGCAGAAGCTCTTACCATTCTTTGGTAATTACATTGATAATTATGGATTATTAATTGGGAATAATG
>CEOP01021994.1_pt1 | contig 12785 bp, 7 predicted proteins | sample 361301 | NCBI WGS metagenome assembly CEOP01 (sample SAMEA2619548, study PRJEB7988) | marine metagenome | biome: marine biome (ENVO:00000447); feature: deep chlorophyll maximum layer (ENVO:xxxxxxxx); material: "saline water (ENVO:00002010), including plankton (ENVO:xxxxxxxx)" | depth 55 m
CGATGGTCAAAACAATGGAGTCTCCAAGAGACTTACAGTTAGCAGATCGAATAACTCAATATGCTCCTCTAGAGGGGGATTTAGAGAAAACAGCTGAAATTATTTTTCTTGTTAGACCAGACTTTGTGATATTTGATGAGGTAAGACGGGCTCGTGATTTTGAAATATTTGCCGATGTAAGATTAGCAGGAGTAGGTTTACTGGGAGTCACCCACGCTAATTCTGCATTAGAGGCAATTCAGAGATTGATTGGTAAGGTTGAGTTAGGTTTAGTTAGCCAGGTCCTCGACACAATTCTACACGTTGAAGCAGGTACAATTCAACAAGTCTTGGAACTGAGAATGACGGTTAAAGCACCTACTGGTATGCAAGAGGAATTAGCTAGACCAGTAATTGAAGTAGTTGAATTCCCAAGTGGAAAAATCACTCATGAAATGTTCGCTTTCGGCTCTGAAATAGCAGTTGTTCCAGTAGAAGGAGCCTCTAGGAGAATGTCGCCAATGAAGTCTCTGGCCAAAGAAGCACTCATCCAGAAGATTAGAGAATGGATTGGAGTTGAATCCCAAATCCAAATATTAAGCGATAGTAGTGCAAATATCTACGTTCCCGACAATATGATTTCTACTCTTGTCGGCAGAGGTGGGGAAAATATACGCCAATTACAAGATGAATTAGGCGGCATCGCTCTTTCGGTAAAATCGCTTGACGAGATGCCCGAAGGAATGGAAAACCCTAGAAATCCTTACTGGGAAGACAAACAAGATAGAAGAAGTAAATCCGGTCGTGCATGGGAAAATCAGTCTAGAGGCTCAAAAGGTAGAGGGAAAAAAGGCAGAAAAGGGCGCAGATAGAGAAAATCACCTTTTTGATATTTCGAAAGGGGTTTCACTTTAATAGTCAAGCCGAACACCCTAAGGTATGAGCACTGAAGATGGGCAGGGCGAAGAAGCGAAAAAAGAGGGCGACGCGCTAGTTGCCTTCTTACTTGAGAATAGAACATTGATGAACTTTGCATCGATTATCATGATAGTATATGCTGTTTGGGCAACTATCGAAGTAATCACAAATGCATATGGGGCTACATGGTGGCCTCCTGAAACAGGAATTCCTGCCGATGAGTTGTTCAATAATCCAGACAGAACTCAAAATATCAATAATGGATTGATTATTGGTCTTGGGGCAGTATTTGGAACTCTAGGGTTTTTAATTCAATATTTCTACCGCGCAGCACCTTATGTTGACGCATCCATGGCTGCTACTGCGGCAATAATAATCAAGCAAGCTACTGCTGGAGTCACTGGCGCAGTTGACGCCGATGAAGTAATCGCTAAGGCAGAAGTTGCAGCATCGATTGCTGCAGATACAGCGATTAGAAAGCAACTAGGAGATGACGACTCTCCTTCCGAAGAAACAATCGAACCAGTTGAAACAGCGACTGAAGAGGAAACCGAAGAACCAGCGGAAGAGCCAGTGGAAGAACCAGTGGAAGAACCAGCGGAAGAGCCGGTAGAAGAAAAAGTAGAAGAAAAAGTAGAAGAAAAAGTAGAAGAAAAAGCCACTAAACCAAAATCCAGTGGTCCTAAATCTTCACGAAAATTCTGAGGTGAATTAAATGTGGGAACATAAAACAGTATCAAATAAAGAAATGATGAAGACAGACAGAATGAATCCTAGTGAGACATATGTCAGATTAATGGATGAAGTAGAAGAAGCCGTCTCTAATGCACAAGTTGAAAAATTCAACCATGAAGCATTCTTAGATTATCTTCCAAGAACAGGTCCTTGGGAAGAACTGCCTGAAACAGATATGGCAAAATCAGACCCTCGTTCAAGGTACATAGGGCCTGCTAAGGCAAAATTACTCAACACCAACCTGTATCTCGGTTCAACATGGATCGAAGCGGAGAGGTTCAAATTCGAGCGTAGAATTTTGACAGTTGCAGATTTCTTGAAACAAAAGACGATCATTAACGCCAACATGTGGACTCCTAAGCAACTATTTACTACACAATCATTCTTTTTCTGTTCAACAGGTGACGAAGACAGAATGGGCGGCTCGTTCTTAACAGGAGATATGCCTGGCGACAATCACATATTCCTCGGAAAGAAAGACGGCGAATTTGCAGAATGGGAAACAATTCTTTGGGGCCTAGGACACAGAGGCGTTGTACCAGATTCAGACCCATTGGACAAGTGTTTCTACCCATCATTGATGCATAGAGGCGTTTCATTCAACAATAGACTGGGGTGGATTCGTTACTCTCCAGCTGGATTTGGGAAGGATGCTAATGGTTTCCTTGTTACAAGACCACACACTTGGATTTGGCCAGCAGTCAATGGAAACAGAGATACTCCAACAGCATTCAACCTCTTGGTTAACCTTCCAGACAGAAGAGCATCTTTCGGTGAAGAAGGAATCACAGACGTTTTCATGACTACTGGAAAGACATCCATGTATTCTCTTATGGGAATGATGAGTTCTTCTACCGTTAGGCAAATGTTTGGTGCAGGTTCTGAAATGGTTCCACTTGAATTCCACTGTGTTGAACCAGGGCTTGACGAATGGATTTCTAGAGCAAGCGACGAAGACAAGTACTCTCGTTTATTCGAGGTTTGTGCCTGTCTTGGATACATATTAACAGACCCACAAGTAGGGACATTGGGCGGTTCTTCCAAGAGAAGAAGACTACTAATGTATGCTTCTGACCAAGGTAACCTACTGACTTGTGTTAACGCAAGCCAAGTTGCAGACCATGCATTGAAGTCTAACTATGAGGCGACAGTCTTCACTAAATTAGACCAAGCAGATTTCATGAACCGCGTAACACGACGTTTCAAGGCTTATGCAGACCTTGTCGCTGCCTCAGATGTCGCCAAAGGCGCCCGCTGGATCAGTCAAGCAGATGTTGACGGAGAGAAAATGATTGGACCAAACGTTCACTCTATTCTTGCAGTTAGAGGTTACGATATTATCGACATGGAAGAATATATGAATTCTTTCGACGATATTTCACAAGCACCTGAGCGTCTAATGAGAAGAATAGTACAATCTATAGCCAACAGTGCACTGAAGACAATTTATCCAATGGACATACTTGGAGAATCAGCTGGTTCAGCGCCATTCTCACACATATTTGGTGCTAAAGACGACAACCCTCTAGTGTACTATACCGATATTAGATTCCTTGTGCCAACTTCTATCGATAAACTAAGAACTATGACCAGTTCAAGAGGAGCAGATAGAGGTAGAATGCGAGAAGCATATACCGGACTTACCAATGCAGACTCTATGACAAGCCTATCAATTCAAGACTTATGTCTGCCATTCTTAGCAGACCTTGGAAAGGACTCATGGCAAACTGGGACAGGCCTTAGAGAAAGCGAAGTTATCGTTGAAGTTACCATGGCAGTAAATCCGGCAGTAGTCTGGAAATCATTATTGGATCCAACTACAAAGGAAACATTTGATTTGCCAAAGGGTCACAAAGGAACTGCTGCTAATTTGTGGGGAGACATTTTCATCAACAACGAGGCATTACATTCCAAGATGGAGAGAGATGGCCTCAGCCACTACCTAAAATTACTCAAAATGGCTTACCATTGGAGTAATGATGAAACGCGAAAACTTCACAAATTGGGTAAGTGAACCCCATAAAAGGTTTCTTCAACAGGCGATTATTAGCCAGCCTCATGGCTCAACCAAACGATGGCTCAGGACGCGCTCCAGTAGCAATCGTTAGACCTACTACTTCGGTAACTAGTGGTGTAGCAGTTACACAAAAACTAGTTGGAGCAGCAGTAGCATTTGGCAATTTAATCAGTGGAACATTTGGCCCTAATGGGTTAGATAAGATGCTTTACAAAACCAATGGAGAGGCTGCTGTAACCAATGACGGCGCTAAGATTGTTTCAGAGTTACTGGTCAAGCACCCTGCCGCCAAAGCATTCGTATTATTGGCAGAATCTCAAGAGAATGCTTTTGGTGACGGCGTAACAGGCTGTCTTATTTTTGCCAGTGAATTAATGAGAGAAGCAGGAAGATTACTCGAAAAGGGACTCAACCCACTTGTATTGGTCAATGGATATAGAAGTGCTTTGCAACACACTTTACTACACTTGGAAAGCGTCGAGCAGAAAATCAGTATAGATGATACTGAAGGCTTGATTTCGGTAGCAAAAACATCCCTATCGGGAACGTCTGCCGAAACAAATAGTGATGAATTGGCAAAAATAATAGTTGCTGCATCAAAACAAGTAGCACAATTAAGAGAAAATAACCATGTCGTCAATACAGAAGACATTCGAATGGCTAAATCTGGAATGGGAAGTATTTCTGATACTCGATTGGTCAAAGGACTGGTCTTAGAGAGGCGATTGAAATCCGATAGGTTACCAAGAAACCTATCCAAAGGTAAGGTGGCAATTCTATCATGTCCTATTGAATTACAGCAGACTTCCAGAGATTCTGAAGTCGAGATTACTACACCAGAACAGTGGGAATCATTCATCCAAGCAGAACAAGATATACTGGATTCAAAGTCAGAAAAGATAATTTCTTCAGGGGCTAAAATATTATTCTGTGCCGAAAATATAGATGATAGAATAATGCACAAGTTAGTCGATCATGGAATCTTTATTCTGGACGGCCTAGAGAGGAGCGGTACAGAAGACCTAGCCCTTTCAACAGGTGCAGAAATGATCAATCATATCGACGATTTAACCGAGGAATCTTTGGGGCATTTTGAAACAATGTCGATAACAAGAGTTGAGGATTCCAATGAACCTAGAGATAGAATCACCTTAGAAGTTGGCGAGCAAACAAAAATATCTACAATAGATGTTGGAGGGGGCGATGGCGTTGCAAGTGAGGAGATAATAAGGGGGATGTATGACGCATTGCGCTCTGTTTGTGCTGCAATAGAATGCGGCTCAGTCATTTGTGGTGGCGGAAGTTTCCATATGTCTGCAAGTTTATTTGTTAGAGAGAATGCTGAACTTAACCCAGGTAGAGAGAGGCTTGCAATGGAAGCATTTGCTAGAGCCTTAGAATCCATTCCAGCAACGCTTGCCTCAAACGCAGGACAACATCGATTGGATTCATTATTATCTCTAAGGGCACTTCAACGCAATAATACGTCCAATAGTGGAATCAATAAAAAAGGCGAAGCAGGAGCACTCAAAGATGTATTAGAGTGTTCAGATACAATCGCACACGCAATCGAAGCAGCATGTGAAACAGCTTGTGGTTTATTGCGTGTTGACCAAGTGATTTCAGCCCGTGGAGATTAACTGTACAATCGCTATGTTCATGAGTCTCGAACTAGAGCGAAGGATTGGGCATAGTAATGGTAGAATCTAGTAAACCCCGGGCTCTGCTTAGCGTATATGATAAAACAGGCATTGTTGAATTTGCAACATCCCTTTCACAACTTGGCTTTGAACTGGTTTCAACAGGCGGTACAGCACGAGTACTATCTCAATCCGGATTGGATGTAATAGGAGTTTCAGATGTGACCGGCCACCCTGAGATTTTTGATGGTCGAGTAAAATCACTCCATCCAGCAATCCATGGGCCATTGTTAGCAAGATTGGAAAGCGAAGCAGATAGGAAAGGATTGGAAGAATTAAATTACCCTCCTATCCAAATAGTTGCTTGTAATCTATATCCATTTAGCGATGCTGCAATGCAAGAACCTAAGTTAGAAGATTCTGCATTACTGGAAATGATAGACATAGGCGGGCCAACAATGGTTAGGGCGTCAGCAAAAAACCATCGCAATGTCTTGATAGTTTGTGACCCATCAAATTATGATGAAGTCATTTCAACTATTAAGCAATCAGAAGATGTCTCAAAAATCAATTTGGCATTTAGGCAAAAATTAGCTCTTGAAGCATTCGAACATACAGCGGCTTATGACGCAGCAATATCGGATGAACTACATGCCAGATGGGTCGGAAGGCCCGAACAATCTGGTGACAAAGAAATCCAAACACAAAGACTTCCCGACACCTTACTTTCTTCTGCTCATATGTCTCAATCCCTAAGGTATGGGGAAAACAGCCATCAAGCTGCAGCCCTGTATATCGACCCTAAAGCAAAAGGAAACCATTCTACATTAGTTACTGCAGTTGTGGAAGGTGGCAAAGATATGTCTTACAATAATTATTCAGACGCCGATGCCACCCTTCGATTATGTCGTTCACTGTCGACAGATGAATGGCCAGAAACACCTCATGCCTGTGTTATTGTTAAACATAATAATCCATGTGGAGCAGCACTTGGAGCAACTCAATTAGAAGCATATCAAGCCGCTTTAGCGAGTGACCCAGAATCGGCATTTGGCTCAATTATTTGTTTCAATGAACCACTTGAAGAAGACACTGCTGGAGCAATGGAGCCACTATTTATCGAAGTTCTAATGGCGCCAGAATATAACGGTAAATCAAAGGAAATTGTGATGAAGAAAAAGAATCGACGAATCCTAACAATCCAATCTCCAGAAAACAGACTCTCCCCACTGCAAAGAATTTTGGTCAAAAAGCCAATTGAAGGTGGCTGGTTAGTTCAGACTGAAGAAGCTCCTGTGATAGATTGGTCCAAGGCCAAAGTTCCAACTAAGAAGCAACCGACAGAGCAAGAAATAGCTAGTATGAAATTTGCAGTAAGGGTTTGTGAACAAGTTAAGTCTAATGCTATAGTTATGGTTCAAGGTACAGCAACAGTTGGTATAGGTCCAGGCCAAACCAGTCGTGTTGAAGCGGTTAGAATCGCTGCTAGAAGAGCAGGAAAGAAAGCAGAAGGCTGCGTTTTAGCCTCAGATGCCTTTTTCCCTTTCAAAGACGGACTTGAACAAGCAGCCGAATCAGGAGCCTCAGCTATCGTTCAGCCAGGCGGCTCAATAAGAGACCAAGAAGTGATAGATGCGGCGGATGAAAAAGGTATTTCGATGCTATTTACTGGTCATCGCTTATTTCGTCATTGATTGCGAAGCCCTCAAAACATCGCGTCACTACCACTATTCATGGCGCACTTTCCTGATAACCACAGGACTGGTTCAGAAAAGCAACCTTTACGCTGCGCCATTCTAATTTCAGGTTCTGGAACAGGCATGCAGGCTCTATTAAGACACCAAAAGTCGAAGCAGCATTGTAACCATCAAACATTATTGGTGATTTCTAATAATCCAGATGCAGGAGGAATCAAGATCGCAGAAGCCCTCGAAATTCCAGTTAAAGTATTGCCTTTACCCGATATTGAAGACAAAACAGAACGCAGGCTAAATCACGAACTACAAATCTCAAATTGTCTAAAAGAATACGATATCGAATTGATTATTTTAAGTGGCTATATGCGTTTATTAAGCGAACAATTTGTTGAAAATTGGGACATGAAAATATTGAACATCCACCCGTCCCTTTTACCTAAATTCCCTGGCGCACATGCCCACAAGGATGTTTTGTCAGCGGGCGTAAAAATATCTGGCTGTTCGGTACATTACGTTGATGCTGGCATGGACACCGGTCAGATTATTGCCCAGAGAAAAGTTCCAGTTTTTTCCGATGATACCATCGAGACATTATCTCAAAGAGTAAAGATAGAGGAACATATCCTTTATCCACAGGTGATAGACCTACTATCTTCTTGATAGCAAATATTGATGGACATAAACCATAAATCTCAATCTGGCGAGATATTATGGGCACACTAGTTACTGGGCAGGCGGCAACATTTGTAGAAGAGTTATGGATTGAAACAGAGAAACGATATGAAATTATTTGTATTACAAGAGATGTTGCAGAAGTTGTTTCAAATAGTGGAATCAAAGATGGGTTAGTCCTAGTAAATCCGATGCATATAACCGCATCCTGCTATGTCAATGACCTTGAGTATGGTTTACATCATGACATCATGAAATGGCTCGAAAAGGTTGCCCCATTTCATGGAATTGATGGCAATCAAGGAGAAGAATATCACCACCATAAAACAGGTGAAGATAACGGAGATGCCCACCTTAAGCGCCAATTATTAGGGCAACAAGTTACTATGCCAGTAAGAGATGGCAAACTACATCTTGGAAACTGGGAGCAAATTCATTACGCAGAATTCGATGGTCAGAGAAGAAAACGAATTCTAGTCAAAGTAATCGGTGTTATTTGATTTTAGAAAAATGTTTGATATCTCAAGACATCAACTTAATCTCACACTCGTCTAATCTTGTTCTAGCAACAACATGATCTTCATCTATCGCTAATACCGCTCTCCATCCTGCACCCGCTTCATCGAATCTTTCAGCCTCATGATGTAAGGCAGCGATATGTAAATGCGCATCCAAGTGATTAGAATCACACTTCACAGCAGCCTCAAAATCACTCAAAGCATTATCATCTCTACCCCATTCAAGGTATAGTAAACCTCTTTGGTGCCATGCAGGTGCATAATTTTGAGAAATCCGCAAAGCATCATTTAGAGGTGTTTCAGCACGTTCATGCCTGTTAAGAGCGATGAAACAAGATGCCAATTGGGTTAATGCCTGATGATGATGAGGCGCTTTTTCAAGTACGATTTCTAAGTTTGCTCTTGCATTTGACCATTCACCGAGTGCCATTTCAGCTTCGGCCTTTTTGAATCTAGCCAAGGTAAAGTTTGGTGCTAAGTCCAGTAAGATTTCAGCATCATCTAATGCCCTTCTTCCTTCATCTAATGCCATGTATATACTACATCTATTCAATCTAGCCCTTATGTGACCAGGGTCTTCTTTGAGAGTCTTAGCATAATACTCTAATGCACGGTCTAAGTGACCACTACGTGCTTCAATATTACCTCTTACATATGTGATTACTGCGCTTTGCCCATGTATGTCTGCTACGTCAATTTGTTGTGCTGCAGTTGCGATATCTCCCTTATCTAGGGCGAGAAGTGCTGATTCAGCAGCCACAGATGGGTCTTCCTCAGAAAGCAATCGCCCCGCTCTTGCTATTGCTTCATCCGCTGAATCAATATTATTCAACAGTCGATTTGTTCTAGCCAAGCCAAGCCATGCTACGCCTAATTCTCGATTTAGTTTCAATGCATTTTCAAAAGCGGATATAGCCACAGATAGCAAAGTCGAATCGGTTTCTCCAGTACCGTCTCTAGTTCTGTCAGCGTTTGCAAGGTGCAATCGCCCTTCTACAACGTGCAGTAATGCATGGTCGATTCCTACTGGTGTTTCATCGAGTAAACGCTGAGCGTCGTCAATTCGTCCATCTAAGAGATATCTTGTTGCTACCTTGGCCCTCAATTCTCCATTCATCGAATATTTATCTAGTGCTTTAACCAGTGATTCTTCAGAAGCCGATACCGAACCTTCGGTAAGTAATAGGTCGGCCTTGAGTAAAATCAAATCTACCCCGCCTGCTTCTAGAGCAACAGCGTGAACAGCTGCTTTGAGTGCTTCCTTTAGTCGATTTGACTTTGGTGCTAATAGTTTGGCGGTTAAGGCCCAAGCATCTCCACATTGCCGATCTAAATCTAGACATTTATTCGCTGCTTCGTAAGCCTTAGCATCTTCTCCTTCTTGATGTAATAAATTAGCATAACTCAACCAATCTTTGGATTGATTAGGGTCTTCCTCTAGTGCCTTTTCAATTGCTTCTAAAGCCTCAGAATGAGAGCCAGCTCTTGCACGTAGTCCTGAAAGTAGCGACCTGTCTGCTGGAGTATCTAGCCCTAAAGCCTCCAAACGTCGAACGTCTCTTTCGGCTTCTAAATCTCCCATCTTTGCTAGTAAATGGGCATGGGCTCTAAGTAATTCAGGACTATCTGGCTGAACGGTCATTCTCGCTTCAAGCCAATGTCTTCGTAATTCTTCATCTCCTTTTTCTAATGCAATATGCTCAAGTGCTTCTAAAATATTCATATTTCCTGGAGAAGAAGAGTATGCAATCCCAAAACAATTCTCAGCCCAATCATATCTTCTAAGTGCTAAACTTGCATGGCCTAATTTATGGGCAGTGACTGCTTTTAGTCCAATACTGCTAGCATTCATATTATGTCTGTCAAATAACTCGATTAATCGTAAGACTAAATTTGACGTAATCTGATTTATTAGATTTGAATCTCCTACGTTACTTTCGATAGAAACAGGAGAAACCAATGTCTCCAGAGCATTTAGCGCTTGAGAGAATATTTCACTTTCTTCTAGGGAATCACCCAATTCACCAATTTGTTCTAGGTGAGCAATAGTATTGTGCGCCAATAAAGCCCCATCTAATTCAGGATTGGTTGCACGTAGCGCTTCTACCATGCCGTTTAGAGTGGATAATTTAGAATTCATATTGGAAACTTCAGTATTTAGATGACTAAAATGAGCGCTTTGACTTTGTTGAAGGAGAATATTGTTTTCAGTGACGCTAACTAACTTGTCATGCGTCTTTTTTAGCCAAAATCCCGTACCTCCTCCAGCGCCTATGACAGCGATTCCAAATAAAGCGGTTAGTGGTTCCATAAGCAACGAGTTTTCTTTGCCCCTTTATGCTCATCGGCTAAACTGAGTGATAAGAAGGCGATTTCCCGACCTTTCGATTTTGTCCGATAAGCAAAATAAATCAAAAAATCCCCTCATTTTGGCCAGTTCTTTGCTCACATTCAAAGACTTTCAGCACTCATCAGTGTCGAGGTCACCTTATGGCAAGTCAAGATGAAGCCGAACAATCGGATTCTTGGTTTGACAATCAAATAGATTCTTGGGCCGATTTTGGCTGGGATGTGTCCAGTATTGAGGACTATTTGAGAGATAATTCAGATTTAGCCTCAGAAGCCTTGCTGAGAGTAGAATATTTGGTTAATCTATCAGCAGATCTGAAATCTAGGTTAGATTTTTCATGGGTTGAAAATAATCCGTCATATAGTGACTTATTCGACCAATGGTTATCAGAATTACGCGACCCAATGAATGGCGAATTAGTAAAGCAAGAATATGAGGAATGGGCAACAGATAACCGTCCATGGGAACTCGTTTTTCAGCAGGTAAAGAATGAGTGGAATGCTGTTAGAAAAGGAGAAGAAATCCTTCTTTTCTTAGCCCGCTGCGATTCCTTAGACCCCACCTCTCACCCTCAAATTTCAGTGCTATTGCCGATGTTCAAGTCACCTGAGATGTCTTCGAGACTCGATGAAGAAATAGCCCGTATTGAACTAAATGAAGCTAGACAAAAAAGAACTATTTTTAATGCCGTTGAATCTCTTAGAGAACAGGATTATGATGTTGATTATATTCTTGAAATGCCGATGGTTCAGGCATTGGAGCAGATATCAGAAAAGCAGAGACTGCATACAGAGCACGAAATAATCCGTTTGTTAATTATCGACCAACTATCCTCTTTTGACGATGCAATCGCTAATGACTTTGAGAACCAAAGAATCGACCTAATTGCCGAAGGAAACGAAATTGATTTAATGGATTTCAAATCTAAAATAATGGCCATTAGTGATGATTTATACAAACGCCTTTCATCTGTAAATGATGTAATTTTTAATTGGCGCTCAAAGGGTATAATTTTCCCACATGATGACGCGATTAAACCTGAAGAGTTAATGGAATGGGAAACCAATATTCCTGAGATTGAACAGCGCGTAAATCACCATTTAGAATGGCTTGAAAGATTTCAAAGAATCACAACTATATGGTCCGAATCCACCAGCATCGGCGATTCTTATGTTGGCTATTTGGAGCATACAGAAAATCTAATTGATGTTGTAGAAGATTTACAACAAGAATGGAGGCGAATTGAATTGGAGTGCTTCGCTCTTCTTGACAAGTATGAAAATCATGGGTTGCTATTAGATTCTTATCATTCGATGATAGAAGGGGACCCAAAGAATGCTCTTTCCATGATATCCAACGCGCAGCCATTATGGCAACAGAGAGTTGACTGTATATCGGACTTATTGGATTTAGATATTTCATTTGAAGGCTCCGATTCGGTCAATAAGCGTATTTCACTGCTCAAAGAGATAGAAGCGGGAAGCGATATTATTGAAGATACAAAATCGATGATACAAAACTTCACTAAACGTAGGACTAGACATCGAAGAATGCTTGAATCAGAGTTGTTAGACCTAATCAAGCAAGGCAAAGCCTCTGAAGAAACACCATCCTCAAGTTTCACCCTCTTAGAGTTCGAGGAATACGTAGCCCAGTCGAGAAAGTATGGCATTAGCAACAATATTACTGCCACAGGAAACTCCGTAGTAACTTCAGCGATAAATGAGAGATTGGAGCGAAAATTAGTCGACGAACTATCACAATATAATGCAGCGGGATGGTATACTGGGCACCTCTCGGCGCAACTTGAATCAAGCCCAATCGAACTTGCTAAGACTCTGGGTAGTGTTAGAAAATTAATTTTAAATCATGAATCACTTAGGAGAAGATTGACTACTTTACCTTGGAATAGAGATATCAACTTAGCGATTCAGGTTCAAGAGAAACTCCAAGACCCACTTAAATTAGCAGAATTAGCAGAAAATATTCCATCATTCATGAGGCTTCTCTCAGTTAGAGAAGTAGAGGATGAAGATTTTGAATTCCAAGCGTGGAAACCGGAGCCAGTAAGGAAAACCCTACTGCCTATTCCAGAACATGTGAAGGCCCCCTCTTCAACATTGGAAGAGGCCCATGAGGCCATGCTTGATGCTATGGAAGAGGAAAACCTTCACGAAGATCCTGTAATCGAAGAAGAACCGATTCAAATAAAAATAGAAAGGAGCGAACTGAAATCAAATATAATTGAGGAAGAAGAAG
>CEOP01248694.1_pt1 | contig 12775 bp, 12 predicted proteins | sample 361301 | NCBI WGS metagenome assembly CEOP01 (sample SAMEA2619548, study PRJEB7988) | marine metagenome | biome: marine biome (ENVO:00000447); feature: deep chlorophyll maximum layer (ENVO:xxxxxxxx); material: "saline water (ENVO:00002010), including plankton (ENVO:xxxxxxxx)" | depth 55 m
TTTCGTCAATATCTAATCCATGACCAATAATTTCTATTTTTGTTTTTATACTCTTAGTCATGATATTTTTTGCTTCGATATTACTAGTTGCATGTATCACATCAACATTGTTCAAAATAAATTTTTGATAAATATACCAAGCAATTTTTTTTTTAATTTTTTTTTGACTTAAAGACCATGGTTCCAAAGCACCAATAGGACTAATAATTATTTTTTTTTTTAACATTTTAGCATATAAAAAAACTTTAACTAAAAAAGGTTTCCATATTCCATAAATGTGAACTATATCAAAATCCTTAATAATATATTTCAGATCTAAACTATATTTATAATTATTTGAATTTTTATAAATTAACTTATTAAATATTTTTTTATAATTTAAATACTCAATTTCTTGTGAAATTGCTGTGTATGGACCGCCATATTCCTTGAAGTGACTTGCAACAGCTATAAGAACTTTCATTCAAATCTTTTTTTAAATCTGTTAATATTTTCTTTATACCAGTCATTAATTTCTTTGATTTTATACTCTACTTTTATTTTAGGCGCCCAACCTAACTTAGTTAATTTATTATAATTAACACTGTATCTAAAATCATTGAATGGACGATCTTTAACAAATTTGGTATTATTTTTTAAATTTTTACTATTTTCATTTGCAATAATTTTGATTATTTCTATATTTTTATATTCAAAAGGAGAGCCAACATTATAAGCCTCAAACAACTTACCTTTTTTGACTAAAATATCTAATGCCTTACAAAGATCTTTAACGTATAAAAAGGTTCTTTTTTGAATGCCTTTTCCATGTATTGTAAATTTTTTACCTTTTATAAAACTCCAGCAACATCCACTAATTAATTTTTCTGGATGCTGTCTAGTTCCAAAAATGTTATTAGCTCTTACAATTATAACTGGTAGCTTATATGAATGAATATAACCATTCACAATCATTTCTGCTGCTGCTTTTGAACTTGAGTATGGATTAGATGGATTAAATCTATCATTTTCACTAAAACTTCCTCTAAAAATCTCTCCATATATTTCATCAGTGCTTATGTGTAATATCTTTTTTATCTTATTCTCTTTGCAAGCTTGCATTATATTCTTTGTTCCCAAAACATTTGTCATAACAAAGTCGTCATTCAATCTAAAAGAATTATCCACATGACTTTCAGCTGCAGCATGTATCACTAGATCTGTACGAGCTGTAATTTTTTTTAATATTTTAAAATCTAAAATATTTTTTTTAACTATTATTAATCTTTTACTGAGCCTTATATCTTTAAGATTATCTAAATTTGCAGCATAAGTTATTTTATCCAGCACGTATATTTTTGATTTTTTATATTTATGAAAAAAATACTCAACTATATGTGAGCCTATAAATCCACATCCTCCAGTAATGACAATTTTTCTCATCTTTTTAATAGCTTCTGATATATTGAAATAGCATTTTTACCATATAAATCCCAAGAAAATTGTTGTCTTGATTTGAATTCAGCCTTTTTTCCCATCTCTGAACAAATAGTTCGATTATTATAAAGATACAGTATTTTTTCTCTCAGTTTATTTTTATCTCTTATAGGAATAATATACCCATTAATTCCATCATCAACTATTTCTTCACCTCCAGAATTAATTGTACAAATAACTGGTAACCCACAAGCCATCGCTTGTAGTTGGACCATTGACAGTCCCTCCTCGATTGAACAAGTTATAAAAATATCTGAAATATTGTAAAACTTTTCTAATTCTTTTTGCTTTACAGCATTCATAAATACTATTTTTTTATTAAGTCTAAATTTTTCTAATTTTGTATTTAATTCCTTGTCAATATTTCCAATTATCATAAGTTCAATTTTTTCAAGATCAATTTCATTAAAAACTTCTAATAAATATAAAACACCTTTTCTAACAGACACTGAGCCAGTATATATAATTCTAAATATTTTACTTTGATCTTTTTTTAAATTAGTGTGTCTAAAATCTTCTAAACTAACACCATATGGATTTTTGATTATTTTATCACTTGAGAAACCTTTTTCTAAAAAAGTTTTTTTTGCAAAATCGGTTGGAACCATAATATAATCAGCTAACTCATATTCTTTTTTTTCTTTTTCAATAATGTATCTAGAGATCGGCCTTGGTTTCAGATTTTGAATATTGTATTCCTCTTCTATAATTTTATTTTGATATTCTATATGAGTTGAGCCTCTCTCTAAAATTTTGATGCATTTTTCATTTTTAACTTTTTTAAATGAATGATAACTAAAGCTTGACCATCCAATTAAAATATCAAGGTCATTTAATGTTAAGAAAGTTGAGGCTCTTTTGTCAAAGAGTTCAATTAAATAATCATTAAAATCAAATAGATAACCTAAAAAACTACGTTGAATAAATTCTTTCAAATACAAGCTTTTTATTTTCTCTTTTTGAATTTTAAAATTATTGTGTATGTAATATTTTGGATATGAAGTAATTAATTGATTTAAATATTTTTTTTTATTTAGCTCTTGAGCTAAATTAAAAGCATGAAATCTTCCACCTACAATGATTGTAATATTCATAAATAGATTTATACATACTTTATTATAAAATTTAATAAATTTATTTATGACAGCAAAAAAAAATATTTTGATTACTGGGGGTAGTGGATATATAGGCTCATGTTTAGTTTCTTTGTTGTCAAAAAAATATTCTATATCAATAATTGATAAAAATAGAAAATCTAAATTTTTAAAAAATGATAAGTTTTTTTTACTAGATTTGAAAAATAAAAAAAAACTTCACAAATTATTAAAATTAGTTAAACCAGAATTTGTTATACATCTAGCTGGTCAATCAACTATTGACATGGTTGAAATAAATAAAAAAGATTATTTTTCAAACAATTACAGGGCAACAAAAAATTTAATTGAATGTATGGAAAAGTTAAAAATTCCAAATTTAATATTTTCAAGTACAGCAGCGGTTTATAAAAAGCAAAATAGAGAGATAAATGAAAATACTAAAATTTATTCAAACAATTCATATGGTGTTTCAAAAATAAAATGTGAAAATATTATAAAAAAAATTAATCCCAAGATTACAAAGTTCTGTATTTTAAGGTTTTTCAATGTTGCATCATCCGTAACTAAAAACAATATAGGTGAGTTTCATTCTCCAGAAACCCATTTAATACCATTAATAATAAATTCTTTATTTAAGAAAAAAACAATCAATGTTTATGGTAATAATTATCCAACCCTAGATGGAACTTGTTTAAGAGACTATATACATATATTGGACATTTTAAGAGGTATTGAAAAATCAATTACTTATCTTTCAAAAAAAAATAGTAGAAGTAACATATTCAACTTAGGCTCAGGGAAATGTTATTCTGTTCAAGAAATTATCAATTGTGCAATTAGAATTACAAAATTAAATACAAAAATTATATATAAAAAAAAACGCAAGTATGATGCAAGCAAGTTAAGTTGTGATATTAAAAAAGCTGGAAGAGTTTTGGGTTGGAAACCATTGCACTCAAATATAAAAAAAATTATTAAAGATGAGATATCTTGGTATAAATATTTAAATAAAAATAAATATTTTAGAAAGTATATTTATTAATGAAACATAGAAAAATAAAAGTCATTGGTGACATAATGCTTGATATATGGTGTGATGGAAAATATGAGCAAAAATCTGCCGAGGTTCCAATAAACATATTTCAAACTAGAAAAATAAATTTTAGTCTTGGTGGCGTGGGTAATTTGTGTGTAAATTTAAGTTCACTTAAAATAAAATATGATCTTTTTAGTGAAATAGGTAATGACCATTATGCTTCAAAAATATTTGATATTCTAAAAAAAGAAAAAATAAATTTTAAACCAATAAATTCAAAAAAAATTACTACTCTTAAAGAAAGATTTTTTTACAAAGATAAACAAATATTTAGAAGAGATATCGAAAATAATATTTTAAATAATCGATTAACAAAAATATTTATTAAAAAAGTAAAAAAAAATGACATTATTTTAATCTCTGACTATAAAAAAGGTTCAGTTGATAAAAGTTTGTTAATTGAATTAAAAAAAAAAAATTGTGTTGTTTTTGTTGATCCAAAAAATAAACCAGAATATTTCAAAGATGCATTTTTAGTAAAACCAAATATGGAAAAATTTGAAGAGTGGTGTGGAAAATTTTCTGAAAAAAAGGCTTTTAATCTAATTCGTAAAATGAATTGGCATTGGTTGGTAGTTTCTAATAATAAAAACGGCATATATGTATTTAATAAACATGGTCAAAAAAATTTTTATAGAGTTGGAAGTGTAAAAGAACCTAACGTAATCGGAGCTGGTGATATTTTGTTTTCAGGAATTATCTATAATTATCTTAATAGTCTTGATATTTTTACTAGTGTAGAATTGGCAAGTTATGCAACAACTCAATGTGTATCAAAAAAGAAAATTAGAAAAATAATTAAAAATGATTTTAAAAAAAATACTGTTTTTACCAATGGTGTTTTTGATATATTGCATAAAGGGCATATAGATCTTCTTAAATTTGCAAAAAAAATAGGAAAGAAACTCATAATTGGAATTAATTCTGATAAAAGCGTTAAAATTAATAAAGGACCAAACAGACCTTTTAATAATTTAAAAAATAGAATTAAAGAGTTAAAAAAAACAAATTTATTTGATAAAATTATTACTTTTAATGAAAAAACTCCAATCAAATTAATAAGTAGAATAAAACCTGATGTAATAGTAAAGGGTGATGATTATTCTTTTTCAAAAATTGCTGGAAACAAAATATCTAATATAATTTTATTTAAAAAAAAAAATAATTTATCATCATCAAAACTAATTTCTAGTATCAAAATACATAGATAATTTTTTGAATACATTTAATGGACTAATACTATTAACACCAAATTTATTCCTTAAAATAATTGCATTATTATTTGTTGGGTACCATTTTCCTAATAGATCATGATTATTAAATAAACATATAGATTTCTTTGAAAATAGTGATGCAACATGCATAGAACCATTATCATTTGTTATATGAAATTTAGAAAATCTAATTATATTTAATAAGTCATTTAAACTGTTTTTTCCACATAAGCATAATATTCTTTTTTTATTTATTAATGAAAGGGTATTTCCTTTTTTAAAATCTTCTTTAGTTCCTGTTATTATAATTTTATAATTTTTTTTACCTAAAATTAATCTTAATAAAATAGACCAATTTCTCAAATTCCAAATTTTTGGTTGGGAAAATCCCCCAATAGAAATAGAAATATAATTAAAATTATAAATTGGTTTATCAATTTTTTTTTTAATTTTTATTAGTTTTAAAATACTGTGAACAGTTATTTCTTTATCTATTCTTTTTGCAATTTGTAAAGTTTCATTGAAGTTTGAATAATTATATTTTTTTGAAAAAAAACCATATTTTTTTGTATTCTTAAGAAATAAGAAATAGAAATAATCTCTAAATTCTCTATAAAAATTTGTCTTCTCTTGTAAATAATAAAAACTATCAAATTTTTTAGATTTTAAAATATTAATCAATTTGAATTTATCAGTAATAGTATTATCAAAATAGATGAATTCATCTACTATTAAATTATCTTCTAAATATTTTGGAAGTTGATTATAAAAATTGGTTTTTACAGTTAAATAATAAATTTTACATTTACCATGTTTTTTTCTTATTAATTTAATTGAAGGTATGCTAATTAAATAATCTCCTAATTTAGAATTTCTATAGCATAATATTTTTTTCATATTTCTAAAATTATAGCTTTCTTAAAATGTACACTGAAGAAAAACTAAAAATTAGTAAAAAAAAATAAGATTGAAATATAGCTCCAAATAACAAAGATAAATGACTTTCCATAAAAAATAATGGTACAAAAATGAAAAAAGAAATTACACTTTCTAAGTTATTTTTTTCTTTTATTGAGAATAGTTTTGTAAGAAAGCAAAATATTATTCCCAAAAATATCATTCCAACTATGATGCCCCACTTACCAAAATTTACATAAAATTCATTTAAAACTGGCATATTCCATGACGTTGTTAAATCTTTGTTTGTTTTTTTTGTTTCTTTTGTCAAAACATTATATCTATGACCAAATTCATTTCCTAATGTATCTGAAGGTTTCTCTCTCCAAAAAACTCGGGGAATTATCTTTGTAGCTAAAATTTTATAACTATACCCATCCCAATGAGGTATCTGATTGGGAGTTTTTTTTGTTACAATTAATAGAGACCAGTAACTATGAAAGACTCTTCTTTCTAACCTATAGTTATCTTTTCGATTAATAAAATTTATATTAAAAATTTTATTAATAACACTTCGGTATGTAAAATAATCTTTTGAAATCGAATTTGTTGGTGCGTGTATTTCTTTTTTAATGAAATAAGTTTCAACGAAAGATTTAGCTTTTTCATAAGCACCTTTATCTATACTTTTATTAACCCATGATTGATTCCATGTTTTTGACCTATATTCATATTTGCCTGTGTGAATAAATAGAAAAGTTATAACAATAATCAAAAAAGGTATTAAATTTATCCTTTTTTTTAAGATTGAATAATAAATATATAATAAAAAAATAATCATAAATGGGAAATTGAAAGAACCAGATAAAATTTCAATTATTATTGGAATCGATAAAATTAATAATAAGAAAATATAGAAAAACATATTTTTATTTCTAATTTCGACCAAACAATAAAAAGATAAACCTGTGCCGAATAATAATAGTGGATATTTAATCTGGGCTAAGAAAGTAAAATTTTCTTGAATTTTAAAGAAATAGAACAAAATTATTGTTGATAATAATGTGGCAACTCCTAAAATTAAGATCTCATTATTTGAACAATTTAAATAAGTAAAACTCTTTCGTTTAAAATTTTTTAGTAATAACTTTGTTAAATAATAACCTCCTAAAAAACTAAAATATCCTAAAAATAAATAATTAATTGTAAGCGAAAAATCATTAAGAGTTATATTATTACGTAAAAAAATTGCATGTTTATCAAAAAAGAAAGTGCCTAAATAACAAATTAAAAAATATAAATTAAACAAATAAATTATAGGAAGTTCACCAATATTATTTGGTTGAAAAATAGAGTAAAAAATTAATGTAGTCGTTGTTACAAAAATAAAAATTACAAATAAAATCTGTAAATTATGAAGATCTTGATTATTTTTTAATATTAAAAATAGCCCAAAAAAGAAAAAAAGAATGCATAATGACTTATTCAAAATATTAATTATATACTGCATTATATAAAAATTTAGTTCTATGCTTATAAGAATTTTTTTGTGCTAACTTATATCCTCTTTCAATAATCTTTTTATATCTCTTTGAGTCAATTTTTAAATTTTTAATTTTAGATTTAAGCTCTTTTAAATTATTATACATTAAACATGCTTTATTTTCTGGAAAAAAAATTTCTTGTTCTAAACTTCTTTCAGTTATCATGAGCCCTCCCATTGAGGGAATCTCAAAAGTTTTCATATTATGTGAAGAATAATTCTGCTTACGAAGAATATTTAATGTCACTTTACTCAAATTGATAGTTTTTGCAAATTTTTTTGCATCAACATTATTTATATATGTTATATTTTTTGAAAGTTTATATCTGTCCCAACCATCACCACCTAAAATAATTTTAAAATTTTTTAACTCTTTTATAATTTTATATCTTCTTTCATCAGCTGTTCCAATAAATGATAAGTCAAATTTTTTTTTATTTTTATTTTTATCTATCTTATGAATTTTTGAATCGTGTGCAAATGGTAGATAAGAAAATTTTTTATTAGGATAATTTTTATTTAATTTTCTTAAAATTTTTTTCGAGTATATAAATGAATGATCAAAATATTTGATACAATCTAAAATATTTTTGTTAGATATATCTTTAAAGTAATTTACTTCAAATGGATTATCAGGAAAAATATTGATTATCTTAGTATTTTTTAAATTATTTTTCAGATTAATCATAAAATTTTTGTTTATATATAGACCTTTAAATATTATGACTAAATCATATTTTTTATTTTCTATCTTAATAAAATTTAAAATTTTTTTTCTTATAAAATAAAACCCTATAAACCTTAAATATTTCCAAATAATTTTTGAAAAAAAATTTTTTCTAATATTATAAATATGAAAAAATTTTGTATTTAAACCGTTAAGATTAAAACCTCTTTGATACATTTTTTCTAATGTATAATCCTCAGATGAACCTAAAAGTAAAATATTTTTATTTTTCATTTATAATTTTTAATATTGAATTAGCTGTTTTTTCTAGTGAAAAATGTTTAATTTTTTTTTTAATATTTAATTTCATTTTTTTGGAAACTTCTTTGTTTTCAAGTATTTTTTGTGTTTTATTAAATAAATCTTCTAATTCGCCAATTTGATATGTAAAACCAGTTTTTCCATAAATAATTAAATCTTTTGCAGCACTGCAATTACTTGAACATATTACGGGGGTATTTGACGCAAAAGCCTCATTAATAGCCAATCCCCATGTTTCATAATATGAGGGCATAACTAATAAATCACTTGCTTGATAATAAGTTACTAAATTTTTTTGATTTACAAAACCTATTATGGAAGTATTTAGTAAATTTTCTTCTTTAATAAAATCTAAACATTTTTTTTTTAAAATACCATCTCCAATCATCAGAAATTTTACTTTATTATTTGATTTATACATTTTTGCTAATTTTAAAAACTCTAAAGGATTTTTTCTTTCTATTAATTTTCCAACAAATAAAACTACTTTTTTATTTTCTATTTTTAAGATTTTTTTAATTTTATTAAAATTTATTTTTTTTTTAAAAAATGAATTATCTACAAAATAAGGGGCAGCAAATATTTTTTTAATTGGTACACCATGATATAAATAAAAAAGTTTATTTAGTTTTCCAATACTTAAAAAATACGAAATTTTCTTAAATAATTGCTTTAAAATAAAATACTTAATAATTTTTTTTAAGGGATTAATCTTAAAAAGTAAGTTTGTCTCAACCCTAAGAATAATTTTTATTTTATATTTTAATGCAAAATAAATTGCTGATAAATAAAATAAATTATTCCAGCCCATTATAATTATAAATTTATAATCTCCACTAAATAATTCATTTTCTAAATTTTTGAAATTAAGTTTGAAATCATTGATATTATTTTTTTGATTTTTTGAAAATTTATAATTAAAACCACTCAACATATCTTTGTCTATATCCCATTTTATTTTTCTTAGAAATTCATGATCTTTTTTTTTTGCATTAACACCATGATTAGAAGCAAAAAAAACGTTAATATTAAAATTTTTTTTATTTAAATATTTAAATAATGGAACCTGATATTGTATTGGATGTGTAGATATAATAGCTATCTTTTTCAAAATCTATTAATTCGTTATTTTTTTAATTGCATTAATTACTTTTAAAATTTCATTTTTATTTAATGATGGGGATAAGGGTAAACTTAATGTTTCACGTCCTATCTTTTTTGCATTTGGATAATTATTTACATTCCAATTATATTTTTTTTTATAAATAGAATGTTCTGGTATTGACCTATAATGTATCCCAACACCTATTTTTTTTTTATGCAAAAGTGTTATTGCTTCATCCCTACTTACACCATCTCTTCTTTTATTTAAAAATATATTAAATAAGTGATAACCGTGATGTATGATTTTTGAGTCAAAAGTTCCTGGTGTCTTAAAACTTTGATTTTTAAATTTTTTTGAATAAAGGTCCCAGATATTTTTTCTTTTTTTATGATTTTGATTAATTTTTTTTAATTGCATTACTCCTATAACAGCTAATAAATCCATTAAATTATATTTATATCCAATTTGAGAAACATCATAATGTCTATATCCTTGCTTTCCATATCTGTTCCATGCAGCTTTATCCATTCCATGCAATGATAGTATTCTAGCTTTTTCATAAAGTTTTTTGTTTGAAGTAATTAACATTCCTCCTTCTCCAATTGATAAATTTTTTGTTGCATAAAAACTGAAACATCCAAATGTACCAAAAGTTCCTAAATGCTTTCTTTTGTATTTACTCTCAATACTGTGAGCGCAATCCTCTATAAGTTTAAGATTATATTTTTTAATTATTTTCATTATTTTATCCATTTCACAAGGTCTTCCTGCAAAATGAACAATCAAAATTGCTTTTGTTTTTTTTGTAATTTTTTTCTCTATATCATCTGGGTCTATATTTTGATCTTTTAAACTAACATCAGCAAGGACAGGCTTCGCTCCACTCATTACAATTGAGTTTATTGTTGATGAAAATGTTAGAGCTGAGGTAATTACCTCATCATTTTTTTTTAAATTTAACAACAATAAGCTTAGATGCAATGCTGCAGTACATGAATTCAAAGCTAATGCATATTTTGATTTTTTATATTTATTAAAATTTTTTTCAAATAAAGTTGTTTCTTTACCTGTAGTTAACCAGCCACTATTCATAACTTTAATTAATGCTTTTTTTTCTGAATGACCATGAAGTGGTTTGCTAAATTTTATATAATTTTTATTCATCAATTCTAACTAATATAAGATTTTCACCTAAGATTAACAAATCTCTTTTAAATTTTTTATTCATAGTTTCAACAATTGCATTTAAGAAATTAAATGAATTAGACTCATTTGGTAACATCCAATCATGAATTTCAATAATTATAACTTTAAAGTCATCTATCCAATCATAATTTTTTAAAAATAAGTTGCTTTCAAATCCCTCTATATCAATTTTAATTAAAAAAGGTTTGTTATTTTTATGATTTAAATCAAAAATTATCTCATTTATAGTTGTACTTTCTATTAATTTGCCACCTTCATTTATAACTTTACTCGCCCTGTTATCTTCATTATCAGATAAAAAATTAACATTCTTTTTTTCACAGTTAATAGCTTTATTAATTATAAATGAATTTTTAAATTTGATATTTTTTTTTGAAAATTCAAAACTATTAGTATCAGCTTCAACTGATGCAATATTTGAATCTGGGAAAATTTTATTAAAATATACTGAGCTGGAGCCTATATTGGATCCACAATCAATAATTAGAGGGATCTTGTTTAACTCAAGAATATTATTGTATTCTTTTTGAATATTTTCAAAATTATTACATACTTTTAAATTATAATTTTCATCAGAAAAAATTTCATGTACAGTAAGTATATCGCTATAATCTCTAACATTTTGAAAAAAAAACTTTCTCTTCTTTTTTTCAAAAATTAAAATTTTTTGAAATATTATACTCAGAACTCTAGGGTATAAAATTATGAAATTGTGGTTTGATTTTAAATTAATAAAAATATTAAAAAAATCATAAATTGAATAAAATAAATATCTAAATATTTTTTTTTTCATTAAATACTTTATATAGTTAAAATTTTAATAATATAATTATAATAATTTTATAAATTAAAATATCTTTTTAATTTAAATATTACAAACCTAGGGTTAGTTAAAATTAACTTAAAAACATAAATCATTCTGTAAGGCCATAGATAGTTTAATCCTTGAAAGTGATTGTAAAAAACATAGTTATCAGCTTCCATGTTAACTTTATCAATTTGAGGTGATTTGTATGGGTAATTGAGTTTTATAGTGTCATAATTTAAATTATCACTATTAACAAAAGTATGTGTTGCTGAATTTCCATAACCTACATTTTTAACTAAATTATATTTTGGAGTAAGTACTATCTTATTGTTATACCATAAACATAAATTCCAGGGATAAGCCCAACTATCAATTTTATTTTTTGAAACATTATTAAATATTTTTTTCCAATATAGGATTTCATGTTTTAAATTAAACAGTTCCCTATAATTCTTTGAATTTTTCCATCTTTTCCAAAAAGTAATGTTTTTATTATATAACGCCCATCTATTTCTCCAAGTTGCCCAACCCCAGCAATGTGCATATTTTGAAAAATAATAAGAGCTTTTAATATTTATCTTAAGATTTAAAAAATTATTACCAGTTATAGTTCCAACTTTTTTTGAATTTTTAAATTTTTTTAAACCCCATTCGCAAAATTTAAAAAAACTTTCTGTTGGTATGCAGTCATCTTCCAAAATAATGCCCATTTTTACATTTTTAAAAAACCAACTTATTCCTCTAGAAACAGCATTTTTACATCCTAAATTATTTTTTAGATATTTTTTTTTAATTTTACTTTTCCAATTTATATTTTGGATTAGTAGTTTGCACTGATTATTCAATTCTATGTCAGTAAAATTATTTTTTCTTGGTCCATCTGAAAATACATAAATATTTTTTGGTTTAAATTTTTCTAAACGTTTGACTAATTTTTTCGTTTCTTTAGGTCTGTTAAAAATTAAAATTAAGATTGGTGTATTCATGACTTCTTAAATATTCTCAACATACCATTTGTAAGTCAATTTTAAGTTTTCATTTATTTTTTTATTATCAATAGAAAGTTTAAGTTTACTAATTTTTTCTGTATTAATAGCATATCTAAAGTCATGAGCCTTTCGATCTTCAACGTAACTAATAATATTTTTATAATTTGATTTTTTCCCCATGTTAAACTTTGAATTTATATTTTGATCAAAATTATTAAGACAAATTTTTTGTATCGATTTGTTTTAATTTATTGCTTTCAATTTTGAAAATTTTATCACAATTATCTAGTAATTCCAATTTGTGTGTAACAAATATTATTGTTTTACTTCTTTTTATCTCCTTCAAGATAGACATA
>CEOP01020301.1_pt1 | contig 12770 bp, 14 predicted proteins | sample 361301 | NCBI WGS metagenome assembly CEOP01 (sample SAMEA2619548, study PRJEB7988) | marine metagenome | biome: marine biome (ENVO:00000447); feature: deep chlorophyll maximum layer (ENVO:xxxxxxxx); material: "saline water (ENVO:00002010), including plankton (ENVO:xxxxxxxx)" | depth 55 m
ACTGGTGACCCAATCAATGTTCCAATTCGTTTCTTCGATAACTTGAATTTCGCAATTTTCCAAGAAGTAGTTGAGGCACCTGGGGGAGGAATCGCCAGACGTGTCACAGGTATTGACGAAGTAATTGGTTACAACAAACATAGCGATGGTGTGTTGACTCGTGGTATGTTCGAATGGGACCCTGTCAAGGATAAGCACTATTTCCGTGGTATGTTCCAAAGTCACCTTTTGGAAAACAAAATTGCTGCTATGGCTGGTTTTGCTAACAAGCGTGACATCTATGATGAGATGCTTAACAGAGCAGCATCACTTCAAAAGATGGCAGATAGAGATTTAACTCACTATGATGATGTCTTTGATTTGCTTGGAATTTATTATAATAATGGCTTTGAATCCTTTGATAGAGCAATTGACTCATGGACTGGAGTCAATCATAGTTAGGAGGTATGAACATGGAAAGAATGCCAATTTGGCAAGTGGCCATTCGTCGCTTAGAAATGCCAATTATACGTTTCTTGGTTGTTTTTGTTGGCGGTGCAGGCCTAATTGGTCTTATCACTGCAATAATTCTAATTTATCTTACAGGAGGTTTAGGTGAAGGTGCCCTATTCCAAGGTTTTGCTGGAATTTTGATGATTCTAGTATTCCCATTAATTACAGCATTAGCGGCGCTATCTTTTCCATTTTTGGAAGTACAACGTTCAGCTACTCGTATTGAAAAAGAGATGCATATGTTCATCACACGTATGGGGATTTTATCACTAGGTGAAGTCGGCGCCAAATCAATATTTGATATTCTAAAACAGATGAGCGATTATGGGGAATTGGCATCGGAAGTAAAGAGAATTGAGACACTTGTAGATAAGTGGCATACTTCTTTACCTGAGGCTGCAAGAATTGTTGCTCAACAAAGTCCAAGTCCATTATGGACCGATTTCCTCGACCGAATGGCGTTCTCTATCGAAGCAGGCCAGCCTATTGATGAATTCATGCGCGCTGAACAAGAAACAGTTGCTGAGCAATATACTACATTATATGATACAAGATTAGAATCCGTGGATACTCTAAAGGAAATTTATGTGTCATTGGTTTCTGCAGGCCTTTTCGCATTGGTAATTGCTGGAATTCATTTGGTCTTATTCGAGGTAGGTTCTTCAGACTCTACACCTATTGAAGTTTTTAGTAGAATACGTTTCTTACTTTTGACAGGTTTGATATTTATCATAGTTCAGATTGGTGCAGTATTTGCATTTAGGGCAACTATCCCCGAAGATCAAACATTTGCCAGAGATGAGATGGATACACCATTTAGGATTAATTTCAGAAGGTCTTTTTTGATTTCAGGTGGCATATCTATCTTCTTAGCATTAGTGATGTTCATCTCAGTAATTTCTGCTTGGGATGCTTTGTCAGACCAATGGGATAAATATGGTCTTCTAATCGTTGCTATACCGCTAACGCCACTAATTTTCCCTTCATTGATGGTAAGTCGTGAAGAGAAACAAGTTTTACGTCGCGATGAAACATATCCTGATTTCATTAGAGCATTAGGCGGTACTGCTCAAGCACGTTCTGCCGAACCTTCTGCTACTATCAAGGCACTAAGAGGAATTGATTTTGGTATGTTAGACAATTCAATTGATAGATTGGAAAAGAGACTTTCAACCCGTATTGATTCTGACCGTGCATGGGATTATTTCAATGCAGATACCAATTCATCCGTCATATCAAGATATATGCGTATTTACATCGAAGGTTCTCAGTCATCTGGGCGGCCTGCTGAAACTGCTGAAATGGTATCTCGTTCAGTAGGTAGTCTGCTTTCTCTAAGACGTCGACGTGCACTTTCAGCAAACACCATGTGGGGTGTAGCAATAGGATTGTTGATTGCAAGCGTAACCAGTCTCAACGTTACCATTTCGATTGTTCTTCAATTGGGTGATGCCATTGCTGGTGTTGCGAGTGGTCTTGCTGATACTGATGTCTCAGCACTCTCGGATTTCGGTGGTGGTGTTGCTTTACCTGTGATGGAAGATTCTAGTTCTGTGGGTGAAAACATTAGGATGTTCAAGATAGTAGTGTCTATACTAATTTTGGTTCAAGTAATAGCGGTATCAATGATTGCTACTAGGCTTAGAGGTGGAGGTAAAACCAGTGCTCTAGGACAGTCGATTAATCTCCTTTGGATCGCTGGCCTTACCTCATTACTTACGTCAGTGATACTTGACTCAGCATCCTCTATATTCTCGGTTTAGATTTGAAAACCTTGATAGATTGAGTTGTATAATCACAAATTATGCAACCAGCACCCTCTCCCCCAGTAGTAGCCCAGCAACCTCAACCTATGCAGCCTATGGCAGCGTACCAACCACAACCGAAATTCCTTGACAAATACGGGGCCTATTCATTCCAAAGATGGTTGATGGTGGGCGTTATTCTGGTTGTAGCGGCAGCGATTCTAACCGAGATTCCAAACCTCACAGGAGAGCCAGTAGTGAGTGATTATGATGATGCTGAAAAATATACAGATGCTCTTACAAGTCATAATTCTCTAGTGGGAACCTTGGGTGCCTTAGGAGCAATGATGCAATCAGCAGCTCTTGGTATGATTGGCTATGCATTTATTCGCGAAGGATATGACGGGAACGCTCATCACACAGCACTACGTATATCGGTTATTATTGGTGGAATACTCGTCATAACCAACTTGGCATCAAGTAATATTGGATTGTTCTAATCATCGTTTAGATTCTTCTAATATACGCTTTTTAGTGGCTGTCCAAGAACAGATAGGACACTTTGTTAAGTCATGATTTCTTGCTGGGCAGTATTCTCTGCCAAAGAAAATAATCTGTAAATGCAACTTATTCCACAGATGTTTTGGAAAGACAGCCTTCAGGTCTTTCTCAGTTTTTTCGACATTCTTGCCATTAGATAAGCCCCATCTTGCTGCAAGTCTATGGATATGAGTATCAACTGGGAATGCAGGCACTCCAAATGCTTGGGCCATCACAACTCCTGCAGTCTTATGTCCAACACCTGGTAATGCCTCTAAGGGTTCAAAACCTTTTGGAACTTCACCATCATATTGTTCGACCAGCATTTCGGACAAACGATGAATATTCTTTGCTTTAGTAGGCGCTAAGCCGACTTGGCGGATATCATTTAGAATCGTTTCAACAGATAATTTAACCATCGATTTTGCATCAGGTGCTTTTTTGAAAAGTGCAGGTGTCACTTGATTGACCTTCAAGTCAGTTGTTTGAGCGCTCATCAAAACCGCTACCAATAGTTGGAATGTATTTTGATGGTCTAAAGGGACGGGAGTTTCAGGGTAAAATTCTTCCAGCATCTCAACGATTTTTTCAGCTTTTTGTGAACGCTTCAAATCAATCACTAATCCTCTTGCTTAATATTTCAGGTGGAATTCGATATGTATAGTTCAAATTTTGTCCTGTCATAATTACATTTGATTTGCTAAATGATACTTTCTCAACAATTCCTTCAGCACCATGTAAAGGCATTGAAGCATCAAAACTTCCGTTTTTATTGATCGATATACTTGTCATGACATCAGGTTTAACCGATGAAAATCTAATCGATTTATTGGTATGATCGATTTCACCCATTCCATCGAATAAGGTTTTGAAATGTTTGACGATTGATTCCCAATCTTCAATCGAGTATTGGGTTGACATAATAATCAGGCCTAATTTGCATATTCTCCGCCAGTTTTCCAACCGAAAAACAGACCAAGGCCGATTGATGTTAGAGGAATTACATTACAGATTAGAGATTCTAGAGGCTCTGTTTCAGGTTTCCCTGCAATGTACCAGATAAGAAGTGCCAAGAACAAGCCAGGTAATACCATCATACTCCCCATAATCATGGTCCTAAGAAGGCGCATGATGTACGCAAATCGCCGACCATGATGAAGGTATTCTATTTTAGACGGTTTGCTAAATCTTCTCCACTAAGGGAATTTAGTACATCTCCTGATTCTAACCAGCCTTTTCTTGCAGCCATTACTCCATAAGCAATATCGCCAAGTCCTCTAATCGAGTGGGCATCAGGATTAATGATTACAGGAACTTCATTTGTCTTAGCGAATTTACATAATCGCCAATCAAGGTCAAGGCGGTAAGGACTCGCATTGAGTTCAACGGCTTTCATTTCCCCATTTTTATTATATTCCGCCATGTATTCAATTATTGCAAACATATCTACTTCATAACCGTCCCTACCTTGTAAGATGCGTCCAGTTGGATGGCCGAGAATTGTGGTTGAAGGATGGTCAATACATTTCATCAATTCTTCAGTATTGGTTTGCTCATCACGACCTTTCCATTTATTCATCGCATGAACAGAAGCAACAGTATAGTCTAACTCTGCTAAGACATCGTCTGGATGGTCTAACTTGCCACCTTCAAGTATATCGGATTCGACTCCGTGAAATAGTCTGAAATCTACTCCTTGTTCAGCCCACTCAGAATTATATCTCTTGATTAATTGACCTTGTGCTAATAGGTCTTCAGCACTTGCACCATTAGCAATTTTCAATGTCGGGGAGTGGTCAGCAAGACCAAGCCAATTCCATCCAATCTTTCTCGCTGCATCAGCCATTTGCTCCAAACTTGCTTCGCCATCAGACAGTGTGGTGTGGTTGTGAAGGGAACCTTTGATGTCACTCTGAACGATTAGTTGTGGTAGATTTGCACTTTCAGCTGCAAGAATTTCTCCTGTATCTTCACGAAGTTCTGGAGTTACCCAGTCAAGTTCGAGATGTTGATAAATCTCATTTTCGTCAACTGCGGAAAGAGAAAATTCGGCTGCTGCCATACCTTTCAAATCACCTGCATCCTTTTCAGGAATCAGTCCAAATTCACTAAGGCGTAGGCCTCTGTCGATTGCTCTTTGTCGCATTGCTATGTTGTGTTCTTTACTGCCTGTGAAGTATGCTAAGGTGAATGGGAAAACCTCGAGACTAACCAAACGAACTTGAGCATCAATAGTTCCACCAGCCTCGAGTTGCTCGTAGTCATCACCACCGATTGCGTCCAGTACATTGGTGTCGATATGGCCAATAGAGAAGTTTTCATCAAATATACTCGTGTCTAAGATTAGACTGATTTTAGAATCTCCTGCGCCTTTGATATCAGCAATTCCGGGTAACTGTAAAATTGCATTGGATACACTTTCCTTGTCTTTATCCTCAACACCCACAACAAGGTCTAAGTCTCCAATAGTGTCTTTTCTTCTTCTTGCACTGCCTGCAAGTTGAGCCTTTTGAACACCCGGTATGTTTGCAATTCTTTGTTCAAAAGCCTCACCATATTTCAGCCCGATATCCAATCTTCTTCTCGACCTAAACCTTGCCAATAATTCAATACCATCCAACATTCTCTGTTGTGATTTAGCACCAAAACCTTTCAGTCCAGCGATAGAATCATCTTCTGCTGCTTCTCTTAGAGTTGCTATTGAATCAACACCAAGTTCTTGATTCATAATTTTGATTCTTTTTGGGCCAAGGCCAGGAATACCCAACATTTCGATCATTCCTTCAGGTGTATCTTGGTGTAATGCAATCCAATCATCGGGCCATCGACCTTCGCCAATTGCTTGTGAAAGAGCAGAACCGAGTCCTTTGCCGATTCCTTTGAGTTCGAATAATTCGCCACTGGCAACTAACTCTCCAAGGTCTTGGGTTAGGCCACCAAGCATTCTACTTGCATTTTGATATGAACGGACTCGAAATACATTAGCCCCGTTTAACTCCAAAAGCACTGCTACTTGATGTAGTGCTTGGGCCACTTGGTTTCTAGAAAAATATGGTGGCCCCCTTGGGCGCGGCTTAGGGAGTACAAACGCGCCACCAGCCATGAACTAAACGAGAACTGGTACTTCTCAAACCTTGCCCCTCGATTGCTTAAGAACCACGACCTGCTGGCAATACTATGGCAGGTGTCGACCCAGTTTTCATAGAACACCTTGCAGAGGCATTATGTGGTATATCTGCCATTCTTTTTACTTTCATCGCCACCTTTTCACGCTCGGAAAAAGCTGAATTAATGGCACAAAACACCATTGCATTGACACTTGTACTCGCTGCAGGTGTACTTTGGTGGTTATCGCTTTCAGGTGGTTCTCTTTGGGGCTCTAACTATCTTCCTAAGCCGCTTTCATTAGTTTGTATCATCTTAGCAATTTCTGCTAGATTAAACATTAGAGGAACAAATGTTTCCTTTGGAGCAAATCCTCACAGTATTGGGAAAAAATCCGAAGAAGAGTAATCAGATGATTTCTCCACGAGGTTGGCCTTCATCAGATGATGAATTTTCAGTTGAAGCGGCTTCTTTGGCCATTTTTTTATTGATGAAGTCTCTCATATACTCAGGTAATTCGCCATTTACAAAAATAACATCGTTAACATTATCCAGTTTCATCAATGCATAAAATATCTGCATAGCGGTCATTGGAGTGGATGAACATCCTGTACATCCACCGTCTAAAGAGAGCATAATATTGCCGTCTGAAGTGTCTAAGACCGTCACGACTCCATCGTGCGCGTCAAGGACTTCTTGAACCGGTCCGATCTCAGCCAAGACCTGTTCAGCACTAATCGCCATGGCTAACCCTCGAAGCCATCATTCTTGAATAATGTCATTAAAACCATGAAAAACATATCGGCTTGGAACTGTTGGTATATCAATGAACAGTTTTGTCATAAAAACCTACGAACCACTTATGAGGGGTTCTTTGGTCGCCGACTCAATAGGTGTTCTTTATGATGGAAAATATACCCTTAATCGCAGCTGGAGCCGGTCTTGTAGGACTTTTGATCGCTTTTATGTTGTACATGCGCGTAAACAAAGTAGAAATAGACAACGAAAAAGTTGCCGAGATTACAACCGAAATACAAGATGGTGCAATGGCCTTCCTTAAGGCTGAGTACCGTGTACTTGGTATCTTCGTAGTAGTTGTCGGACTCCTTCTGTGGTTCCTCAACGGTGGAGAGGCTGACACCACAATTGCATTCTTTGCTGGTGCTCTCGCATCAGTTATTGCTGGATTCTCTGGTATGCGTGCTGCAACTTCTGCTAACGGAAGAACAGCAATGGCTGCTAAGGAAGGTGGACAACCTGCTGCTTTAGCGGTTTCTTACAATGGTGGTGCAGTTATGGGTCTTTCAGTAGGAGGACTTGGTCTTCTTGGTATCTCACTTATCGCTTGGTGGCTTGGTGCAGGTGATGCAGCATCCTCTGGAACTGGACTTGTTGATATTCAAGCAGCAGCAGGGTTTGGAATGGGTGCATCTTCAATCGCCCTTTTCGCTCGTGTTGGTGGCGGTATTTACACCAAGGCTGCTGATGTAGGTGCTGACTTAGTCGGTAAGGTCGAAGCAGGTATTCCTGAAGATGACCCAAGAAACCCTGGTGTTATCGCTGATAACGTAGGTGACAACGTCGGTGACGTTGCTGGAATGGGCGCAGATATCTTCGAATCCTTTGTCGGTTCAATAATTGCTGCAATGATAATTGCTAACGAATTTGATATTCCTAACGCTGCAGATTATGTTCTTCTACCAATCCTTCTTGGATTCATTGGATACACTGCTTCTATTATCGGTGTATTTTCAATGGCTTTCCTGAAGAATGGCAAAGACCCAGCGGCTGCTCTAAGAAATACTACTTTCATTGGCGCAATACTATTCGCTATTGGCGGTTATGCTGCAATCCAACAAAACATAATCGATGTCGAGTATTGGGTAATGCACTCTGTAGTACTTGGAAGCGTTGTTGGAATTCTAATTGGTCTGGTAACAGAATACTATACTGGTATTGAACCGGTATTTGGAATCAAGACAAAGGCAATTCCTCACATTGGAGAAATGTCTAAGACAGGACCAGCAACCAATGCTATCGCAGGATTGTCTGTTGGTATGATGTCAACATTCATTCCTATCCTTTTGATTGCACTTGGTATTCTAGGTGCTAATGAATTTGGTGGACAAACTGATATTGCAGGTCTTGGACTATATTGTATTGCTATGGCTGCTATGGGTATGCTAGCAACTGTTGGTGTCACAATGACTGTTGATGCTTACGGACCAGTTGCAGACAACGCTGGTGGAATTGCTGAGATGTGTAGTCTTGGTGATGAAGTACGTGCAATCACCGATGAACTCGATTCAATCGGTAACACAACTGCTGCGGTTGGAAAAGGATTCGCAATAGGTTCTGCTGCTCTAACTTCACTCGCTCTATTTGCAGCATATACAACCGCTGTTGGTACTGGCCTTGAACTTGAATTGACCAATCCAATGGTTGTAGTCGGATTACTTATCGGCGGTGGACTACCGTTTGTTGTCGCTGCTATGACAATGACTTCAGTTGGTAAGGCTGCTGGAGAAATGGTAGTAGAAATCCGTAGACAATTCAAGGAAATCCCTGGCCTTCTAGAAGGCAAGGAAGGAGTCAAGCCAGACTCTAAGAAGTGTGTAGATATTTCAACTCAAGCCGCTCTTCGTGAAATGGTTGGCCCAGGTGTAGTTGCAATAGCTGCTCCTGTTGTAGTCGGCTTTATTTTGGGAGAAGTCGCTCTTGGTGGAATGCTAGCAGGATCTTTAGTCACAGGTGTTCTAATGGCACTATTCATGGCTAATGCTGGTGGTGCTTGGGACAATGCCAAGAAAGCGATCGAACAAGGTCACATCGATGGTGCAAAGAAGGGCGATGAGGCTCACAATGCAGCCGTTATTGGAGATACTATCGGAGACCCATTCAAGGATACCTCCGGTCCTTCTCTAAACATTCTAATCAAGTTGATGTCCATCGTCGCAGTAGTTCTTGCCGGTACAGGTAAGATGAGCGAAAATGGATTGCTTTGAATAGATTCAAGACGGTCTTGGAAGCGTTAGGCTTTCAAAAGAAGTCATACACGCTCTACCATGCGTGCCTACTTGCTGTCGCTATTGATGTTGACAGTCAGCCTTGCTGGATGTGTCACAGATGAAGGTAATTCTTCATCTGGTATCGGTGATACTACTGAGGATGAATTAGCCTTGCCAGATTGGCAAATTGGCGACCAATGGCTCTATACATTTATCACTCCTGAGTTCGGAGAAGATAGTGCAAGATTAGTCGTAGCAGATATCCGTGAAGACGACGGACTATTCATGCTTGGTATCTCATCAGAAGGTGAAGCTCAGCGTCACGCCGTTATCAATCACAATCCATTCCTTGGTAGAGTCACTATGGATGGTCTTTCAGTTTATGAGAATGGTGAGCCACAACCAGTTTTCAATTTCCCTTGGGAGGTTGGCTCAACTTGGAATTTCAGATTACTTGGACAAGATTGGAGCGCACAAACCGATAACGTCTACAATGGAGAAGCAACAGTTTCTGCAACCTCCAGTGAAGGACATATGCTTGATTATGTCTTTAGTGGTAGACAAGGATTTGTCAAAACTCTAACTTGGACAACTGATGAAGGAGTTGATAATCTTCGCATGTCACTTAATTTGAAAGATACTGGATACTCTGGCGATGTTTTCTTCTATCGTGCTGGAGATTTACATGATAACATGTATGAAGAAAATGACCAAGAAATATATGACACATTCTTTGATGAAGGATACTCATCTAACGAGGCATGGGATACATTAGTCTGGTATTTGGATGTAGAAATTGACGATAAAGGAGGATCTGGAACTTTGACAATAAGCGACCAGCAAGATGGCACATCGCCGTTATCTAGAGCATGGGGTAATGGAGCAACTGAAAAAGGCTCATTTGGTACCATCCCTTCAAAGACAGGCGAGCACAGAATAACTCTAACATTACAAGGTGAAACTTCATTTGTTCACCTCAAAGTTGCTGGGGCTCTAGTACGTTCTTGGACACTGTGAGGTGTTTTCTTGCCAACTCTAATCATGATGCATGGCATGACTGGCGATGCAAGTATGATGCGTCCTTTTGCTGAAAAGATTCTTCCAGATGGTTGGACTTTAATCGTACCTGAAGCAAGGTATAATCATCCGATGAGAGGTTTGACTTGGTGGCGATATGAAGACTATGATATCGATTCCACACGCAGATTAAATTTGTCAAGAAGAGAATTGATTGATGTTGATTCAAGTCTTTCACAACTTGAAAAGATAATTTCTGAACAAGCACCTATGGGCCCATTGGTTGTCGGTGGCTTTTCTCAAGGAGGAGCTATGGCTCAAGAATTGATGCACTTACCCATTGCAGATAGGATAGTTGGAATCATATGCATTGGAACTAGACTGGTTCGTCCGATGGAACTTCGTATGAGACTAGAAGAATTAGACCCAAAGAGAATGTTTTGGATGCATGGTGAAAAAGATGTCAGAGTTCCAATTGAAGATGGTTGGTCTGTTGCTCATTTATTTGAAGCGGGTGGCTGGTCAGTAGAATTAATAGAGCATAAAAAAGGTCACATGATACCTCTTGAGCATCATGATTCAATCAAAGAATGGTTGGAAACTTTCGATTAATTTAGATATTTATTGGTTTCATCAAATCCGCCAATATACATCACATTGCCGTCCCTCAAATCGAAGATTACTGGTACGGTTCGGTGACCTGTTGCTGCTACTACTTCTTGACGCAAACCAGAATGATGTTCAAAATTATATTCGACGTATGATAAATTTTTATTTTTGAATAATCGTTTTGCTGCTTCACAATAACCACAGAAATTCCCTGTATACATTAAAAAATCAGTTCCAGCATCTTTAGCATGTTGTAGTATGACTTCTTCAGACATGATACTGACTCTAGTGCCATCCTTGTTAAGATTTGGTAATGCGATAGTATCGTGGACGGTAGCAAGACTTTGAATACATTCAACCCTCCAATTGTATTGGTGAGAGTTTGCAGCGTTCGGTAAAATCAGTGATTCCAACTCATACAGTACTCGAAGGTGGTGGCTTCAAAGTAAGGAGGCCTGTTGCCATGGGTTCTTTGATGAGTCCATTTTTACTTCTTGATGAGATGGGTCCAGTAAATTATGGGCCCAAACAAGCAATTGGTGCACCATCTCACCCACATAGAGGCTTTGAAACTGTGACTTACATGCTTGAAGGTTCGATGCAACATGCTGATTCTGCAGGTAATTCTGGTGACTTGAATCCTGGTGATGTACAATGGATGACTGCGGGTCGAGGTATTATTCATTCTGAATTGCCTCATCCAGATTTTTATGATTCAGGCGGAGTTATGCATGGTTTCCAAATATGGGTGAACTTGCCTGCGAAAGATAAGATGATGCAACCTCGATATCAAGACATTCCTTCAGATGAATTGCCTGTTGTTGAATCGGTTGATGGTAAAGTTTGGGCGAAAGTGGTTGCAGGTGAGGCGATGGGCGCTAAGGCTGTAATCGACACAGTAATCCCTATTCAGTTCATTCATTATCGCATGAAAGAAGATTCAAATTTAACACATAAGATTTCATCGGACCTCAACGGGATGATATACATGTTTGGAGGTCAAGGCGAAGTATCTGGTAAAGTAATTGAGGATGGACAACTGATTATTCTCGATGAAGGAGATGAACTTGAGATTTCTTCAAAAGATGGAGCGGAGTTTTTGATTCTTGCAGGTCCTGAAATAAATGAACCAATCGCTAGGTATGGGCCTTTTGTGATGAATACACGCCAAGAGATTCATCAAGCCGTAATGGATTTCCAGTCAGGTAATCTGGCTTGATTAAGCTCTGGATTGCTCAGACCATGATTCTATGATCATTCCTTCTGCTGATTGTAAGTGCTCTGCTACAGTCCCTTGTCTAACTCCCAATTCATCGGCTAGTTCTCTTTGTGTACACTTACGAGGGGTCTTGTAGTATCCTCTTCTAACTGCAAGGTCGATCACTTCTCGACGTCTTTCTGGTAGTTGAGGAGCTGCTATCCAGTCGGCTTTCAGATTCTTTGTAATTCTCATTTTTACTGAATCTGGCAATAGTCTTTTCACACCATCTCTAAATTTCTTGAGGCCTTCAGTTGTTCCATGAACTGTGATGAATAAACCATTAATATTACTTAGAGTGGAAGGAGTTTGAATCCAACATTCCTCTATTTGGTGAATCAAGAGAAGTATTGGTCCAAGAAGTCTACCGATTACAATTGCAGAGTCACTTCCGTTTGAAATGACCTTGACAATCTCAAATATACCATCTATCGAAAAATTCTCTAAATCCATTTCATTATACAATTCCAATCTCAACAGATATTCAGGATAATTTCCAAACCATGATACGGCAGAAACCAATTCTACTTTTTGAAAGTATTTGGTTAAGATACTACCAGGTGAGTCTTTGGCTTGTTCCATCGTCACCTTCATCTGTAAAAAGCGGAGAACTTGCTGCGACATGATAACCTCTCATGAACGGGTCTCAACTCATACATATCAATGTAATGTATCAAAATTTCTTACGTAAAAAATATTTTTTGTATAATTGATATCGGAGTAAAGGTCAAAAGACAATCACAAGTGGCGCAATTACTGAGTAGGGTTTCTTATGAGTGCTATTGATGATTTCATGAATACGGTCAACGAACAATTAGATGCGGTAGATGAATTAAATTCATTCTTTAAATTCGGAATTAGTATTATTCTTACTTTCATTGCTTTTCAAGTCGTAAAGTTTGGTATTGTAAGGCCTTGGGGCCGTATTGTGATGTCTACTGACACCGCGTGGGATGACAAATTACACCGTCCAGTAGCGACAAGGGCATACTTTTT
>CEOP01248753.1_pt1 | contig 12761 bp, 9 predicted proteins | sample 361301 | NCBI WGS metagenome assembly CEOP01 (sample SAMEA2619548, study PRJEB7988) | marine metagenome | biome: marine biome (ENVO:00000447); feature: deep chlorophyll maximum layer (ENVO:xxxxxxxx); material: "saline water (ENVO:00002010), including plankton (ENVO:xxxxxxxx)" | depth 55 m
CTAAAATGGATTTACAATTTACTTCAATCAAAGGGTTCATTGAAACAACAAGCGATTTCGATGTTGGCGATCGATCCAATGACGAAAAAGAATATTGAGATGCTCCGTCAATTTGGAGAAGGCAAAGTGAGTTCACCCAATCCCAAGAAGGTGCAAACTGCCGTAGACCGTCGGATGTTCTTATCCAAAATTGCTCGAATGCGATTGGCTAATAAAAGCGAATACGCACTTAATTTACTTGAGGAAGCCATAGCCAACTTGTCCGACATTGATTGGGTGCATGGCCGAATCACCCAAAGTTTGCTCAATTTTGATGAAGGGCGTGTTATGACTGCTGTTGACCTTGCAGAACGAATCGCTAAGGAGCACCCTCGTAACCCCCATGTTCGTTCAATTATGGTACATTATGCCGCTCTAGGACATACTGAGATGCCCTCTTCCGAACATACCAAAATCGAGTGGTTGTTCGAGCAGGGTAGCGATTGGAGAGTGACTTGGCCAAAGCACACTGTTTCAGTTGCGCCTAGCCTTGAATCAAATCTGCTGCGTCAACACGCTTGGTCAGCAAACGCTTGGGTGGCTTTGGCAAGTGATAAGGAGATGGTTGACCTCTTATCCAGTAGAAAACCTCCAGTCAAAGACCTTCCAGAGTCCTTGCCCCTAGCATTGTACACTCATTTGTCAGGCATTCTCGTAACGATTGGTGGAATGCCGGTTGACTTGGGTCTCCCAGGAACGCTACGCATATCCACAGTGGAAAAGCATGGTTTGTTTACATTCACTTGAGGAATATCAATTTCTGAATGTTTACTCATATGGGACATGAGCTATGTCCAAGAAGTTTGTAAAATGGACAAAATCCAAACGCTGAAGTGAGCAATCCCCATGTGCCTAGAACGAGGAGGAATATGTCCCAATCTATGCCTGATAGGTATTCAACTGTGACCATGCCAAACCCTGCCATGAGTCTTAGAATACGGTCATTAGAGCTCAGATTCATCATGGAGATTCAACTTTTGATTTTGATACTTATGATATAAAGGAGTGTTTTTGCTCCACATCATCCACCAAAACCGTTGATATTGGCCGATGACCCGAGAGTCTTCAACAGGGTCCGATTTGATGACAAAGTCTTGCAGACTCTCAAATTCTTCTTCGCAGTCGTTCCATGGCGGCATCAGCCTTGGACAAGTGGTCCAAGCACTCCTCAATTCGGCTAACTCCAAGCATGTCTTCTGCCTGAGCGATTTCCTGTTCACATTCACGTCGGTCTTCATCATCAATCGAAATATCAGCAGCCTCACACCGATTCCGTAAGCTTCGCCATTCGTCCATCACAAAGTCATAGAGTTCAAGTGCATCATCACTGGCTTTTCCTTCTTTGTCCAGGCCGCTCGTCATTTGTTCAAGCAGCATTCCTGCATGTGACCAAGACTTGGCTTGAGCCGCTTGGTCGATTTCCTCAAGTGCAAGGGCCCACTTCTCTTCATCGCTTCTTCCTTGGTATCGTTCAACCAATTTCTTGCGTTGTTTTAGAGCTCTTAGAACATCATCCATCGCCGCCCGTTCTTTTTCTATTGTTCTTACCACGCCGTCTGCCAGTCCAATCGCTTGACTCGCATTGCCTTCTTCAATAGCGACTTCTGCATTATCAAGACGAGTTTTCAATTCTGTCGTATCCAAACCATCGGCTTGGCTGAGTTGCCTCTGTGCCTCCTTCAGGGATGCGATACCTCGCTCTTGAGCATCACCATCCGCTTCAAGTTGCGTTGGTATGACTGAAGCGTAGTCAAAAGCCTCTCTTGGTTTTTCTGAGGCCAGAAGAGTTTTTGCCTCGTTGAGCATTTCATGGAGGCGTTGGATTCCCTCTCCTTTTTTGCCGTCCAACATTCGTGAGCCTTCCGTGATAGCATCTTCAGCCTTAGCCCACCATTCAATAACTTCCAAGGCTCTCTTTTTGGCTTCCCTGAACAGGAGTTCGCCTTCTCTAAGAGAACCCAGTGCGACTTCCCGTTCCCCCATGTCAAAGGCTTTCTTCGGGCGTTTTGCAGTTGGAGCAATGTCCGATGCTTGAGTCACTGCATCAAGCGCATCCTTCCTGATGATTTCGACATCATCGGCAAGTGACAGTGAGCGTTCCATGTCTTCCTCGCTCTCATCGAGCAGACGCATACCGTAAACTGGGTCAAGATGACCCTCTTCACGAGCGGTTGTTAGCAAACTAGCAGCTTGGTCCACTGCAGCCCCTTGAGCTTTGAGTTCTAACAAACGTAGTTCCAAGAGATCAAGTCGTTTTTTGAATGATTTTCTGAGTTCTTTTTGGTCGTCACCTACAACCCATGCTTGAAGGGTATCGGCAAGAGAAAGTAGAACGACACAAGGTGCGATAAAGGAGGTCATTTTCGTGTAGTCGGCGGGTTGGGAAAAGAGTAAGACAACAGCAGATATACAGCCAATTGCAGTTAATATCGAACGGAAACGGAGGACATCAAAACCACCTCTTAGCAAGGACCGAGATTGATGCCTGCAAAACCATCCAACAGTCAGTATCAGAACACTTCCCAATGTCACAGCGCTCAATTTTAATTCAAGGCCAAGGGATCCAAGCACCATTAGAATTGGCCAAGAAACCGAAGTTGAGGCTCCAACTCTCGTCCTCGCTGCAGGTTCGTCAAGGGCCAAATCTTGGAGAATAATTCCCCAAAATAACAGCAGCATTGGCGCACCAAATCCTGAAAGTTCAACCCCTTTATCACTGAACAAGTCGGTCAATGTCGGCCATGCTGTCCACATGGCACAGACAAGAATGACTAACGCTGTCGCCAAGGTCATTGAATCAACGCGTTTGAGTCTTCGTTGCCGCTCCGCCTCAATAGCGGAGTCAACGTCAGCCCAAGTGACCATACAGTACCCAAAGCCGGTTCACGCATAATCACTCCGCTTGGATGAACAGCAATTTCAATCCTTCAACATCATCTTTGGCCTCGGTAATGTTCATGGGTGTCTTTCACCCGTTAGGAAAAAGCGAGGGAGCATTATGGCCGGTCTCATTACGATGGATGATTTATCCAATGACGAAATTTTGAGCATTCTAGAGGATGCAGAACGCCTTCTTCCGGTTGCAGAAGGGAAGCTGTATTTGCCCTTGCTTCAAGGTAAGATTCTCGGCAACTTGTTTTTTGAACCAAGCACAAGAACTCGGATGTCCTTTGAGACCGCTATGAAGCGATTGGGTGGGGATGTGGTCAACCTTGGTGATGTGAAGACATCTTCTGTGGTGAAGGGAGAAACCCTCTTTGACACCATCCAAATGGTTGACGGATACACTGACATTATTGCTATGAGGCACCCACGTCAAGGTGCAGCACAATACGCACAAGATGCAGCTCGCGTGCCCATCCTCAACGGAGGCGATGGAGCAGGGCATCACCCAACACAAACCATGCTCGATCTGTTTACCATCAAGCAGGCTCATGGCACACTTGAGGGTCTCAAGGTCATTCTTGCTGGTGATTTGCGATACGGGCGAACGGTCCATTCGCTAAGCCATGCACTCACGAGGTTTGGGTGTGAATTGATTTTTGCTAGCCCAGAACTCCTACGGATGCCGAGAGAGATTGTTGAGGATTTATCTTCTCACGGCGCAAACATTACCGAAACAGAAGACCTTCTTTCCTCTCTTGGTGATGCAGATGTGGTGTACATGACGCGGATACAAAAAGAACGGTTTGCTGACGAAGACGAATACACAAAAGTCGCTGGAGCATACAAATTACATGCATCAAACCTTGAAGATACCAAGGAAAAAATGATCATCATGCACCCTCTACCACGAGTTGATGAAATCCACCCGTCAGTGGACAAAACCCGTCATGCACGATACTTCCAACAAGCGTTCAATGGGGTTGTTGCAAGAATGGCACTTTTATGCCGCCTTCTTGGAGTCACGGTCCCGAAAGACGTCCATGCAATTGGAGGTGAATTGTGATGTCTCAAGAACATAACATGCGCCGTGTTACCGCTATTCGTAACGGGACAGTCATTGACCACATTCCTTCAGGGCAAGCGATGAGAGTCCTGGAAATGCTCAATATCAACAAAAGCACCGCAGTACCGGTGTCCATGGTCATGAACGTACCCTCAAAGAAGATGGGCACGAAAGACATTATCAAAGTTGAAGACCGTGAATTAACTCAAGATGAACTCAATCGTCTCGCCCTGGTTGCACCAGAAGCACATGTGGCGATCATACGAGCTTATACTGTTGCAGAAAAGATGACCATCGAGGTTGGCGAGGAAGTAATCAATGTAGTTCGGTGCACTTTTTCGAACTGCATAACAACCAATTCAAGAGAACCCCTGCCCCATCGACTTCGCGTCGTTAGCAAAGAGCCATTGACGCTTCGGTGCCATTACTGTGACCGGCCACAAGATTTGGAAAAGCTGATTGGAAATCTACTGTGATCGCTATTCATCAATTGATAACAAATCACGCATATCGCAGGCTTTACACTGTTGTCCTGAAGTCATACTGCCGCACCGTTCGCATGGTTTGGGTGGCGCTGGTCGTGTATCTCCCCCTCCCAAATCAACGACTTGGTCACGCAATGCTTTGACTTGGTCCGCCATTCGTACAAGACCGTGTCGTGTCCCAGGAACATCAGCTTCCATTGTGGCGACCATTTCTCTATGACGCCACCGAAGCGCCCCTTTTGCATTGGGACATTCTTCATGATGAATTGGCAGGTCTTTGTGCAGAGCGTAAAGGTGAATTTCTTGTTCTGGGACCCACCGTAACGGAACGATTCTTGGCGATAAACCATCCACGGGAGTGGACGTGTGAGGGGCGAGGCGAAGGGTTCTCTCCAAGTCACCGTTTGATACATTCATAAGAACGGTTTGAGCCATATCGTCAAGGTTGTGTCCCAGTGCAATAACATCCGCATTCACTCGCTCAGCGAGATGATTGATGCCTTGCCGTCTAAAGACTCCGCAATAAGCACAAGCCATTCTTGGAGCATTGCTGTCCTTGGCGGTTGCTTGGGGAAGCCTTTGGACGACCTCATCCATCTCGATAAACGATAGTTCGGGATAAGTTACCGTTTCGTGTTGTATTCCCAACCGGTCAGAGAGTTCCTTTGCGCAATCAATGGACGGGGGGCGATATCCCTCGATGCCTTCATCCACTGTTCCCGCAACGATGGTTACATCTCTACGTTCACCGAGTAAATCTACGAGGGAATGCAAGAGTACAGCAGAATCTTTCCCTCCCGAAACAGCCACCAAGATTGTTGTGTGTTCTCCCCGCTTCAATTTGAGCTGCATTCGTAACTCTTTACTGATTTTCTTTCGGACTGACTTTGCAAGATGTTTTCCACACAAGATGCGCCCGGAGTATGCTTGTTCGACAACGGCAGGTTTGTCGCAAGAATCACATGTGGGGATTTCGAAGAGCCCCTCCGTTGTGTTCTCGGCCATAATTAACGCGGCGTAGACAGAGTGTTTGAAGCCAACGGCTTTGGTAGGTGTGTCCCAACGAGCCAATGATATGGCTATTTTATCAATTGTAAAATTAAATTTCTAATTGGAATATTTCAAAAAGAATTTAGCTTTTAGGGTCGGTTGAGGCTAGGCCGGCACAGGGAGTAAATCTCCATGTCATCGTACATACAAGCCATGAGACTGGAGTTGACGCCAATCAAAATATAATTTCCAGTTGGAAAATCCTGTTAACCCCACAAATCAACAGAAATCCGCTTTCGGGCGCAAAACTTCTTGAAGGCTACAGCGGTGTCACCGAGATTGAGCGACCATGCTGCAACGGTTATTATCGGCCTTGACGACCCAAAAGGGGGTCGAACAAGTGTTGATGGTTGATGATCGAGGGCGACTTATGGCCAGTGTTGGACAGACCGGTACAGTTCCGGACGTTGAACAAATGGTTTTGATGACCTCAACGGCGTTTGAAGCGACACAAAACCTTGGTCTTGGAGAATTGTACGAGATTTGGGAAGAGAGTGAAACACGGACAATGATCGATATCGTCACACCATATCGTATTTTGATGCTTCATGGAAAAGGTGGAAAACTCGCTCGATGGAGGCACAGCGTTGATGTCAATCGCAAGTCTCTTGCAACAACCCCTGAAATGTAGGTGAACCGTCATGTTTGAATTACCATTTGGAACCCCAGTTGATGAAGAACTTGATTTGACTGAAGGAGTCTTACAGCCCTTTGCTCATGGAGTCATCTCAACGTGGGTTGGCCGCCGGAAAACCCCAGCAGGGCACCGTCTCGTGCGTGCAGGTCGCATCGTAGGTTGGTTAGCAGAGGGTAGCAAATACACGCAGAAACGTGACTTGTTGGCGGGCGAGGAGGCACAAGAGGCGCTCCTTGCGCTTGAATTGGAACAAAAAGTTCGCTTCACTGCATCAGAATACTCGATCTCAGGCCTTGGAGATGTTGCAGAAATAGTCCCGGAAGCCTTCATTCACCAAGCCGACCGACAAGGTTTGCGCTCCATGACAAACTTCGTTGAGCGACTTCTTGCCAGAGATTTGTCAAAGGTCTTGGAACATCTTGTGAAGGATGACACCGTTCGGGGCGCTATAGCTATCGATTCGGGAATGTTAATTGATGAGGTAGGCCAATTGCCTCGAGACGGCGATTCCCTTTCAGATCAAATTCACAGTATTCTTTCTGATATTCGTGTTGAGGACATCAATTTAGGCCTGGGGCTCGGTCCTTCAGGGCATTGGACTCTTCATACATCCGATGGAGCCCTATTGCTTGCTCAAAGTGGAGAGATCGCTCTTGCGATTTGGACCGAAAGAGACGCCAATCATTCTCGCCTTCTATCAACTGCATCCTTGCTTTTGGAGGGTGAAATCGCTTCCGTTGGTGAACATGGAGCCAGTCTTCCTGAAGGCTTCGCTCTTCGCGAGGGGCGAGGCGGGCCAGATGCAATTCTCTCCATGCTCAAAGCCGGCTTAGCCGAGGAAGTGACCGGTCATGTGCAATCAGGAACATCTTCAAAATCGGTTTCGCTCCTTCTTTCTCGCGGTGTCCCAATTGCTCTTTGGGCTCCAAACGCTGAAAGCGAAAGTGCTGCAATGACCATGCTGACAGAACCCAAGCGCAAGGTGAAATTGATTCGCTTTTCGGCGGGAACAGTGGTTTCAGCAAATTCTGGAAGTTTTGAATCCTTCACGCTTAGCACATTCTGTGACCAATTGGCCACCGTCCGAACACGGTCGGAAGCCCGTCAAGAATCAATTCGAGCATCCTTGAAAGAGATGTTAGGTTTTGAAACCGGCCTTGAAGAATTACGCACTCAAAGGGCCAAAGTCAACTTTTCAACCTCCGGCATGGAGGTGAGTTCAGACCTTCCTGTAATGCAGGAGCAGGCCGTGGCTGCGGTTGACGCTGGATTGCGCCGAAAACTTGAGTCTGCTCAGCAAACCGTTGACACACTCAAGAAAGACTATGCTTTGCTTGAAGGAAAGAATAAGGAACTTGAGACCAAGAAAAGCGCTGCTCAAATCGTTGCTAGAGAAGCGAGTGAAACACGTCAAGAACATACAGTCGCCCTCGAAGAGGCCCATGCACGATTGAACAGCATGCAGGTTGATCTTGCAGAATCAAGGAATCAGTCCGAGGATGCTGAGCAACGTGCAGAACGATTGGTACGCAGAGTGAACGAACTTGAATATCAAGTGAGCGAACGAGCTGCTGAACTGGCCAAGGCTCTCGGTGATGCAGAAGCAAGCAGTGAACTTCAGAACATGATTGAAACCCTTGCCATCAAGGAAGCCGAATTGCAGGCAAACCTCACAGAAGGCAGCAAGCGATTGGATACGATTCGTCAACAAAGCGAAGATGAGGAACGTAGGTTACGAGTGCTTACCGAACAGGTGAGCACAACAAGAGAGCGTCATGCACGCAGTCAATCGGATGTACTCACCTTGCAGGAACAAGTGCATGTACATCAGTTGGAATTGGAAGCCATCAAAACCGAAGAATCAATGTCACGAAATCGTATGGAGGAAGACCGCCTTCGCCGTGCCGAAGACGAATCTCGACGTGCGAATGTCCAAGCTGAACTTCGGGAATTGATGGATGAACGACGAGGCTTACTCCGAGAACTTGGCGACATGGGAGCACGAAGAGGTCACGCTGAAGCCGAACTCTCTTCTTTGGTGGAGAAAGCCACCACCCTTTCGCAAGCACATGAAGAAGCTCTTGCAGACATACAAGAAGCAGAACGGCTACGTGCACGGCTCGCAGAAGAGCCTCTCGCACAGGCATTGTTGGATGATAACAATACATTTGAGGGGTTAGGGCCTGTTCTTGAACGGCTTGAACACGCACGTAGTTTGGGGTACTCTGTGACAATGCTTGACCGAGCTGTTGAGCGGTCCTTGCAGGTAATTCAATCAACGGTAGATCATGTAGCAGCGACCCCACGCCATCTTCTTTCATCGGAGGTCATGACCTTGCTTGAGCGTCAAGTCCCCCAAACAGCAGGTGCAGTTCGTGGACTTGCACGATGGTCTGTACAGCAACGATTGGAGCACCAACTTGGCGAGACTGTTAATCATGTTGTGCTCGATTTGGAACATCTTCTGGAAGATTATGACCGTTCAATCACGATGCTGCGTAGAATCCGCAATGTGCTGGAACAAATCGAGCGTCTTGGCGCCCCGAGCCACGAAGTACACGCACTCTTGACCAACTGCCAACGTCCTGAAGCGCTTCCAAGTTTGGCCCAAGGAACACGAAAATTGATTCAGGTCGCTTTGGATGACATCTATTTGGAGGCCGATCAAAGAGACGCTGGCGAAGCGATTGGCCTTGAGGAAACTGCTCGTGTTCTTGAAGAATTGATAACCCAACTTGATGCTTCTGGCCTTACTGATGGTATTCCACGAGGCATGCTTTGGGAATTCCAGAGGGACGGTTTGTTACCATTTGAGCGAGAGTCTATTCCTGCGGATCATCGGATTCCAGTGAGTGAGGATATGATGCAAGACTTAGAACCGGTCCTTCTTCACGATGAATCAACGGATGGAAGCCCACCTGAATCCAAAGCCTCAGTTGATGAGGATGGATGGGCAGAACTTCCAGCCCCTCAGGACAATCCACTTGAATCAGCATCCACCCATTCACCATCAAACCAGACGAATGTTGACCTCGATGATGAACGAGCCCAATTGGAAGCCGAGTTGGCACGCATTGACGCAGAATGGGACCATCGTGATACAACACCGACCGCTACTTCATCTCCACCGGATGCGGCACTTGCCGATCTTGAGTCACGTCTTTCCAACATTGAATTTTGAGGTATTAGCATGTCAGAAGAACACATGACGCTGTTGGGGCGTGATGAGACGAAAGGCAAAATTTACCCTCTGTTTATTGAACGAATTCTTCTGATTTCAGTTGTCGTTCTCACCGTTGTATACGGTGGGAATATTGCTGATCATTTTTCATCTTCATGGATGGGCTTCACCATCGGATACATCATGTTCCCTATGGCCTTACTCGCCGTAATAGAGATGATTGGACGTTTCATTCAATCTCAACAATAATCAAAGTTGAGAGAAGTCTTTTTTGACAGGGGACGCATCTTCTGTTCTGGTTTTGGATTGAATCAATCCAATAACCCGCTGCCAGGGAATGAAGAATCGTAATACAGACATGATGCTCAAGAACAGCAGTGCAGAAATAACAAGCCCATAGGTCAGAGTAAGTTCAATCGATTCAGAGACCTGACCCGCCCATTGACTGCCGGTCGTATCCGAAACAATGGTGAGCAGAACTTTGTGGAATCCCAAAGCCACCATCGTGACTAAACCGGTTAATCCTAGGAAGAAAAAAGTATGACGAAGATGGGTATTGAGTACATTGTCCATCTGTTGAACGTATTCGGGGTCACGCTTGCAGGACTCAGGCAATCGGAAGGCGTATTCAAGATTGCGAATGACACCGTAACTTGCTTCTTGGAAGACCATGATGAGCACTGCGATAAGAATGAGGTCAAATTGTTCTTTGGTAACCAATTTCAACCCGAACAAACCGATCGTTGGGTCCGATGATTGACTTTCAAGCGTTGCTAAGGCGCCCCCGTACGCACCCAGTTGTCCTTTGATGAGAGGGAAGGTAAGAATTGCATGTATTCCCAAGAAGAGAAGTGTAAAGCCAATTGCCCAAGCGATTGAACGACGCGATAGCCCCCAAATACCTCGGGTCCCCATGATGACTGGAAGGAGGTAAATGAAGAGAATAATAAGCGACATGATCATCAAAAGTGGCCATTGAAGGGTTTCAAGTTCGTTATCATCTGGTAACCTCAAATTAAATTCAAACAACATTCCTGCAAACCACGACAACAGAAGTCGGCCGACCAGTAATACAATCAAACCCACAATAAATCCGAGTTTAATTCGCTGCTGAACCTTTGGAGTTTGGAAGGCAATAAATGCCATGACTCCACCTAAACTGAGCCCCATAACCATTGGCACAAAGAATCGTGAGAGCCCCTCTCTTCCTTCCCCGGTCAACCAATCACCAAGGGGCAATTGGTCGGAGATTAACAATTCAATTGAGTCGAATAAGATGGTGTGGTCAATGGACCCTACGACATAGGTTTGAACCACTTGAACATACATCGTAATGAGCGCAATGGTGGCTACGATTTGAAGCGAAAGAATTTGCCATTGGCGTCTTAGATTTTTCAAATGAAGCGTTCTAGGACGGGCTGTACCCTCCATGAGCACATCAGACTGCAGACCAACTTCACCTGCCATGCTTAGTACCCCCTTACCTGCATCAATGCCTGTGACAAATCCATGTCTGGCATCCAGTCAATAACTTGAGCTCCAGAGCCAGCAAGTGTCGTGAGGCGGTTCTGACGCTCTAACTTCAAGACCTCATAGGACATCCTTGGAATACGGCTTACCAACCGTTCAAAGTCAACACTGGATGGTGAGAGAACGGTCACTTCGTGCCCTCTCCCGACAAGGTCCCGGACAGCAGCAGGTACTGTACCGTCTCCCTCACAGGATGAGATCACAAAGACAGGACTTCCCCGACTGAATCGCCCACTCAATGAATTGGTGACAGCTTGGAGAGGCATGGTGCCCTTTGGAGTAACTCCTGCAAGGGCGCTTAAAATTTTGAAATATTGCTTATCTCCTGTATCGGGAGGCAGGTAGGATAATTTTTCATCGTAAATCGCAAGAGCAACAGAATCACGTCGCTGGAGGAAAAAGGCTGCGAGGCTTGCAGCCGAAACAGTCCCCATCTCCAACGGATTCTTCAGTACAGTACCTATGCGTGCTAAGTCACGGCTGTCAAGAATAAGATAGAGGTCGGTTACAGCATCCCGGCATTTTTCATTAACCATAAGTTCGCCAGTGCGAGCAAATGCCTTCCAGTTGATGTTCTTGAATGGGTCGCCTGGAACATATTCTCGTAGTGAATAAAATTCCGAGCCTTGTCCAGGTGTCCGAAGTGTTGTTGCTCCGGTATACATCTTAGGGGTTCGGCTTCGTAGAAATGCTTCTTCGATGTCTTTAATCTGAGGGAAAATCACAATGTCGCTGTGGTGGTCAACATACATGTCTTCAACACCTAGATTGAAGGTATTTCTTGCCCGCAGGGACACTGGTCCAATGGAATAGTGGCCCCGAAGTGGGCAACGGAGAACATAACGGATTCTAGCGCTCTCTCCGGGTTTCAAATTCAGTTGCATTTGATTTAGACCACTGCGTAATTTCATCTCGTGAGGAATGTTATCGTAAATATCAAGCATCTGAGTTTTTCTGTTGCTTCGGTTTGTGACGAGGAGCTCAACATACAAATCATCACCTTTGTAGAGATTATCTGCTGACAGCGTTCGTTGTACCTCGACATCACCGTGGCCAGCAATCCATGAGTTGACGACAATAAAGGCAACCAAACTGAGGCCAAGTATCATCATTTGTTGGTTGGAAATCATCATTCCAATCAAGACCAAAGCAATACCTCCAGTGAAGGTGAAAGCCGCTTTACGTGTCCACATTCATTTCACCTCACTGTCGGCCCCACGCCTTGATTCGTTTTACCAATGCAACCGTTTGTTCAAGCGTGTATCGGCTGTTTGCTTCAACAGCAAATTTTGCTAACACTGGGTCGTTGATCATGGAAACCAATTCATTCGCTTGCATGCCTTGGAATTCTTCTCGATTCAAACCGTTTTGATTGCGCACCTTTGACAGGAATACCTGGCGGATCTTTTCCACTTTGGAGTAATAGGAATAGCGGTTTGCATCTCCAAAACCATAGTAGATGATGCTGAAAACGTGTCGCCATGGTTCAGGGTCTCTTTTCTTGATGAGTACGGCTTCAAACGTTATGAACAAAATAAGGAACAGCAGGAGCATGGCCAGCCCTTCGCCCGTGAAGTATACGAGAAGGAAGTAAACGGTGTTGTATGAATCTGCAGCGAGGGCGCTTTGGGGATGACGAGATTCATCAAAAATAACCATTGCATTTTCTGCTGGTTGACCTTCCTCGCCTTCCAATTGACTCATTAAGGCTTCAGCAATGAAATCCATGGCCCATTTTCGATTGTCATTTTCAGGCATCATTGTAGCGGTTTCTCCGTACTCGCCATCGTTGAATCCTTCGTAATCGTACATGGCGTTGATCAGCGCAGAACCGTCTGCCATGAATACGATCCGTCCACCATCGCCGGGTGCACAACTCGTTCGGGCGCA
>CEOP01039084.1_pt1 | contig 12745 bp, 10 predicted proteins | sample 361301 | NCBI WGS metagenome assembly CEOP01 (sample SAMEA2619548, study PRJEB7988) | marine metagenome | biome: marine biome (ENVO:00000447); feature: deep chlorophyll maximum layer (ENVO:xxxxxxxx); material: "saline water (ENVO:00002010), including plankton (ENVO:xxxxxxxx)" | depth 55 m
CACTGGCAAGTTGGCGCTGATCATGCAGGCATAGCAACTCAAATGGTTGTAGAAAATAATCTTGCAAAGAAAGGAGTAACAAGGCTTGAACTTGGAAGAGAAAAATTTCTTGATGAGGTTTGGTCTTGGAAAGAGTACTCAGAAGAAAAAATAACATCGCAAATTAAAAGACTTGGAAGCTCTATTGATTGGGATAAATATAGGTTTACCTTAGACGATGGTTGTAATGAAGCAGTTATAAAAGCGTTTGTTGAATTACATAGAAGAAATAAAATCTATAGAGGTTATAGACTAGTTAATTGGGATCCATCACTAAAGACTGCTGTTTCAGATCTTGAGGTAATAAGACAAGAAAAAGACGGTCTTCTTTGGCATATTAAATATCCAATTGAAGACTCCGAAGACTTTGTGACAGTTGCTACAACTCGACCTGAAACTATGTTTGGAGACATGGCAGTTGCTGTTAATCCAGATGATGATAGATATAAAAATCTTATCGGTAAAAATGTCGTTCTGCCCTTTGTAGGCAGAAAAATACCAGTTTTAGCTGATGAATATGTAGATATGGAGTTTGGGACTGGTTGTCTAAAAATTACTCCAGGTCATGATTTTAACGATTACGAAATAGGTAAAAAATATTCACTTCATGAAGTAGACGGACAGGTAAAAACCTCAGATACAACAAGTGACTTTGAGCCTATAAATATATTTAATGAAGATGCATGGTCAAATGAGAATGTACCTGAACCATTTTCAAAGCTAGATCGTTTTAAAGTTAGAAAAATCGTTTTAGAAAAACTTAAAGAATTCAATCTTCTAGAGAAAGAAGAAAAACATCATATAAGCGTACCTAGAGGCGAAAGGTCTAATATTGTCATTGAACCTAGATTAAGTCATCAGTGGTATGTCAAAACTGAGGAAATGGCAACAAAAGCTAACGACGCTGTTAATAAGGGTGAAATAAAATTTCATCCGGGCAATTGGGTTAAAACATATTTTAATTGGATGGATAATATTGAGGACTGGTGTATCAGTAGACAAATATGGTGGGGTCACAGAATACCAGCATGGTATGACTCAGATAATAATATATACGTTGGCCATAGTGAGGAAGAAGTCAGACAATATTATGAACTCGATGACAGAAAACTCTCACAAGATGAAGATGTTTTAGATACCTGGTTTTCATCAAGCTTATGGCCTTTTGCATCTTTAGGATGGCCAAAAGAAACTGAAGATTTTAAAAAACATTTTCCAACGTCTCTCTTGGTTACTGGGTTTGATATTATTTTTTTCTGGGTTGCAAGAATGATGATGATGAGTCTTGAGTTTACTAATAAAATCCCTTTTAAAGACGTATATGTTACTGGTCTCATTAGAGATGAAAATGGACAAAAGATGTCAAAATCCAAAGGTAATGTTATCGATCCGCTAGATTTAATTTATGGCATCTCCCAAGATGATCTAGTAGAAAAAAGAACTTCTAATCTTATGCAAGAAGGCATCGCTCAAAAAATTGAAAGAAAAACAAGAAATCAATTCCCAAAAGGAATTGATTCATATGGAACAGATGCTTTGAGGATGACATTTTATTCATTAGCAACACATACTAAAGATATAAGTTTTGAAATGGGTAGGCTTAAGGGATACAGAAACTTCTGTACTAAAGTTTGGAATGCAGCAAGGTTTATCAATGGCTATCCAGCAGGAAATGATAAATTTGAATCAGTAAATAAAAATGATGAATGGATATATAAAGAATTTGAAAAATCAAAAAAGCAAATTGAGAGAAATATTAAAGATTACAGATTGGACTACGCTGTAAATGAAGTTTATGAGTTTTTCTGGAGCAAGTTCTGTGATATTTATATTGAAGAATGCAAAAAAAGTGGAGAAACTAATAACCTCAGACCTCTTTTGAAAGAAATTCTAAACATGATGCACCCTTTTGCCCCATTCATAACTGAAGAGATACATAGTTTATTATTTGATAGTCCTATTATTAGGTGAAATAAAGCTCCAATGCCTATCATTAAAGCGTCTAACCTTGTTAAAAAATATAAAAATCCCAAAGACACATCAAAGATTTTTAATGCGGTAGATGGAGTTTCTTTGTCTATTAACTCCGGTGAGATTTTTGGAATACTTGGCCCTAATGGAGCAGGCAAGACCACAACTCTTGAAATGCTGGAAGGTCTTAAGGATATAGATGAAGGCTCTGCCTTAATTAATTCAATTGATGTTACAAGCAATCCATATGAAATAAAAAAATTAATTGGGGTTCAACTTCAAGCTAATGAATATTTTGATAATATGACATTGGTTGAACTACTTAAATTATTTTTAGCATTGTACAACTCTTCGAATGATCCGCTAGAGTTACTCAAAAGAGTAAAGCTAGAAGACAAAGCAAATGCTAATGCAAATGAGTTATCTGGGGGTCAGAAGCAAAGGTTTTCAATAGCTTCAGCATTAGTTAACAATCCTTTGGTTTTATTTCTTGACGAGCCAACAACGGGTTTAGACCCTCAAGCAAAGAGAAATATTTGGGATCTTGTCCTAGAACTTAACAGGACTGGTATGACCATAGTTTTGACTACTCACAATATGGAAGAAGCAGAGTTCTTATGCCATAGGATAGCAATTATGGATTATGGAAAAATTATTGCACAGGATTCACCCAAGAACTTAATTATGGAACATGCTCCTAATAAAATTAAAGAAATTAAATATGGAAATATGGAAGATGTATTTATAGCTTTAACAGGTCACGGACTTAGAGATTAAGATGCTTAAAAAACCTCAATTATATTTAACTAAAGTGTTTATTCAGATATTCCTAAGAAATAAGCAATATATATTTTTTAGTCTCTTATTACCCGTTGTAATTTTAGGAATTGTGGGCTTGAATAACGGGGAAAGAGACCCGGTAGATATTGGTCTTGTTGACTACTCAGACTCGAATATTTCCAAAGAGTTTATTGATAAACTTTCTAAAAATGCATTATTTAATATCAACCAATCTGATGAAGAGAGTCTTAGAAATAAGCTTGTTAAAGGTGAACTAACATTAATACTTGTACTGCCTACTGATATGGGGAATACAAATAAAACAACAAATATCAAATTACTAGCAGACAAATCACAAATTAATTTTATTGAAGCCATAAAGCCAATTATCAATCAGACACTCATAAGTGTTGAGAGAGAAATTTCTGAAAAAATACCAATGTTTAGTCTTGATATACAAGATATTAAATCAAGAACACAAACTTACTTAGATTTTTTATTGCCTGGTATTATGGCATTTATGCTTATGAATCTTAGTATTGCTGGAAGCGGATTTAATATTGTTGAATTTAGAAGAAGGGGGATACTTAAAAGATTATTTGTAACTCCAATTAAGCCAATAGATTTCGTTTCTGCAATAGTTGTTGCTCGTATGGTTATTGTTCTTGGTCAGTTAAGTATTATTTTTAGTTTTGCCTTTTTCTTTTTAAATGTGAATATTGTTGGGAGTATTTCACACTTATTTTTCGTTATTATGCTTAGCGTATTAATGTTTCTAACTTTAGGTTTTTCAATTGGGAGCTTGGCTAAAACCCAAGAATCAGTTGGCGTGATAGCTTCTATTTTTATTTATCCTCAGATAGTTATGTCAGGAGTTTTTTTTCCAATAGAAACGCTACCCGAATTCATTCAACCATTTTCAGAAATATTACCTCTTTCAATAGTTGCAGATGCCATGAGATCAATTTCTAGTGACGGCCTTTCATTATTGGCTGTTTATAATAAGTTGATTGGTATAGTTACATGGACTGTTATAGGCACCTTTGTTTCAACAAAGCTATTTGTATGGAAAGAAGTTGCAGGGTGATTTAAGGCAGGATGCTACTGCTGAGTGGGAGTAAGATACATTTGTATATGATCAATATCATCTTCCAGATACACTTCACCTCTAGGGGTAAATCCAAGATCAATATAAAAATGTTTTAGTCTATGTTGTGCAGAAATAACAATTTCATGATTTGGATATTCTTTTTTTAAAAATTTAACTCCCTCTTTTGTTATCTCTTTACCAAGACCAAGACCTCTAGAATTTATTTCAGTGACAATTCTTCCCATGGAAGAGCCATCATACTTTACTCCAGGTTTGAAAGCTCTTAGGTATGCAACAAGTTTATTGCTTTCATAACATAATAAATGGAAAGCATTTTGATCTGAATTATCTGCGTCCAGATATGGACAATCTTGTTCCACAACAAAGACTTCTTGTCTCAGATGAAGAGCCGCATATAATTCGTCATTCGATAATTCATCAAAATTTTTCCACACAAATTTTATTTTTTTGTTCATAATTAATTATAATACTGAGATATTTTCGCATACATAAAAAAATATTATGAAAACTATATATGATTTTTCAGTAAAAGATGCTGAACTTAATGATATATCTCTAAATAGATATCATGAAAAGGTATTGTTAGTTGTTAATGTCGCAAGTTATTGTGGCCTTACATATCAATACAAAGGGTTAGAAGAGCTATACAAGAAATATAAAAGTAAGGGTTTTGAAATTCTGGGATTTCCTTGTAACCAATTTGCTCTTCAAGAACCAGGAACTAATAAAGAAATTAAAGAATTCTGTGATATAAATTATGGGATAACTTTTAAGATATTTAATAAAATTAAAGTTAATGGATCAAAGTCCGATCCCCTTTTTAGCTTCTTAAAAAAGGAAAAGCTAGGTGTTGCAGGTACATCACAAATAAAATGGAATTTCACAAAATTTCTTATCAATAAGAATGGTGAAGTTGTTAAGCGTTTTAGTCCTCAAGTTGAATCAGATGAAATTGAGTCTTTTCTTAAAAAGATTCTTTAAGTTATAAATCCAAGCTCATAAGAATGGCATCATCTATATTGCTGCCTGTATAGTAATTAGTCCTTACGGCGTCTTTCAAAAAGTTGAATTTAGAGTAGAAATTAATTGCTGTTGTATTTTTAGATCTTACTTCAAGAAATGCTTTTGTTGCTCCCATGGCCTTTGATTGTTTGATAAAAACATCCATTAAGATTGTTCCAGCTCCCCTTTCTTGCCATTCTTTTAGAACAGCTATATTTAAAAGATGGCTTTCCTTTTTGATTAAAGAAAATATAAGAAATCCCATAATGACATCATTGTATTTGCATACAAGTGATTTATGTCCGACTTCAAAAGAAGAAAAAAAATTATCTTTTGACCATGGGCTTGGGTTTGTTTCAAGCTCAATGTTGTAGGCATCTTCTAAATCAAGATGATCCATTAAAGAAATCTTAAACATAGGGTTATAAGTTTAGTTTAGATTTGATCTGTAACCAAAGATCTTTCTTAAGGCTTTTCTTTAAAAATAATTCGTTTATTGAGGGTGCATGAACTGAATTTTCAAAAAATAGTTCACTATTTAAAGTTATTCCAAAAATTATTATCAATCTTATATCACTAAAGCTTAAGATCTTTTCTTCTAATTCATTTTCTGATTGAATTATGATCCTGTCTGATTTTTCATCACCCTTATCATGCTTAGTTGAAGCCATAATTGCTTTTATAAGTTCTTGCTGTTCTTGAACAAAATTCTCAAAAGGTTTATCAAGAAGTGATAAGATTGTGCCCTTTTGATAGAAATATAAATCTTTTTTGGAAGAATTCGTTGTCTTTGTTCGTAATGAATATCTTTTAATACCAATCTCTTTTAATATAAGATTAGTTTTTATCTCAGGGGTAAGCATAAATAACATAATAACATTTAGTTTATAAACAATGGATAACCCAATAGACAAATATTCAGCTTTTAAGCCAATTGAACTAGACAATAGAAAATGGCCTAACAAAGTTATCAAAAAATCGCCAATATGGTGTTCTGTAGACTTGCGCGATGGCAATCAAGCATTAATAGAGCCTATGGGTTCTGAAAGAAAAGATAGAATGTTTGGCTTGCTTTGCAAGCTTGGTTTTAAAGAAATAGAGGTTGGTTTTCCATCTGCATCTCAGACTGATTTTAATTTTGTTAGAGATCTTATTGAGAATAAGAAAATTCCATCTGATGTAAATATTCAAGTTCTTACTCAGGCTAGAGAGGAATTGATAGTAAAAACCTTTGAATCCTTAAAAGGATCACCTAAAGCAATTATTCATTTTTATAATTCAACTTCAACTCTTCAAAGAAAAGTAGTTTTCGATCAAAACAAAAAAGGTATTAAGAAAATCGCAACAGATGCTGCGTTACTTATAAAAAATTTAGCAGAAAAAAATTCTGAAACAGAATGGAGTTTTGAGTACTCACCAGAAAGTTTTACTGGAACTGAACTCGAATACGCAAGAGAGGTTTGTGATGAAGTTGTGGAAATTCTTAAACCGGTATCAAAAAACAAAATTATTATAAATCTTCCTGCTACTGTAGAGATGTCCACTCCAAATATATATGGAGATCAGATTGAATGGATGCATGAAAACCTTCAGAACAGGAAAGATATTTGCTTAAGCCTTCATCCGCATAATGATCGAGGGACTGCTGTTGCTGCATCTGAGTTTGGTCTTATGGCTGGAGCAGATAGAGTTGAAGGCACTCTCTTTGGTAATGGGGAAAGAACAGGTAATGTTGATGTCGTTACTATTGCTTTAAATATGCTTACACAAGGTATTGATCCAAAATTAGATTTCTCCAATATTAACTCAGTAATGAGAGAGGTTGAATACTGCAATCAATTACCTGTGCATCCAAGACATCCTTATGCAGGTGATCTTGTTTTTACAGCTTTCTCTGGATCTCATCAAGATGCAATAAAAAAAGGTTTTCAATCAATAAAAAGATCAAATGAACCAAAATGGGAAGTACCATATCTTCCAATAGATCCTGCAGATCTTGGAAGAAGTTATGAGGCTGTTGTCAGAATAAATTCACAGTCTGGTAAAGGGGGAGTTGCATTCCTTCTAGAAAAAGATCATGGGGTTTCTTTGCCTCGAAGATTACAAATCAGCTTAAGCCAAAAAATACAAAAACTAGCTGATGAAACAGGTAAAGAAATTATCAGTTCACAGATTTGGGAAATCTTTGAAGAGAATTATCTAATCCCTAAGAACAATTTTTCATATATCAAACACTCTTCATCCTCGAAAGATGATATTCATTCTTTAGATCTTACTCTAAATATGGACAATAAAGAGATAACAATTCAAGGAACTGGTAACGGTCCAATTGATTCATTTATCAATGGTCTATCAAATAATATTGGAATAAATATTAAAGTTGCTGACTATCATCAGTCTGCAATTTCATCAGGATCTGATGCTCAAGCTGCTGCATATATAGAACTAGAAAAAGATGGTGATACATTTTGGGGTGTTGGAATTCATCCCAATACTACCAGAGCTTCATTTGATTCAATTATTGTAGGTTTAAGCAAACTACTTGATAGCTAGTCAAAATTTGGTTCTCTTTTCTCAAAAAAAGCTTTAACTGCTTCTCTGTTTTGAGAGCTTACAGTCAATTCATTTTGAATTTCAGCTTCATTATGAAATGTTTCCCAATAACTAAGATGAAGAGATTCTCTCATTAGTCTTTTAGTATGATTTAATGATTGAGATGACCTTTTAGCCAATTTTTCAGCCCAATCTATTGTCTTAGATTCCAATTCCTCTAGAGGGACCACCTTATTAGCAATTCCATATTTTAAGCAATCTTTAGCTGTTATTTTCTTAGCCTCAATAGCATGTTCATAAGCTTTAGAGAATCCCATATATTTTGGTAAATACCATGATAATCCTCCATCTGGGACCAAAGCGATATTACTGAAAACAGATAAAATGTAACTATCTTCTGACATTACCCTTAAATCACAAGACATTGCTATGGCAGCCCCAATGCCAGCAGCAGGACCTGCAATAGAACCAATTACTGGTTTTGGCATGTTAATGATATTTTCAAAAAATGGTTTATATCCTCTTATAAGTGCATCTTTTGAGCCTTCCCAGGAAGCTTTTCTTTCGCTTAAATCAGCACCTGCTGAAAAACCCCTTCCCGAACCTGTAAGTATTACAACCTTAATATCAATATCATCTTTGACATCTTCAGTAGCTTTTTGAAAATCCCAAACTAATTGCTCGTTGACGGCATTTAAAAGCTTAGGTCTATTTAGCTTAATTATTGCTATATTGTTTTTCTTATTTAGCTCAATTGTATCTAGTTTCATCTTTTATCCCTTTTTTTATCTTTTTGAAATTACTATATAACCCTCTTGATATTCTATTTTTCCAGCGACTTCTTCTTTATCAGACCTTGACCAAGAAACTGTTGATTTTGAACCTGGATTTGAATGTATAAAGGTTTTTATTATTTCCTCTATTATTTTACTGTTAGGTGATGAAATATTACATTCCTTGATAGAATATCGCAAAATATCTGCAATTTTTGAATCAGGAAGCTCTTTAATTTCATTCAATCGTATTTTTTTTCCAATAATATGTCGGTATTTTTCATACATCAATTCTGAATAAATATTATTTCTATTTCTAAAAATTTGTGCAGCATTATTAATTCTTTTGGGAAAATTTTTCCATCTTTCCTCAAGCAAAGGAAAAATCTTATTTCTTATATAGTTTCTATCAAACTCATTGCTATGGTTTGACTCATCTTTAATATACTTAATATTATTTTCATTTAGATAGTTCAGTATTTCTTGTTTCGAAGCAGATAATAGCGGTCTTATTAAAATGCCTTTACCAATCATTCTTTTTATCTGAGGTCCTTCCATTCCTTCTGCGCCAGTGCCTCGCAACATTCTCATAAAGACAGTTTCAGCAACATCGTCACTATGATGAGCTAATAATATTTGATCCCCATCATGTAAAATATTCTCAAAAATTTTATTTCTAGCCCTCCTTGATGCAGCTTCAATGCCACCACCCTCTGATTTTATTTTAACTGATTCTGTCTGAAGATTAATCGCTAATTTTGAACACATATCTTCACAATGCTTTTCCCAAATAAAACAATTTTTAGATAAATTATGATTTATATGGATTGCTTTAAGTTCTAGTTTTTTAGTTTCGTTTATCGTTGAAAGAAGATGTAATAATGCCGTTGAATCTGGCCCGCCACTCAAAGCTATAAAAATTTTTTTATTTAAGTCAACATTCTTAGTTATTAAGTCTTTAGTTAACAATATTATGCGCCAACGTTAAGAATTCTTTTATATCTTCTGTCTAATAATTCATCTTTAGATAGTTTATTTAGGATAGATAAATTCTTAATTAAGGAGCTCTTTACATTTTGTGAAATTAAATCGTAATCTCTATGCGCTCCACCAAGAGGCTCTTGAATAATTTCATCTACAATATTGATTTTTTTTAGTTCTTTAGAAGATACTTTCATCGCCTTTGCTGCGTCTGGTGCTTTTTCAGCTTCTCTCCATATAATTGAAGCACAAGCTTCAGGTGAAGCAACAGAATAAATTGCGTATTCAAGCATGCATAGATGGTCACCCACACTAATAGCGAGTGCGCCTCCAGATCCTCCCTCACCACTGACTACAACAACTATAGGTGTTTTTAATTCCGACATCGTTGCTAAGTTTTTAGCTATGGCCTCACTTTGACACCTTTCTTCACCTTCAATACCAGGATATGCACCTGCAGTATCAACAAAAGTTATTACAGGTAATGAGAATTGTTCAGCGAGTAACAGTAATCTTTTTGCTTTCCTGTATCCCTCTGGATTAGTCATGCCAAAATTTCTTTTTACTTTTTCGTCTGTATCCCTACCTTTCTCATGCCCTATAACCATTACAGGCATATTTTCTAATAGGCCTATTCCACCAATAATAGATGCATCATCTCCAAACTGTCTATCCCCATGCAGCTCATCAAAGTCATCAAAGATTCTGTTTATATAGTCTGAAGTGTGGGGCCTATTTGGGTGTCTTGCTACTTGGACTATTTGCCATGGATCAAGCTTAGAATATATTTTTTTTGTTAATGCTTTATTCTGTTTTTCAAGATTTAATATTTCTTCATTGAGAGCGGGTGACTCCACTGCAGCTGTTCTGAGTGCACTTAGTTTTTGAGCTAATTCTTTAATTGGCTCTTCAAAATTTAAAAACCTTTCGTCATCCATTATTTTATCTCTAAAACATCTTTACCAAAAATATCCTCTAATAAAAATAAATTCTCAAGGGAGGGTGTAAAAATATATTTATCTCCTATATCTATTATAGCCTCAGATTTATCTGATTTAACTCTGATATTAAGTTTGCATGAGCCATGCATCCAAAATTCATTATCGAAGGAATCAATATATTCTGAAAATTTATCTACAGATGTAGCTTTAGAGTTATTAACATCAATTGTAACTTCTGAAACTTTCTTAATGAGTTCAGAATTAATTTTAGAAACTTCCTTGACCCTCATTCGAAACATCAAACTACCCAAATCATTAGTTCTATAATCATCAACTTCTATTAATCCTTTAAATAATAAGATTTCTCCTTCTTTTAAAATTTCATGGCAATTCTCTAGAGCCTCGCTAGAGACAATACCATCCATGACCCCACTTCCATCATTGAAATTTACAAAAGTAAGTGGCCTACCTCTCTTATCCTTTATCGGTCTTACGCTATTTACCAAACATACTAAAGATGCAGTTTTTGTTTCGGTAGTTAATTCGCTTATTTTCTTTGTTCTAATCTTCAAAATCTTATTATCAATAGCCAGCACTGGATGTCCTGATAAATAGTACCCTAGAGATTTTTTTTCTAATTCAAGTATCTCATTAAGGGTCAATTCTTGAGTATTATGATATTTTTCATATGGATCAAAGTCCTCATCAATAGAAGAAAAAAGATCTCCCCCTTTTTGATAAATTTCAGTATCTCCAAGCATATCTTTAACACATTTTATGGCTATAGTTCGAGAAGGTGCAAGAGAGTCGAAAGCTCCTGATTGAGACAATGCTTCTAAAGATTTTTTACCTCCTAACTTGATATCTACTTTTTTTGAAAAATCCCAAAGATCTTTAAAATTTAAATTTTGTCTTTTTAAACAAATATGTTCTATAAAAGCATCTGCAACTCCTTTAATTGCACCCAATCCATATTCAATATCAGAATCTTTGTTGACATAAAATCTTTTATTAGAACTCAGTATATTCGGCCTTAGGACATCTATCTTCATCCTCGAGCATTCGTTAATTAAGGCATAAACCTTATCAGTATTTCCTAATTCAGATGACAATACTGCTGACATAAAATGTTCAGGATGATAAGTCTTTAAATATGCTGTTTGATATGAAATAAGAGCATATGCAGCAGAATGTGATTTATTGAAGCCATATTCAGCAAATTGATTAATTAAGTCAAAAATTTGTTCTGCATTTTTAGATGATATGTCTTTGTTCTCACAGCCCTTAACAAAAATTTCTCTTTGTTCTTCCATCTCTTCTTTTTTCTTTTTTCCCATAGCTCGCCTTAAGATGTCGGCTTGCCCTAATGAGAAACCAGCTAAAACTCTTGCTGCCTCCATAACTTGTTCTTGATAAACAATTACTCCATAAGTTTCCTCTAAAACTGGCTCAAGCAGTTCGTGAGGATATGTAACTCGACTTTTGCCATGCTTTCGATCAACAAACTCTTTATCCATGCCAGAATTTAATGGACCTGGTCTATACAGAGCCAATAAAGCAGTTATTTCCTCAAATTTTGTAGGTTTAAGTCTTTTTATTAGCTCTCTCATTCCAGAAGACTCTAACTGAAAAACTGCCATAGTTTTTCCAGAGGATAAAAATTTATATACTTTTTCATCATCTAAAGGAATATTATCAAGATTTAATTTATTTGAATTTTCTAAATCTTTATTGATAGATTTTACAGCTCTATCAATTACAGTCAGTGTTCTTAGACCAAGAAAATCAAATTTAACTAGGCCAATTTTTTCTACGTCATCTTTATCATACTGAGTCATTATAGAATTAGAAGAACGATCAACGTATACCGGACAAAAATCAGAAATGCTTCCAGGCGCAATGACGACCCCTCCTGCATGCTTCCCTACATTTCTTGCTATACCTTCAAGCTTGTAAGAAAGATTTACAATTTCTTTAACCTCATCATCATTCTTTATGCTTTGAGCAAATAATGGCTGATCTTTTTGAGCTTTATCTAATGTCATACCTGGGGCAAATGGGATCATTTTTGAGATTCTATCCCCAAGAGCATAAGGTTTGCCTAATGCTCTGGCAACATCTCTTACAACTGCTCTTGCAGCCATAGTTCCAAATGTCGCAATTTGGGACACAGCTCCAGATCCATATTTTTTACTTACATAATCTATAACTAAATCTCTTTTCTCCATACAAAAATCGACATCAAAGTCAGGCATAGAAAGTCTCTCTGGATTTAGAAATCTTTCAAAAAGGAGCCCATGATGAATTGGGTCTAAAGTAGTTATTCCTAAAGCATACGCAACCAATGATCCAGCACCAGAGCCTCTTCCTGGTCCAACAGGAACATCATTATTTTTTGACCATTCAATAAAATCATAAACAATTAAAAAATAACTTGAGAATCCCATAGTCTTAATTTGGTCTAATTCATAATTTAATCTTAATTTATAATCTTGCTTTTTATCCTGATCAAAATTATTTATGTATGAAAGAAGTCTTTCATTCGAAAGTTCCTTTAAGTATGTGTCAAAATTATGTTTTTCTGGAACAGGGTA
>CEOP01088109.1_pt1 | contig 12737 bp, 13 predicted proteins | sample 361301 | NCBI WGS metagenome assembly CEOP01 (sample SAMEA2619548, study PRJEB7988) | marine metagenome | biome: marine biome (ENVO:00000447); feature: deep chlorophyll maximum layer (ENVO:xxxxxxxx); material: "saline water (ENVO:00002010), including plankton (ENVO:xxxxxxxx)" | depth 55 m
TTACCACTCTTTAAAGATAAACCGGCTAACACTAAAAAAAAGCAAAAATATAGCACCTTATGAAGAAATGTCATCTTAAAGCCCCAGGTAAATGGGCTAACAGCTTCCTGCAATCCAATCTTTGTTGGCAACATGACAAAAAATAAAGCATAAGTCTTTAAAAGCTTTATTTCTGACCTAAAACTTTTAACAAAAGAAATAAAAAGATCATTTAAATGACCAGCTAACCAAGTGTTTATATGATATGGCCAATCTTCCAGGACAAGGAAAGCTTTGGATAAAATAAAAAATACTACCGAGCCAGAGGCTGCAATAACCAAAAATTTATATTGGGAAAATCTATTTTGGCGATGCTTAGAATAAATCTCAGATTTCAATGCTAGACCAGATGTTATTCTATCAATCACAATAGCCATCAGGGCTATTACTATACCCACCACCAGACTTTGTCCTACCTCAGCCTTTCTAATATAATACAGCACTTCCCATCCAATATCAGCAGTGCCACCTATGATTGCTGCTATAATTACCATACTCAGAGCGGCCATTGTGGACTGGTTGACCCCTAGTAGTAACTGGCGAAGACTTGATGGAACTCTTACTTGCCAAAATAGTTGCCAAGAAGTAGCCCCTGACATTATTCCAGACTCTATTATCTCAGCAGGTACTCTCTTCAGACCCAGAATTGTATTTCTAACCATCGGTGGAAAGGAATAGAGAATACTAGCAATTAGACCGACTACAGTTCCAAAACCAAAAAGTAGTAAGATTGGTAATAGATAGGCAAATGTTGGAACCGTTTGAAAAATATCCAATATGGGCATAATAATTTTCTCAGCTTTTTTAGAATAGAAACCCCATATTCCGATTCCAAAGCCAATAATGATTGCCATGGGAACAGAAATCACTACTAGAGCTAGAGTATTCATACTCTCCTCCCAATAACCTATAATAACCATGTAAATTGTCGCTGAGATAGAAAATAGTGTTAAGCGCCAACCCGATGCTATGTAAGCAGTGAGGCAAATAAGAAATACAATAACAATCCAAGGCAGGCTATGAAGAATCCACTGAGCACCTTTTATAGGCCACTCCAATAGCCAAGAAATACCTAGAAAAAACCATCCAAGATGCTTAATCAATATCTCCATTACAAAATTCAACCAATCTGCAAACGGGATAATGAGGTCAGTAGGGTATTTTGACATCCATACTAAGTGTTTTTGTAAAGCTAAACTGATAAACGTTAAAAATAGTACTAAAAACCAGCCTTGGAGATTACGATTTAAGATTAAGGATTTCATATTTTTGGCTTGTTCTCTTTAACATCAGAAGTTGCAAGAGCAGCAACAAAACTATGAGCGTTTGCCATGCCTAATTTTTTCCCATTCATATCAACTACTATAACACCTTTTTCCTGCGCAGCCAAAATGGTCAAGAGTTTAGCAACAGGAATTGACGCTAGGATTTCAGTAGCACCTTCTTCAATGGGTAAATTTTTGTCTATAATATCAGAAGCACTTAATACACTTTCCCAAGGCACATCCTTTGTAAATTCTCTTATATAATCATCAGCTGGATTAAGTATTAGGTCTACAGGTGTCCCGATTTGAACAATTGACCCATCTCGCATTATCGCCATACGATCAGCAATTCTGAGAGCCTCTTGGAAGTCATGAGTTATAAAAACCACAGATTTTTTTTGTACGGATTGAATACGCAGAAACTCGTTTTGCATTTGCTTACGTATTAGAGGGTCTAGGGCAGAAAATGGTTCATCTAAAAACCACACATTGGGTTCAACTGCCAAGGATCTTGCTATGCCGACCCTCTGCTGTTGGCCTCCAGATAATTCCTTGGGAAAGTTATTTTCCCTTCCCGATAGCCCAACTAAATCAACTACCCTTGCAGCTCGCTCATAACGCTCTCCTTCCTTCAGTCCCTGAAGTTTTAGGGGAAATGCTATATTATCAATGACATTAAGGTGAGGCATAAGACCAAAGTTTTGGAAAACCATACCCATTTTGTGTCTACGAATTTCAATTAACTCTTTTTCTGATTTATTTAAAAGATCTTCACCATCAAGAAGTATATTACCAAATGTGGGTTCAATTAACCGAGAAAGACACCTAACAATCGTTGACTTTCCAGAGCCAGACAACCCCATAATTACAAAAATTTCTCCAGCATGGACATCAAAGCTAACATCTGCATTGGCTACTATATTGCCAGTTTCAATTATCCTTTGGCTTAGCAATTTTGTATCGTGCTCAGTACTTGATTTAGGTGGAAAAAATCTGTTAGAATCTTTTCCATAGACTTTCCAAACATTTCGGCAAGAAAGTATTATATCTTCAGCAGTGCCACCTTGACGTGTCATCCAAACTTCCAATAAGTGTCTAGAAAAATATGATCTTTGAAGGTATTATTGGGGATCCCATGGGATCCCCAACGAGATCAATTTTTGAATTAATGGCTAGTCCAAGCTTTCCACTTACTCTTGTTGTTTGAAATCCACTCTGCAGCCACAACCTCTACTTTTCGACCTTTTTCATCAACTTCTAATATAGCGGCATTTTCATCTGCATTAGTCAAGTTCATTGCCTCAAACATTTCGTAAGCTGCAGGCCACTTTTCTTTAAAACCGCTCCATACAACTTTCTGAACCTTTGCTTGCTCAAATCCACATGCAGTGCTCTTCTTTTGAGACTCCTCTACACATTTTCCGTCTGTTGGATTCCATTCTACCCAATTAAAGTCATATGCTGCAAAGATCCAATGAGGCTGCCAAAACATCATTATAACAGGTTCTTCTGCTGCCAAGGCTGATTTCAGTTCAGCTACCATAGCTCCTTCACTACCTCCAGGAATAGGCTCAAAAGGCATCTCTATACTGCCTACCATATCTCGAGATCTAGTTCCCCAACTAGCAGGGTAAGTAACTAGACGGCCTTTCGGAAATGTCTCAGCAGAACCAAATGCTTGAGCACATTCATAAAGAGCCATGTAGTTGGGCAATCCAGGGCATCTTTCTTCCATGTAGGGTGGGTAAATCCAACCCTCCTTTGGAGTTAACCCTAGTTCCCCTACTACTACAATTTCTCCTTTATCGACCAAGCCATCATATAAATCACCCACGTTGTTTGTCCATACTTCAGTAGATAGGTGTATATTACCTGTTGCAATCGCAGGGTGTTGGGTAATTGCATCTGATACGACTATTTCGACATTATACCCCATTTCTTTTAGTAGACCTGCAGCTACGTGAGTTGAAAAATGCTGCCCTGTCCAATCCTGAATTGTAACCTTAATGGGGTCCTTGCTTTCTGGTACACTACCAGCGTTTACAACACCAACGAGTGCCAAAAAAACTATACACAAAAATCTAAAAAACATTCTAAAATCCCTCCTTTAAAATAACTTTCAGAGTGAAAAGCATTAGAGATCACGCTGAATCCAAACTTAATGTTAAATAATTTTGAACATTTGTCAAAGCATCACGTAGTTTTGATTTGGCCATATTGTCAGTTTCAGAAAAGTTTTGATATGACCCATGTGACATCATGATCCTTTCCAAAATTTAGAAGCTATGTTAGGGGAAATATGAGGTGGCATCCTAGCCCAAAAATTAATTCCTCCGGATTGGTTATAAAAGCCTGAAGCCACCTCACCATTTATTACACATTTGGAGCCTAAGAAACTAGGAGATTTTCATAGGCCTCTTTAGCCCGATTTACTGCATCCAGGTTAAGTTCAAAACCTAATCCAGGGCCACCCAAAGATTTTATTTTACCCAAATTTGGCTTCAAGTCTGGTTTTGAAACTATATCTTCCTCTAGCAATTGACACATAATTTGGTTGCCGTCATCAATATTTGGTATTGTTGATGCAGCCTGCAATGATGCTGATGTGGTGATACCAGTTTCAAACACCCCATGTAAACAGATATCTATACTAAAGACCTCAGCGATTGCAGCTACTTTCTTAAAACCTAATATTCCTCCAGTCTCATGAAGTCCAACTGTAACAAGATTAACTGCACCACTAGAGCATATTGTTTCAGCTTCCTCAGGAGTAAAGATAGATTGATCAGCCGCCAAAGGTACAGTACAATTTTCTCTTAAAGCTTTTAACCCTTTGACCCCTGACATGGCTGAAATTGGCTGTTCAACCATTTCAATATCAAATTGGGAAAGCTTCATGATCATATTTTCAGCCTGCAGGGTACTCCAAGCTTCGTTTGGGTCTATTCGCAACCTTTTGTTTCCTATAGCGTTTCTCACAGCCTCTGTGGCCTGAAAATCGAATTCCCTGCCTCTTCCCAGCTTCAGATAAAGAACTTCAAAGCCGTGATCTGACAAGCCTTTCGCATGAATAGCTAGCTCACTCACTGTATCACCTTGAATGAATCCAAAGTAACTTATTTCGTGATGGATTCTTCCGCCCAATATATCAGAAACTGGTAAATTTATAGTTTTACCCAAGGCATCCCATAAGGCAATTTCTACTCCAGCAAATATTTGATTGGCAATTCTGGGAGACGAATGACTGGCAGTCTCAATACCAAAACTTATAGTAAAAATTTCCCTCATTAGTGGAGAAATTTCACATATGGAACGACCTATTAAAATTTTTTGTGCTTTTTCCAAAAATAACATGATAGGTTCTAATGGCATCATAGTTGACGGGACTTCTCCAAAACCTACTATGCCCTGGTCAGTTTCAACCTGAATTAGTGCTATCTGGGCACCATCGTGCCTACCTTGTGCCCAAAAATATGGTTGCTTGAACCTACAAAAAAGTGGGGTTACGTTAACATCTACTATTTTCATCCGTTTTCTCTCCCCGAGTAAATTTTTTAATGATAAAATAAAAAAGCTAATCTCAATTAAAAATAAATTCTAGAAAAATATCTACCTAAGCTTTTTAAGGGAGTCTCAAATAAAGGCACATCTTGGTAATCTGAATGTATTTCTATTCATTACCCTGATAAAACAGACTGAGGATATTTAGACGCTCATTAAAAATCAACCTTTAGAATAGCGAAAGAATTTTGCAGTAATAGAAAATATTCACTTCTCTTTCTTAACACATTCAATTACTTACATTTTTATTTACTTAGATAGATTTTGCATAGCCTAAGTTTTTATATAATATCGATAATCTTTAACTGGAAAACCTATGATATTCTCAGGCACAACCTGCAATTAGAAAGGACAAAATATGACAGAAGAATTTGAAACCGAACTTGGGAATCGTCTTCTAAGATATGCCGCTATCGACAGCCAAAGTGACGAAGACTCGGCCACTACTCCGAGTACTGATGACCAATATAGTATGCTTAAACTTCTAGAAAAAGAATTAAAAGATATAAAAGCCCATGATATTCAAATTACTGATTATGGAGTAGTCCTAGCTACAATCCCAGGGAATAAAAAAGGACCAACTATAGGTTTTCTTGCTCATGTGGATACAGCTCCACAATTTAATGCTAAGAACGTCAAGCCTAGAATGATCAAGGGTTATAATGGTGGAGATATTACTTTTCCAGATAATCCTTCTCTAATACTATCCCCCAAAGATTTTCCTCATTTAGTTGAAAAACAAGGTCATAATATTATTACAGCGTCAGGCAACACCTTATTAGGTGCAGACGATAAGGCAGGAATCGCAATAATAATGACTGCAGCTCGCCATTTATTGGAGAATCCAAATATACCGCGAGGTAAAATAAGATTGGCTTTTAACCCAGATGAAGAAATTGCAAGAGGGGTCCATAAAAAGTTACCACAAGATCTGGGGGTAGATTTTGCGTTCACTTTTGACGGTGGAAAAGTTGGTGAACTAAATACAGAAACTTTCTCTGCAGATTTAGCAGAAGTCACAATAAGCGGTGTATCAATACACCCTGGAGAAGCAAAAGGTGAAATGGTTAATGCCATAAATTTAGCTTCTAGAATAATAAATAACTTACCACAAACTACTATGACTCCGGAGGTTACCGATGGGTATGATGGTTTTATACATGCAACAAATATGGTTGGTAATTCTTCTGAAATGAAACTAAAGTTCATTCTGCGTGATTTTGAATTGCAAGGGTTAGCAGATAAAGGGAGGTTGCTCTCAAATATCTGCAATACAGTGCAGGATTCGGAGCCAAGGTCCCAAATATCTTGTGAAATTCTGCCACAATATAGAAATATGCAATATTGGTTAGACAAAAATCCCAAACCGATCGAATTAGCAGAAAATGCAATAAAAAATTTAGGTATCGACCCAATCAGAAAACCCATACGTGGTGGTACAGATGGTTCGTCATTGACTGAAATGGGCGTACCAACCCCAAACCTTTTTACTGGAATGCAAAACGTTCATGGCCCCTTAGAATGGATTTCAACAAAAGACATGAATATCTCAACCAACCTTTTACTTAATATTGCAACGTTAGCGGTTAAAACATAAAAAATATAAAAATATAAAATTTCAGGTAATTCTTTGGTTTGTAACAAAAATATAAGGCTTTAAATGTACGGTAGTAAAAATGATTCTAAATTTTGATGACCTCACATCTATGATATTAGATAGAGGAAAGGAGGAGCGAAGCATTACGGCAATAGTAGGCCCCCCCTGTTCAGGAAAATCAACACTCGCCCTTAATTTGTGCAAGCGAATTAATCTTTATGAAACCAACAGTGCAAACATCCTCGAAATGGATGGTTTTCATTATGACAATATAGCTTTGGAAAAGCTTGGTTTGCTAAGAAAAAAAGGTTCAAGACACTCATTTGATGTTGGTGGTTTCACTTCGCTTTTAAAAAGATTGTCAGACAACCAAGAGGAAAAAATTGCAGCGCCAGTTTTTGATCGAAAACTAGATATTTCCAGGAATTGCTACAATCTTATTGATAAATCTACTCGACATTTAATCATTGAGGGCAATTATTTGCTTTTGAAGGAGAGCCCATGGATAAATTTATCTAAATATTATGATACTACAATTTTTATCAAAGTATCTCTAGACACTCTCAGACAGAGACTTGAAAAGCGATGGGAAGCTCTTTCTGAAGAAAATAAGAAACGAAAAATTATAGATAATGATTTGCCTAACGCTAATTATGTATTTGAAAATAGTAAAGAGAGCGAATTTGTGTATGAAAACGAGGATGAAAATATATCGTAAATAGCCTTTTATATCCATTGGATATGTATTTATTCTTTTAATACTTTATGCCCTCTATTATAACCAAATAATACTTCGATTATACCAGCCAATAATATTGCCCCTGCGCCTATCCATTGTAGAAAAAGCATATTTTCATCAGGCACTAGAATCCGTGCACTGACAATAGCCACAATGACTTCTGACATCATGAGAATTGCTACCCGACCCGGAAATAATAATTGAGAAACTCTAAAAATAATCCAAAAACTTGGTAGTAGAATTATAATTGACCATATTGCAGCTGTTAGAAAACTATTCTTTATAATTTCAAAGTTCGGGAAGGGATCCCTATGTATAAATAAGGCAAAAAGGATTGAAATGATCGTCGTAGCAACATAAACTATACTTGTTAATGGTAAAGTAGGGGCATTCGACCACCTATTAATAATGACAGCGCCTATTGCCCAGAAGACTCCTGAAAAAAACGCAAAAAGATCTCCAATATTAGGTCTGATACTATCAGAATTATTTAAATCTGTTAATAAAAGAACGAGCCCGAAGACAGCCACAATAATTGATACTATCCTTGCCTTAGTTAACCGTTCTGTTAGCCAAATCATACCTAAAATAGTTGACCAAATAGGGCTAAGGTAGAAAAGGAGTGTAGCCCTTATGATGGTGGTTTCGACTAACCCATTAGCATAAAGGGTAAAAGCTGTTCCTATCATTAATCCAGCACATATCATAGGAATTATGTCTACTTTAAATCCTTTAAGATTAAATGCTAGATATGGTAAAAGAACTATTAAAGGACATGCATTGACTAAAACAATGCTCCAGGACCCTGCCATCCCAGCCTGCTCTATTGTCCTCAAAGGGAGCCAATATAATCCCCAAGCGGAAGCACTGATTAAGATTAATAAACTTAAAGAGGCATCTGAATATATTTTTGCAAACAAGATGTATTACCCATACTTAGGTAAGATTGCCAGATTGAGCACTTCGCACAACTAACTCATAATATCTCAAAAGTCTATTTAATTTGAGGGATAAAGAGCCCTTTCTATTTAAATCATGTCCTAATTAAGAATTCCTTTATCTGCAAATTATAGGCAAAAGCACCTTTGCATTCCTAAGCAACCCCTGCTAGAGGCCTCCTATCAGTTTTAAAGAATCTACCACCGCTTCAATTCCATTTTGGGTTTTTAAATTGGTGAAATGAAATGGCTTTCCAGCCCTTTGTTCGAGGGCATCTAATCTCATTTTTTCAATAGATACTTCTACATATTCAGCTAAGTCGATTTTATTAATGAGAAGAATATCAGACTTGGTAATCCCTGGTCCTCCCTTTCTTGGGATTTCCTCTCCCATTGCAACATCAATCATATAAATTGTGATGTCAGCCAATTCTGGACTGAAAGTGGCTGCAAGATTATCTCCCCCACTCTCGATTAGAATGAGATTTAAATCTGGTATTTTTGAGATAAGATCGTCTACTGCAGCAAGATTAATGGATGCATCCTCTCTAATCGCAGTATGTGGGCACCCCCCTGTTTCAATCCCTCTTATACGCTCAAGAGGAAGAACCTGCTTCCTCATCAAATAATCTGAATCCTCTGATGTATAGATATCGTTCGTTATTACTGCCATCGAAATTTCACTACTAAGATGTTTGCAAAGTACTTCAGTAAGGCTTGTCTTACCAGCTCCTACTGGACCCCCAATACCTACCTTTAGAGGCCCATTACTGTACATTTTTAATTACCAAAAATCTCATGAACTGGCCCATAATATCAGGAAAAAAAATCATGATCTAAATATCCTTGTTTTAAGTATTTCATGTTTCATGGAGGCTATATCAGCTAATATACAGCTGGTCCCCAAATCAGCAATACTAGCCGCTAGAGCTTTATTGGCTACTTCTTCAATAGTAGGAAATAATTCGAATAATACCTGTTGTCCGGCAGTTTGACCTAAGGGTACCAATCTAACAGCAACACTGATCAGATTAGCGACAAAATTATGTGCAAACAAAGGTAGGATATATTCTAATGAAATATCTTCATTTTTTGCGCACATTCCCATAACTATTGGCAAGGGCATTTCTTGGCCAGTTACCATTACCAATTTGGAAGTCACCTTTGCAAAGGCTCGACCTAAAGCTAATGTTTCCTCATATCTTTCTTTGCTTTGTGCAAGTGCTTTAGCAAAATTAGAAAGTTCATCTAAGGAATTGATATCAGATTTATAAGCTAGACTAAATAAAACTAATTCATTCCAACCGGAACCAAATTTTAAAAGATCTTCAACCCACTGCTTAACCTCTTGTTTCTCGGTTATATTTCCAGAGGCTATTTCAAATTCCAAACCATGCGAATAAGCAAAGGAACCAATTGGATAGCTAGGAGAAAGCCAAGCCATCACCTTGTGATAACTCAAATTAGTGTTGGTGTCCTGTTGTTCTAGTATCACCATAAGCACCACCTTCCGGATTAAATGGTTGGTTTATTACTTCTAAAGTTAATCCTAGATTTTCTAACATGTGTAAAATGACATGATCAAAACGAAGGATTAGATTATCCATTTGAATTTCACAGGAAAGGTGTCTGTTTCCAATATGCCAAGCTGCTTTCAATATTAATAGGGGCTCATTTGAAGTTGCCTTCATAAGCTTTTCAGAAGCTGCCTTTACTTCAATAAATCTACCATCTTCTAATTCTATCAGATCGCCGCTCCGAAGTTCTGTAGTTTTTGCCAAATCTAGAAGAAAATCTTCACCCCCATCTGTTTTCAAAACAATTCTTCGCCGATATCTATTGTCATAATTAAGGGTAACTGAATCTGAAGAAGCTAAGCCTTTACTCAACTTACGCAGTATTATTTTGTTGCCTTTTATCATTCTAAATCTCTATTAATAAAGAAAATATCTCTGCGCCATTGGCAGCTCTGAAGCAGGCTCACAGGTTAGTAAGCTACCATCGGCTCTGACTTCATAAGTCTCTGGATCAACTTCGATATTTGGACATAAGTTATTATAAATCATATCTGATTTAGTAACATTTCTTGTATTTTTGACAGCAACTGTATTTTTTCGTAAACCCAGTTCCGCTCTAATTCCATTCTGAAGACTAGTCTCTGACACAAATGTAATTGAAGAATTTTCTAGAGAGCGACCGAAACTCCCAAACATTGGTCTAGTATAAACCGGTTGAGGAGTTGGGATAGAGGCATTTGGATCTCCCATTTGTGCGCAGGCGATAGTTCCTCCCAACAATACTAACTCTGGTTTTACTCCAAAAAATGCAGGTTTCCATAAAACTAGATCAGCTCTCTTTCCTTTTGTTATACTTCCTATTTCATGACTTATCCCATGAGCCAAAGCAGGATTGATGGTATATTTGGCGATGTATCTTTTAACTCTCAAATTATCATTATTTCCAGTTTCCTCTGGTAAACTTCCTCTCTGGACTTTCATTTTATGGGCAGTTTGCCAAGTACGAATGATGACTTCTCCTACTCTGCCCATAGCTTGGCTATCAGAGGCAATGATTGAGAATGCACCTATATCGTGTAATATATCTTCCGCAGCAATAGTTTCTTTTCGTATCCTACTTTCTGCAAAAGCAATGTCTTCAGGAATTGATTTGTCCAAATGATGACAAACCATCAACATGTCTAAATGCTCCTCTATCGTATTCACTGTATAGGGACGAGTCGGATTTGTTGAACTTGGAATTACATTTGTTTCACCACAGACTTTGATAATATCAGGAGCGTGTCCCCCTCCCGCCCCCTCTGTATGGAATGCATGGATAGTTCTACCTTTGAAAGCCTTAATGGTAGTCTCTACAAAGCCGCTCTCGTTAAGTGTATCCGTATGGATCATGACTTGCACATCCATTTTATCAGCTACTGACAAGCAATTATCAATTGCTGCAGGTGTTGTTCCCCAATCTTCATGCAGTTTCAAAGAACAGGCTCCAGCTAATACCTGTTCCTCTAAAGCTGTTGGTAAACTTGCATTACCTTTTCCTGCAAAAGCAAGGTTCATGGCAAAACCATCTGCAGCCTGAAGCATCCTAGCAATATGCCAACTTCCTGGAGTGCAAGTAGTTGCTAGCGTTCCATGAGCCGGTCCAGTTCCTCCTCCCAACATAGTAGTCAATCCAGAATGTAAGGCATCATCAATTTGCTGGGGACAAATAAAATGAATGTGGGAGTCAAACCCACCTGAGGTTAGTATTCTACCCTCTCCAGCTATTACCTCTGTTCCTGGTCCTACAATAATATTTACCCCTGGCTGGACATCCGGGTTGCCACCTTTACCTATTTCAGAAATTCTTCCATCTACAATGCCTACATCCGCTTTATAAATGCCGGATACATCAACTATCAGAGCGTTTGTTATTATTGTATCGACCGAGCCTTCTTTACGAGTATTTTGGGATTGTCCCATCCCATCCCTAATAACCTTCCCACCTCCAAATTTAATCTCCTCACCATAGATAGTTAGGTCCTCCTCAACTTCTATAAACAATTCAGTATCCGCAAGGCGGACTTTATCCCCCTTAGTTGGACCATACATATCAGCATAAAGTTCTCTAGGAATTTTGTAAGGCATCAAATATCTCCCATCACTTTACCATTAAAACCATATATTTTCCTTTTACCTTTCAACGGAATAAGGTTTACAGTCCGTTCTTGTCCAGGCTCAAATCTTACGGCAGTACCAGAAGGAATGTCTAAACGATATCCAAGAGCTTTATCTCGATCAAAATCTAGCCAATCATTTGTCTCTGCAAAGTGATAATGACTTCCAACTTGTATTGGACGATCACCAGTATTTGACACCTTTAGTTCAATAAATTCTGAGCCTTTATTTAAAACTAAATGACCTTCCAAAGTAAAAATTTCTCCAGGAATCATTCGAGCTCCTTTTTTCGAATAGGATAATGAACAGTAACTAATTTTGTTCCATCAGGAAAAGTCGCCTCAACCTGTACATCTTTTATCATTGCTGATATGCCCTCCATACATTGATCCTCTGAAATAATTTCACCCCCTTCTTGCATTAGCCGAGCGACAGTTTTTCCTTCTCTAGCACCCTCGATTACAAAATCTGAAATGAGGGCTATAGCCTCAGGATAATTAAGTTTTATTCCCCTGTTTAGCCTATTTCTTGCCACTATTGCTGCCAAGCTAACCAATAACTTATCTTTTTCTCTTGGGGTCAAAAACATATTAATTCCTTAAATTGACCAGACCCTAGGGATAGGTTCCCCTTGTCTGGAAAATAAGTTCAAAAATGAAACAGTAAGAGCCCTAATTTGAGCCGGCTCCTGTGTGACTATCCTAGCTACAAGGCACTTATTCCAAAAGCTTGCGCCTCCAATTACATTACTCTTAATTATTATTTCTCTCACGGTTTTGAGATACCTTTCAGCATTTGAAGAAGCATAGACCATTGTACTCACAGTATTATTGTGCCCTAATTTTGCTTTGCTGCATAGTTCTTCACAACCAGTTAATAAAAAATTTTCAGCAAGTGTTAATTTTTGATCGATTTTGATACGCC
>CEOP01035364.1_pt1 | contig 12721 bp, 9 predicted proteins | sample 361301 | NCBI WGS metagenome assembly CEOP01 (sample SAMEA2619548, study PRJEB7988) | marine metagenome | biome: marine biome (ENVO:00000447); feature: deep chlorophyll maximum layer (ENVO:xxxxxxxx); material: "saline water (ENVO:00002010), including plankton (ENVO:xxxxxxxx)" | depth 55 m
ATCTACTTTCGTACACTACTGTGTTGATGGAAAGCAACGCAGAGAAAAGACCGCATGAGCCACTTGATTGGGTCAAAAAAGCAGAAGAGAAACTGCCTTCAGCAATTTTAGATCGTTTTTCTGCATTGCTAAACAAAAGGGATTACGAAGCTTCCCTGCGAAGTTTTGGTGTTGCCAAGCCAGTTACGTTTCGACCAAATATACTTCGCGCAACAGAAGAAGAAGTGCTACAAGATGTTGCACAAAATGGGATGCGATCAACGCCAGTCCCATGGTGCCCTCTCTGCCACCATCTGACTAAAGGCACTATTCGCGAACTTCAAGCATTGCAATCAGCACAATCCGACGGGCTCTACATTCAAGCAGCATCGAGCATGCTTGCTGGACATGCCTTGCAAGTGGAACCAGGCATGCGCGTGCTTGATATGTGCGCGGCTCCAGGAAGTAAAACATCACAAATTGCAGGGCTGATGCACAATAGGGGAATGCTTATTGCCAATGACAGAAGCCGTAAACGCTTCTATCGATTGCGAGAAATTGTACAACGGCAAGGGGCAACGAATGTTGAAGTGCTCTGTGGACCCGGCGAACGACTTGGGCAAACCCATGCGAATTGTTTCGATCGCGTTCTTGTTGATGCTCCTTGCAGTGGCGAAGGTCGAATTCGACTGGAAAAACCAATACGAATAGCAAGATGGAATATGCAAGAGATTCGTTGTCTTGCACGATTACAAGAACAACTTCTTATTGCTGCGCTTCGATGTGTGCGTGTGGGTGGCATGGTTGTTTATTCAACATGCACATTTGCACCAGAGGAAAACGAATTCGTGCTCAACAAAGTATTACGTAAAAAAAATATTGAGGCAAAACTCGTCCCGATGCCAGAATCACTCTTGCCGCCAAGTACGATGGCACCGATTACAAATTGGCTAGGCAAAGAATGCACTCAAGATGTTTCTTCTGCAGTGCGAATAATCCCCGACGCAACAACTACCGGGTTCTTTATCGCTTGTATTGAGCGAGTATCGTAAAAAAATTACGAATAGAGTTTCGCGGTTTTAGAAGCCAACTTAGCAACCCGCGTGGCGAGTTCTGCAGGTTGAATAACTTTGCAAGAGGGGCCCATTGACAATATCCACCACACAATTTCATCAAGACCAGAAACTGTACATGTAAATGTGCATGAATCATCTTCGTGCCATTTGATTTCTTGCGTACTGTGCCACCGTGTGTCACTTACAGTTTGTGAGAAAGGAGATTCAAAGCGCAATTCGATATCGTAATCGACATCGCCACGAATCATGTTCCATGCGTTGCCTAGATGTTTATCAAGGTTGAATTCATGAGGCACCTCGTAGCTTTGATTTGTAGGTTCAATTGCATCAAATCGATTTAACTTTAAGGTTCGAATTGCATCACGTGTTTCATGGAATCCAACTACGTACCAAGCACGAGTGCCGAAGAAGAGTGCGAATGGGTGAAACATAAATGTCTCATCACTTGCACCAGAAGAAGTACTGTCGTACTTGCATTTTAGAACTGACCGAGAAAGCAACGCGTTTTGCACTTTGTCATATACATCCTCGTACCCTTCGCCGTCCATTGTTGCAGTCGTTCGAAGCTCCATTGTCTGCAGTCGTTCAGTAAGTTCCTCGCGCGCGTCGAATGGAAGTTGCGAAACGATTTTGTTCATCGCCATAGAGGCAGGTCGAATAAAAGGAATCGAACCGTTATCCGCCATTGCTTCGCAAAGTGCTGCGATGGCAAGCGCTTCTTCAAATGTAAGCCGAACAGGTGGCATAAAGAATGCGCCATTTATGTGGTAGCCCTTGACCCTGTCATGTTGGATCGGAATTCCCGCTTCTTTAATTTGCGCAATGTCCCGATAGATGTTTCGCTCGGTCGTTTCACATTGCTGCGCGAGTGATTTTGCCGTCCAGCCAATCTGTGCTTGCACGAGTGAAATTATTTCGAGAAGACGGTGTACCCTTGTGTATTTCATTGACATACCGATAGATTACTCGCAAGCGAGCATTGTTGCATTTTTCGAACAAAAAGAATGTTGCAGCGTTTTCTACTGAGATAGAAGCGACAAACAAAATCATTCAATTGTTTGACGATATTGGTTTGAGCATTTCAAAAGAATTGTTACAGTCCGTTCCATGCGCAGTCTCATGTGGCTGGCGGACTCCAGAGGAATGTCAATCTTTTGTAAAGAGCCAACTGAAGGAAAAAGAGCGTAAAGATACGAACAAATGACAGGTGACCTTTACGCATGTGCATCCTTGCGTGTATCTTAGTGGGCGTGCCGAACACAGAGCTTGAATCTTTTGCCCTTTCAAATCTATCATCAGGAGTTCATTGTTTAGTTTCTGATAATGGATGGAAAACCATACACGCTTCTACAATGGCATATTCAATCCTCGGTTTGCGAGGAACGCAACTTGTGGACGCACCTGCCGTTTGGGTTGACCGAATACACCCTTCGGATGTCGATGCGATTCAGGCAGCGCTGGATTCCTTAGGAGATGAAGAGCGAAGCATAACGTACCGATTTCGAGACGCAAATGAACGGTATAGGTGGATTAGTTTTCGTTGTAAAAAAAACTCTGACGAAACGATAGTCGGATTCGTTTCAGATGCAACGCGAGCACGAACACTTGAATATTCCAACCGGATTCATTTAGCAGGAAGAGAAGCGTTGGCAACGCTGCTCGATAAAAGTGACCTTGTGGATTCAATTAATTGTTTTCTTCAAATCATTGGAGAAGCTATAGTCGTTGACCGAGCACGACTTGTTCGTTTTCGCACGGACGGCAAAGCATTCATCACTCACGAATGGAGTAAAAATCAAGATACGAAGAGGCTGGAGTTGCCCTCTCTCATCCCCAATAAAGCTGCGCAATGGTGGAAAGAACAACTAAGACAGCACAATTTTATAGCAATACAAAGTTGTAAAAATGATTCTTTTCCAGATGAAGTTGTAGAGGCACTAAAAGCATGTGCTGCAGGTGCAGTCATGGCGGTTCCTGCAACTATTTACGGAACGGTTGAGGGTTTCGTTTGCTTTGAAGTTTCTGGCGACCGGTCATGGCTTCCAATGGAAATAGAAGAAGCAATACACGTGGTGAATGGATACGCTCGTTCAGTTGAGCGTCGCATTGATGACAGAAACCAAATTGCAGCGGAATTTAATCTTCGACGTTCGGAAGAAAAATATAGACAGTTGACATCACACTCACCTGTGATACTTTTTGGTATCGATGCAGATGGGACCTTTACATTAAGCGAAGGTTTAGGACTAGAAAGCATGGGGGCTGGAGCGGGGGACGTCGTTGGAAAAAGCGTGTACCAGGTGTACAGGAACTTCCCAGATATTCTTGAACAAGTAAATGCCGCACTCGCAGGTTCCGAGTCGCATGGCATCACGCATATTGGTGACAATTGTTTTGAGGTTTGGTTTACGCCAGTTTGGGATGAGGAACGCATGGTAGTTGGACTGTCAGGCGTGGCTGTCGATATTACAAGACGAAGTAAACTTGAACAGCAACAGTCAATCATGATGAGTGAACTCGATCATCGTGTTAAAAATAATATCGCAGCGGTTATGTCGCTTGTATCATTGTCACAGCAGGGAGCAACGTCGATAGAGGATTTTGCAAAATCACTTGATGGTCGATTACATGCGTTAGCCGTTGCACATTCTACTCTTGCTAAATCCCATTGGAATGGTGCTTGTATGCGGGACATCCTCGCTCTGACCCTTCAACCTTATATGTCTGGTTCAGTTTCTCGTATTCAGTTTGAGGGCCCCGATCTGGAATTGCCGGGTTTGCTCGCTCGCCCGATGTGTATGGTCATTCACGAGCTTGCAACGAATGCGGTGAAATATGGCTCTCTATCTAACGATGTTGGTTCGGTAGTGGTTACAACGGAGTTGATGTCCGACAATGCGTTGCGACTCTCTTGGGTCGAGTCTGATGGACCTAAAATACGGGTCGAACAAGTCCAGGGCACAGGAACTTCACTTCTTGAAGGGCTTGTTGATCATGAGATGCATGGAACTATCGCATTGCAATTCAAAGAAGATGGGGTAGTTTGTGAAATCAATGTACCACTTACTGTTGAAGAGTAGCTACCTTCGCTACAATGCCTCAAATGTCAATGCCCTGCCCAGAAAAATGCAACGTACTCCTTATAGGTGGTGGTGGTCGTGAGCACGCGTTAGCGTGGAAAATATACCAATCCCCAAAACTCGGAATGCTTTACGCAACCGATTGTTCAAACGGTGGTATTGCTTCGATTGCAAAACCTTGTGATAAACAGTGGGATCCAACAGAAATATTTTTCCTTGGTCGATGGTGTGACCAACACGACATTAATTTAATTGTAGTAGGCCCAGAAATACCGTTGACTGAAGGAATTTCAGATGAGTTGACTACCGAAACTCGCAAAGTCTTTGGTCCAAGCAAAGCAGGCGCAAAAATTGAAGGCGATAAAGCATACGCAAAAGAGTTAATGTTGCAGGCGTCTATTCCAACGGCAGATTCTCGCGCGTTTTCTGAGATTGATGCTGCTAGAAGTTATTTGCTTCGTGGTCTTGATCAAGAATTTGAAGCTGAGGATAAAAAAGAGTTTGCTGAAGAAGTTGAATCTTTTATGGAATGGTGTGAACTTCGGGACAAGAAAAAGCAGTTTGTTTTTACAGACGAACTTCGAGAATTTCTTCATACACGGGAAGAACCATGTGTAGTGAAAGCAAGCGGTCTCGCTGCAGGAAAAGGTGTAATCGTTTGCAAAACAATCGGAGAAGCGCTCTCAGCAGTTGATTTGGTTATGAAAGACCGTGCATTTGGCGATGCTGGAGATACGATTCTTATTGAAGAATTTATGCAAGGGCAGGAGGTCAGTGTCCTCGCGCTCGTCGATGGAGGAACGATTTGGGTTCTTGATCTTTGCCAAGACCATAAACAAGTTGGCGAAGGTGATGTCGGTCCAAACACAGGTGGAATGGGGGCCTATTGCCCAGCACCAATATTGAATGAAGAGATGGCTGCATTTGTTGAACGCGAAATTCTTGTCCCCGCTGTTGATGCGATGCGAAGGGATGGCATTGAATACCGAGGCGTGTTGTACGCTGGAATTATGCTTACGCCTGGTGGTCCGAAAGTTCTTGAATTTAACTGCCGTTTTGGTGACCCAGAAACACAGCCCTTGATGACTCGGTTTAAGGGAGATTTGGTTGATGTGCTTTGGCGCACTGCAGTTGGCGAACTTGATGGCGCGGAGATTTCATTTGATGATACCGTTGCAAATTGTGTCGTCATGTGCAGCGAAGGGTACCCAGGAGACTACAAAAAAAACCTTGCTATTTCAGGAATAGAAGATGCTGAATCCGAAGATGGCATTGTTGTCTTTCATGCGGGAACTGATTGTTCGACAGGCAAACTCAAAACGTCTGGCGGTAGGGTTCTAGGCGTTACTGCAGTTGCGACTAATCTAGAAGATGCTCGCGACAAAGCAAATGCAGCTTGCGATAAAATTACTTTCCCTGGTGCGTTTTGGCGAAGTGATATCGGTTGTCGTTGACGTCAACTGTTTTTTCTTAGCACGGTGATTTCATCACGCAACATAGCCGCTTTTTCAAACTGTAAGTTATCTGCAGCTTCAAGCATTTCGTTTTCTAAAATCTCGACACGTTCTTCAATATCAAACTCTTCTGCACTACCATCTGCATGAAATGCTTCCCTCGCGGTTTGTCTTGCGGATAATTCATTTTCAATTCCTCTTCGGATTGCCTTGGTTATGGATTTTGGCGTAATGTTGTGCTCTTCGTTGTACGCTTTTTGCATATCGCGTCTACGTTGTGTTTCGTCAATTGCAACTTGCATCTGAGGGGTAATTTTATCCCCGTACAAAAATACGCGGGCATTGACATGCCTTGCTGCACGGCCAATTGTTTGGATGAGACTAGTTTCACTACGAAGAAAACCCGCTTTGTCTGCATCGAGGATACACACGAGGGATACTTCTGGTAAATCTAAACCTTCACGAAGCAGATTGACTCCAATGAGTACATCGAAGTTTCCTTCGCGGAGTTCTCGGAGTATTTCAATTCGCTCAAGGGTTTGAATATCGCTGTGCAAATATTTGGCTCGTAAATCAGATTTAGAAATATACTCAGAAAGATCTTCCGCCATTTTTTTAGTGAGCACTGTGACGATAACTCGTTCGCCCCTTGCTACGCAGATTCTAGCTTCTTCGATAAGGTCAGAAACTTGGTTAGAAGCAGGCCGAACCTCGATTTTTGGGTCAAGCAAACCAGTTGGCCGAATGATTTGTTGCGCAACTATGCCATCGGATTTTTCGAGTTCGTACTGGCCAGGCGTCGCCGAAACATACACAGTTTGAGGAATAATATCTTCGAATTCGTCAAAGGTGAGCGGCCGATTATCGAGTGTGCTTGGCAACCGGAATCCATGTTCAACGAGCGTTCGTTTTCTTGCTTGATCACCGTTGTACATGGCCCGAATTTGAGGCAGGGTAACGTGTGATTCATCTATAAACAGCAACCAGTCATTAGGGTCATGATTTGGAATATGCCGGAAGTAATCTAATAAACAAAACGGCCTGCTTCCTTGGGGCCTGTCTTCTAAATGCCTTGCATAATTCTCAATACCACCGCAATAGCCTATCTCTTCAATCATTTCTAAGTCGTATCGCGTTCGCGCGATGATTCGCTGCGCTTCTAGCAGTTTGCCTTCATTTTTAAGACGAATGACATGCATTTTTAACTCTTCACCGATGGCTTTGCAAGCTCTGTTTAAGCCAGCTTGTGGCATAACGTAGTGCACTGCTGGAAAAATGAAAACATCCGTTTCTTGTGCAAGTGTTTCGCCAGAAACAGGGTGTATCAGCTCGATGCGCTCGACTTCGTCTCCGAAAAACTCAAGGCGGATGCCGAATTTTTCATACGCTGGGAATAGTTCAAGCACATCACCACGCACTCGAAATGAACCACGTTCAAATTCGATGTCGTTCCGCTTATATTGCATCTCCGTGAGCTCAAGAAGTAATTCACGACGGTTCACAATTTGCCCGACCGCAATACCGACAATTCTATTTTGATATGAGTCTGGTGAACCTAGGCCATAGATACAACTAACAGAAGAGACAATGATGACATCATCTCGTGAAATCAAACTGCTGGTTGCCTTAAGGCGAAGACGATCTAAATCATCGTTTCGCGCAGCATCTTTTTCAATGTAGATATCGCGTTGCGGTATGTACGCTTCTGGCTGGTAGTAATCGTAATAGCTGACAAAGTAAGAAACAGCATTGTTTGGAAAGAGCAGTCGCATTTCTTCGAATAATTGCGCTGCAAGTGTTTTGTTGTGGCTCAATATGAGTGTGGGTTTGTTTGTTTCTGCAATAACATTCGCCATGGTGAATGTTTTGCCTGTGCCTGTTGCGCCGAGTAATGTTCTGTAACGCGCACCCTCATCTATCCAAGAAGATAGTTGTTTGATTGTTTGTGGTTGGTCGCCTTTTGGTTCGAAGTCGCTAACAAGTTGGAACATGGTTGTTACGCAGGGTATTTCCCGTCATACGTCGCCTGATCCATGAGCCCATCGCCTGCATTTGCATCTTCAACCCGTAGTTTCAATAGCCAGCCACTTTTAAATGGATCGCTGTTAAGAAGCGATGGGTCATCTGAGACTCCTTCGTTGATTTCTATAATTTCACCAGCGAAAGCGGTCATCACGTCACTTGTTGTCTTTACGGATTCGACTTCTCCAGCAGAATCGCCGACACCAATTGCTGTGCCAACAGGCTGCATCTCGACATAGGTAATGTCGGTTAGTTCATTGGCGGCAAACTGGCTGATACCTATTGTGACAACATCGCCATCAAGGCGAAACCACTCGTGAGAATCAGAAAAGAGACATTCAGTTGGACTAGACATTCGGTACAAACTCCTTATTATTGTTGAGGGGGTATAGTACCGTTTCTTAGAAAACAATAATCCCCATTCAGGGGGAGTTACACAAACTTTTATGACTTTACAGCTTACTCTTGCCATTCAATCACTCAACCCCTTAATCGATGCGGGAAACCAAGATATTTTAGAAGTTCCTCGAGTTTCTGCTGAAACTCTGGATCTTCGTGGGGTCATGATTGACGCAAAACATCTCGCTGGCTGGGGTGTAGAATCATACGATTCTTTTAGGAATTGCGGTGATAAATCGAAGTCACCCTGTCTGCTCGTTCGGGATAACACGCCAATGGATTTGTTAGGCGCAAGCGAGGCCGCGCTCGAAAGAATACAACGCCTCTCAGTTGCTGCAAATCGTCTTGGGTGTAATGCAATCTCAATCACACCAATGTTTCCTGATGACAAAGAGTCCGCTGATAAGATTGTCAATAACCTTAGATCAGCGATGGCAGGTGTTGAGCGATTAGAACTCAATCTGCTTTTACAACCATGCGAGGGTCTTTCGTGTAATCCAGACGAACTAATTGAAATCATAAAACAAATTGGTGGTTTTCGAATTGGCGCACTTCCCACGTTTTCAGCAGCGGGAGCAACCGGCAACGGTATCGAAGCATTGCGAAAACTTGCACCATACGCTGGCGGAATTGTGGCTGATTTTCCAACAGGTCGTGGTAAAAAAAACATTGACCCTGTGGAAGGACTCCAGGCAGTTCGAGAAGTTGGGTATTCAAATACTATCGCACTGAACTACCTTGGCAAAGGTGACGCAATAAAAGAAATTAAAAAAGTCGTAAAAAAAATGCGAAAATGTTTAGAGGATAAGAAAAAGTAATGCAATCTATGCGCCGATTTGTTGTGACAATTGATGGTGCAGCAGGGACGGGCAAGTCTTCTGTTGCACAGGAATTGGCTAGGCGGTTAGGCACAGATTGCCTTGATACAGGAGCTATGTACCGCGCAATTGCAGTACTAGCAACGGATGAATCCATAGATCCAAATGATGGCCCATCGCTTGCTAAAGCAGTAGAAGAAAAGGGGATTCGATTCGATTGGAACTCCAATCCCCCAACAATTCTTCTCGGCGGTGAGGATGTTTCAAAACGAATTCGTGATCTCGATGTGAGTAGTATTGTTTCTCTTGTAGCGAAGCAACCAGAAGTCCGTACTGTTTTAGTCGAGCAACAGCAAAGAATTGGCAGAGAGCATCCACTTTTAGTCACCGAGGGCAGAGACCAGGGTTCAGTAGTATTCCCAGACGCAGCAGTACGTTTTTTTCTTGAAGCCAAGATGGACGAGCGGACAAAACGTCGTGTAAAACAGTTGCGTGAAGGGGGAGCGATGGTTGAAGATTCTCAGGTGCAACAAGATATTAAGGCACGTGACAAGATAGATTCTACAAGAGTGGATAGCCCACTTGCATGTCCCCATGGGGCAATCGTTATAGACACCTCGGACAAATCGATGATGGACGTTGTTGACTTGATGGAAGAATCCGTCAATTCATATTTGTCGAAATAATGTTTTCTCAATTCCAACTTAGAAGAAGAGCGCCAGGTTTAAGTGCCTACCGAATTTTGTTTTGGTGGACGTTTATGATTTCAGTCATGCGAGTGCTGTTCTATGTTATATATCGAATGCGATGTTCGGGTCATGAGTTAGTTCCACGAACGGGTCCGCTTATTATTGTCGCAAACCATCAATCAAATTTTGACCCACCAATCATAGGGGCAATAATGAATGACCGTCCATCAAAAGGGATTGCACGAAAAACATTACTTGATTCAAAACTTCTTGGTGCGTACATAAGTGCTTTTGGCGTTATCGCAATTAATCGTGGCGAAAGTGACATGGTTGCAATCCGTAAGGCGATTCAAGAACTTAAAGAAGGGCGTTGCGTTATGATTTTTCCAGAAGGTACGCGCACAAAAACAGGCGAGATGGGCGAGTTTCAGCGTGGCTTTTGGTTGCTAGTTAAAAAAAGCAAGGCGGCTGTTTTGCCTATTGGGATAGATGGCGCATTTGATGCGTACCCTACGGGCTCACGCCCAAAACTTCGTGGTTGGATTGAAGCCGCAGTAGGGGAACCAATTACGGCGGAAGAATTGTTAGTCAAGGGTGAAGAAGATGGTATAGCGTTTGTTCGGTCTAAAGTTGAAGCGCTTATGTTGCGTTGCAGAGAAAACATTTCTCAGAGACGGTCAAAATAAGTGTGGAATTGATTCGCTCAACAGCTTGTAGGAAGCAATCATAACAAGCATTGCAAAAACCATTCGTATTGTTTTGCTTGGGAGAATATTGGTTAACTTTGCTCCAAGCCAACCACCAACGAGGGCGCCAGGAATAATCTGAATAGCGTGAACGAGTGCTTCAACGCCACTATTATCAGCATTTTGCAAAGAAACATCTTTTACTGTTGCGCCTACAATAGCAGTAACAAACATAATAGCTGAAGACGTTCCGATTGCTTGTTTAATCGGAAGATTGCAGAGTCTGTTCAGAAGGGGAACTTGAATTAACCCACCACCAATCCCGAGCAAGCCCGAAACTGTGCCAGTGATTCCACCGGTCAAGGCAAGCTTTGTGTTGTTTGCATGTCCATCGATCGAATTTTTCTTTGTTGCGCCCTTGGTTAAGCATGAGATTTGATCCCAAAGAACCCACACTAAAAAAAGTGCGAATCCAAATTCAAGCATCGCGCCATCTATTGAGTTACTGAACCAAGCGGCTACGCTTATAAAAAAGAGTGAGAGTGGCATTACACGCAAAGCGACATGCCAAGAAACGTTTTTATTTCTATGGTGCTTGGCCGCAGACGAAAATGCAACTGCAGGGTTCACAGACATGGCGACAGCTTGCGCAAGGTGAATGGTCATGTCAGGAATAAAAAACAACAGCGCCGGAATCATGATGACTGATCCGCCAATGCCGAGTAATCCTCCGAGTGTTCCAGCTAGAAGCCCAAGACCTACAAACAACATAAAATCCATCTTGCATATCTTACTCGATAAGAGAATAGGCTCATCAGTGCACTGCAATCGCTACTATTGTGAACTACCTTATATTTGTGGTATGTGACCCCTGGGGCAGACACCCAGGTCGAGCAGGGAACTGAGCACAAGAGTGTGTATGATGTGCCCAATGGAATTTTGGCATATTGTTGGCGATATAACGGTTCTTCTCAGTGTGGCGGTTCTCTTTGGCATCGTTGCAGAAAAACTAGGGTTCAGTGGCATCGTGGGGTACCTTATCGCAGGAACCCTCGTTGGACCATCGATGTTGGACTTCGTTAACTCTGATGAAAAAGTGGTTGTTTCAATTGCAGAAATTGGGGTCGCGCTGCTTCTGTTCACAATAGGCCTTGAAGTAAATGGGCAACGATTGAAGCAGTTACTTGGCAGGGGAATGGTCATAGGTGTTTCCCAAATTCTTGTAACAGGATTCTTTGGATACGCAGTAGCGAAACTATTTGGCGTTTCTACAGAATCGTCTTTGATAGTTGGGGCAATGGTTGCGTTGAGCTCAACAGCGGTTGTTTCAAGGGTATTGCAAGACAGGAGTGAACTCGATTCTCCACACGGCAGATTAACTTTTGGCGTGTTGCTCGTGCAGGACTTAGCAATCGTTCCGTTTATGCTTCTTGTTGCATTCTTACAAGAAACTCCCGAAGAGAGTGAACTTGTCGCGCAAGTTGGGGTTGCTGGCGCAAAACTAGTAGTGCTTTTTGTCATAATTTTTCTTGTTGGCCTGCTTGTTTTACCTCATTTTTTTGGTGCAGCTTTGATTCGTCGTTCAAGTGAGTTTCCCGTTATTCTTGGCATAGTTAGCGCGCTTGCATCAATGTGGCTTGCTGAGGAATTACAACTTTCACCAGCCCTTGGCGCGTTCATCGCTGGATTGATTTTGGCAGGAACACCGTTTGCTTCACAAATTCGCGGCGATATGGCACCTCTTCGGTATATTTTCTTGACGCTTTTCTTTGCTTGTACAGGCATGCTTGCAGATTTATCATGGTTGATTGAGTCGTACCATTGGCTGTGGACTGCAGGAGTTGTCACGGGGATTGTATTAGGCAAGACAGTGATTGTTTGGCTTGTCGCCATGTTGTGGAATCAGCCACGCCGCGTTTCAATCGCTGCAGGATTATGTCTCGCTCAGATAGGTGAGTTTAGTTTTGTGATTGGTGCTGAGGCAATAAGTGCGGGGCTACTTGACGAAAATCTGTTTCAGTTATTGATGACTTCGTCTTTGATTACACTTTTAGTTTCGCCATTTTTAATCAGCAAAGCACGACCGAGTGCAAAAATAATGGACGGAGTCCTTGGCGGTGTAGGCACCATTGAATCGACTGAAGAGATAAAATCAATTCAAAACCACGTTGTTGTCATAGGGTATGGTGTTGCCGGTCGCCGCGTGGTCGCAGACTTGCTTGAATCAGGCCAGCAAGTCCTCGTGGTTGATATGGGTCCTATCGGTGTGAACCAAGCGAAAAAAGATGGTGCTTTATCGTTACTTGGAAATGCGCAACGCCGGGACGTTCTCGAGCATGTGGGTTTAAGAACAGCGAAATTGCTGGTTTGCACTTTGCCCGACCATCGCGCTTCTGCGCAAACTATTCAGCAGACACGGGCATTTGTATCCTCAATTCCAATCATTGCCCGAGCAAGGTACTCCATACATGCATTGCATCTAAAAAAGGCAGGTGCAGACATTGTTGTTGACGAAGAA
>CEOP01137554.1_pt1 | contig 12721 bp, 13 predicted proteins | sample 361301 | NCBI WGS metagenome assembly CEOP01 (sample SAMEA2619548, study PRJEB7988) | marine metagenome | biome: marine biome (ENVO:00000447); feature: deep chlorophyll maximum layer (ENVO:xxxxxxxx); material: "saline water (ENVO:00002010), including plankton (ENVO:xxxxxxxx)" | depth 55 m
AAATCAAAATAAATGAATGTTTTTGAAGCATTTTTCCTTGGTTTAATTCAAGGTATAACAGAATTTCTTCCCGTTTCATCAAGCGGTCATATAGAAATTTTTAAATTTTTTTTTGGTGATATGTTTACACCCCAAGAAAGTTTTTTATTAACTCTTTGTCTTCATTTTGCTACTGCATTAAGTACTATTATAGTATTTAGAAAAGATATTATTATAATATTTAAAGAATTATTTCAGTTTAAAAAAAATAAAAGTTTTTACTTTTCTATATACATTGTAATATCAATGCTCCCGGCTGCTTTCATAGGTCTTTTCTATGAAGATTTCATTAATGATTTATTTAATGGTAATCTAATTTTGGTTGGAAGCATGCTGGTTTTAACCTCTTTTTTGTTATTCCAAACGGATCGTAAAAAAATAAATGAAAAAAAAATTTCATATATATCAGCATTATTAATTGGCTTAGTTCAAGCAATTGCAATCTTACCAGGATTATCAAGAAGTGGAACAACAATTGCAGTAGCTATAATTATAGGAGTTAATAGAGAAAAAGCAAGTCGTTTCTCTTTTTTGATGGTCATTCCCCTAATTATTGGAGGAATGATTAAAAATTTATTAAGCTTTCCACAAAATTTTGAAATTAAAGCTGATGTACTTTTTATTGGGTTTTTCAGTGCATTAATCACAGGTGTTTTTGCTTGTAAATTAATGATTGCCCTAGTCAATAAAAGTAAACTTAAATATTTTGGTTTATACTGTCTAATAGTTGGTCTTATTAGTATTTACTATGTCATTTAACAATGATTTTTCAAAAGAGTCTATTAAAGAAGGTGAAGTTTTTATAATTGATAAACCTTTAAACTTTACTTCTTTTCAAGTTGTCAAAAAACTCAGAAATATTTTAAAGAATAAATTTAAGTTTGATAAACTAAAGGTTGGACATGCAGGAACTTTAGATCCTTTAGCAAGTGGCTTATTAATTATTTGTACTGGTAAAATGACAAAACAAATATCTGATTTCCAAAATCTAGATAAAGAATATATTGGAACTATGTTAATTGGCTCGACAACCCCGTCTTATGATTTAGAAACAAAAATTGATAGAACTTTTTCAACAAATCATATTACTCAAGATTTGTTGTATAAAATAAAAAATAATTTCATAGGAACAATTGATCAGTTCCCTCCAATTTTCTCAGCAGTAAAAAAAAACGGTAAAAGATTATATGAATATGCAAGAGAGGGTAAAAAAATTGATATTAAATCGAAAAAAATAACCATTAATAAATTTGATTTAAAAAGTATTTGTATGCCTAAAATTGACTTTGAAGTAAATTGCTCAAAAGGGACATATATTAGATCTTTAATCAATGATTTTGGAAAAGAATTAAATTCCGGAGCACATCTTATCTCACTTAGAAGAACAAAGATAGGTTCATTCTCCATTAATCGCTCAATTACGCTTGATGAGTTTATTGAAAAATTCAGTGTCTGAAAATTTCTTTTTTAATATTTTTGCATAAAATATTATGAGTCTAATAAAACCAAAAATAAATAACTTCATGTCTGAAAGAAAAGGTCTAAATAATCCTATTCCTGATAATGTTGATTTGGTCAATGAAATAATGTTGTTAAAAAAGAAAAAAAAAGCTGTTATACTGGCTCACTATTATCAAAACTCTGAAATACAAGAGCTGTCTGATTATTTAGGAGATAGTCTTTATCTTGCTCAATGTGCTAAAAAAGTAACCTCAGATATTATTGTTCTTGCAGGAGTTCACTTCATGGGTGAAACAGCAAAAATTATTAATCCTAAAAAAAAAGTTTTAGTACCTGATTTAAAGGCAGGTTGCTCTTTATCTGATTCCTGTCCTCCTGATGAATTTAAAAAATACATCGGGAATTATCCAGACCATAATGTTGTAACTTACATAAATTGCTCTGCTGAAATAAAATCCTTAAGTACAATTGTGTGTACTTCAAGTAATGCAAAAAAAGTTATCAATTCAATTCCTAAAAATGAAAAAATAATATTTGCTCCTGACAAGAATCTTGGTAAATATTTAATTAAAGAAACTGGGAGAGATATGAAACTTTGGAATGGATCTTGTATAGTCCATGAAGCCTTTTCTCTAGAAAAAATAATAGATCTAATTAAAAAATATCCTCAAGCAAAATTCATAGCTCACCCAGAGAGCGAGTCTCCAGTTCTAGAAATTGCAAATTTTATTGGCAGCACATCAGAATTATTAAATTTTATTCAAAGAGATTTATCTGATACCTATATAGTTGCAACAGAAAATGGAATTTTACATGAGATGAAAAAGAAACGCCCTAATAAAAAATTCATTCCGGCGCCTATAGATGACGATACATGTGCTTGCAGTGAATGCTCCTTTATGAAAATGAATACACTTGAAAAGCTTTATTTATGTCTTTTAAATGAAACACCAGAAATAATTTTACCAAATAAAATTATTGACAAGTCAATTATTCCAATTGAAAAAATGTTAGCGTTAGGGTAATTAAACTTAAAAAAGTTCATAAAATGATTAAAAAAGATAAATTTTATGAGACCTACAAACTTGAAATAGATCTTTTCATTAAAAGATCACTTGAAGAAGATATTGGAAGTGGTGATTTCACTACTCAATCATGTATCCCAAGAGTTGTAAAAAAAAAGATGAGCTTAAAAATAAATCAGCCATGCGTTCTAGCAGGTGTTGAATTAGCTGAAAAAATCTTTTCTTTTTATGATTCTAAAATAAATGTAGATGTTTTTATACCTGATGGCACTGAGGTAAAATCAGGAGAAATTGGATTTATTGTTAGCGGAAAAGCATCTTCACTTTTAGTTGTTGAGCGCCTAGTATTAAATTGTATGCAAAGAATGAGTGGAATTGCTTCGATGACAAATTTTGTGAATAAGAAAATTTCTCATACAAAATGCACAGTTTTAGATACCAGAAAAACCACTCCTGGTTTTCGTTATCCTGAAAAATGGGCTGTTTTGATAGGAGGTGGACAGAATCATAGAATGGGACTTTTTGATACAATTATCATAAAAGATAATCATGTAGACTTTTCTGGAAATATTACATCTGCATTACAAAAAACTAAAGATTACCTTAAAAAATATAATAACTCGATTCCAGTAGTTGTTGAAGTAAGAAATGATGATGAAATCAAACAAGCAATTAAATTTCCTTGGATTGATCGTATTTTACTTGATAATATGTCAAAAAATGAAATTATTAGAAGCCTAAGATTAATTAATGGTAAATTTAAAACTGAAGCATCAGGAAACATAACTTTAAATAATTTAGTTGAAATTGCAGAAACCGGAGTAGATTATTTGTCAATTGGTGCAATTACACACTCTGCAAAAAATATAGATTTGAGCTTAAAGGCAACATAAAAATTCTATATTACCTATATTTGCAATAATCTATTAATGAAATACAAAAGAATCTTATTAAAATTAAGTGGTGAAGCTTTTATGGGTGATAAGAGTTATGGTATAGATCCAGAAAGGCTCAAAAAATATTGTGGAGAAATAAAAGAAATTCATGCCCTTGGAGTAGAGCTTGCAGTGGTAATTGGAGGAGGAAATATTTTCCGAGGTTTATCTGGAGCAAGTGACGGAATGGATCGAGTTCAGGCAGATTACATGGGTATGTTAGCAACTGTAATTAATGGGCTCGCATTACAAAATTCTTTAGAAAATATTGATGTTCCAACAAGATTACAAACAGCTATAAAAATCGAAGCTATTGCCGAACCGTTTATTAAACGTCGTGCAACTAGACATCTTGAAAAAGGAAGAGTTGTTATTTTTGGATCTGGTACAGGAAATCCATTTTTCACTACGGATTCGGCTGCAGTTTTAAGAGCAATTGAAATAAATGCAGATGTCATATTAAAAGGTACTCGAGTTGATGGAATTTATGATGAAGATCCAGAAAAAAATAACAGTGCAATAAAATTTGACTCACTCTCATTTGATGAAGTTCTTAAAAAAGGATTAAAGATTATGGATACCACTGCCTTTACGTTAAGTCAAGAAAATAAATTACCAATAATAGTTTTTGATATAAATACAGAAGGGAATCTTCTCAAGGTAATTAAAGGAGAAAAAATTGGAACTAGAGTTTTTATGTAAATAATTTAAAAATATGGATCAAGAAATTCAAAAAGCATTAGATTCAACAAAAGAAAAAATGAATAGTTCTGTTCTTTTTTTAGAGAAAGAGTTATTAAATATTCGAGCAGGTAAAGCAAATCCTGTGATGTTAAATTCTATATCTATTGATTATTATGGAAATCCAACGCCATTAAATCAAGTTTCAAGTATAAATACCCCGGATGCGAGATCAATCTCTGTTCAACCATGGGAAAAATCACTTCTGTCAGATATAGAAAAAGCAATTATAGATGCTAATCTTGGTTTTAATCCAATGAATAATGGAGAATCAATTCTAATTAATATACCTCCGTTAACTGAAGAAAGAAGAAGAGAATTGGTGAAACTTGCTAAAATAGAAGCAGAAAATGCTAAAATTAATATCCGAAACGCAAGAAAGGATGCTAACCATTCTATTAAAAAAATGATGTTTCCAGAAGACTTACAAAAAAATGCTGAAATTGATATTCAAGACTTAACAGATAAATTCATAAGTAGAGTTGATTCTATTTTTAGTACAAAAGAAAAGGAAATACTCACCCTATAGAATTTAAGATTTGAGTTTAAATATGTCCTAAAGGATTGATTAAAATGAATTTTTGGAGTAATGTAGCAAATTTAATTCTTAAAAATAGAATAATAATATTGCTCTCAATTCTTGGCCTAACTTTTTTTTGGTCAAATCAGTGGAAAAACATTCAATTTACCTATACTGAGGCAAAACTTCTTCCAGATGATCATCCTGAGAGTTTGATTTATGATGATTTTAAAAACAAATTTGGTGAAGAAGGAAATCTTATCGTAATAGCCGTAAAAGACAGTTTATTATTTTCACAAAAAAATTTTAAAGAGTGGAATAAATTAAGTCAAAAAATCAATGAATATCCTGAAGTAAATTTTGTTCTCTCTTTTGACAATATCAAGGATTTAGTAAAAGACAATGATAAGAAAAGATTTGTTCTCAAAGAAATTTTTGGAAATAACAAATTTGACGCTGAAAGTATTCAAAATTTTAAAGAAAAAATTTTTTATGATCTACCTTTCTATAACAAATTACTCTTAGGAAATGAAAACAGAACCGTAAGAACCATTATCTACTTAAATACTGAAATAGTTAATACTGAAGTCCGAAAAGATTTTATTCTTAACGATTTTATTCCACTAGTTTATCAATTTGAAAAAAGTACTTCCTTAGATATTAAAGTTTCAGGAATGCCCTACATAAGAACTTTAAATGCCCAAAATATTAAAGATGAAATAGGCCTTTTTGTTTTAACAGCTCTGTTTGTTACCGCATTAATTTTCTTTCTTTTTTTTAGATCCTACAGAGCTACATTTATATCAATGTTGGTTGTTCTTATTGGAGTGGGATGGGCATTTGGGGTTTTAGGTTGGTTAGGTTATGAAATCACAATTTTGACTGCTTTAATCCCTCCCTTAATAATTGTTATTGGTATTCCTAACTGTATTTTTTTGATAAATAAATATCAACAGGAATTTGCTAAGAATAGGAATAAATTAAAATCTCTTGAAAGCGTTATAATAAAAATTGGAAATGCAACTCTAATGACAAATCTAACAACTGCCTCTGGTTTTGCAACGTTTATTCTAACTAATAGTCAAGTACTAAAAGAATTTGGAATTGTAGCATCATTAAATATAATGGCCGTTTTCTTATTATCATTATTAATAATTCCTATCGCTTATAGTTTCTCGGGAATTCCCAATAAAAAACACTTAAAACATTTAGAAAATGTTTCGATAAAAAAAATAGTTAAATGGCTAGAAGATAGGGTTCGTAAAGAAAGACTTAAGACTTATATCATTTCACTTATTAGTCTAATTCTTGGAATAATTGGAATTTATCAAATTGAAATTTCAGGAAGTATAATTGAAGACATGCCAAAAAAATCAAAGTTTTTTGAAGACATAAAATTTTTTGATAATGAATTTAACGGAATTGTTCCTCTTGAAATTAACATTGATACTAAAAGAAGAAAAGGGGTAAATAATTTGGCAACAATTAAAAGAATGAATAAGCTGAGTGACTATATTTCAAGTATCCCTGAACTTTCTTCCCCAATTTCAATAATTAATCTATTAAAATATATTAAACAAGCTTATTATAATGGCAATCCAAAATATTATAAAATACCCACTTCTCAAGAAAATAGTTTTCTTTCACCATATTTAAAAAATATGCCAGAAACGAAAAATCTCATAACAAACTATATTGATAGCACTGGACAGAATGCAAGAATGACAACTTTTCTTATGGATGTTAAAACTAATAGAATAGAAATGATTGAAGAAGATCTAAAAAAAGAAATTAATGAAATTTTTGGTGCCGATAAGTACAATGTAATACTTACCGGAAAAGCTCTATTATATTTAAAAGGAACTCATTATCTCATAAAAAACCTTTTTATCTCTCTTTCACTGGCAATACTTCTTATAGCTATGTTTATGGCTTATCTATTTAGATCATATAAAGTGATAATTATATCACTTATCCCTAATTTACTTCCTCTCATCGTTACTGCTGGAGTAATGGGCTTTACGGGAATACCATTAAAACCATCGACAATCCTTGTTTTTAGTGTAGCTTTTGGAATATCCGTTGATAATACAATACATTTTTTGGCAAAATATCGACAGGAGTTAATTGAAAACAATTGGAAAATTAATTCGGCTGTTTATTCTTCAATAAGAGAAGCAGGTGTTAGTATGTTATATACTTCAATAGTGCTGTTCTTTGGTTTTGCAATATTTATGATCTCAAGTTTCGGAGGAACAGTTGCACTTGGAGGACTTGTTTCTGTCACACTTCTTTTTGCAATGTTAGCTAATCTAATTTTATTGCCATCTCTTTTAATTTCATTAGAAGATACAGTTAGTAATGAAAAAGTTATAAAAGAACCGAAAATAAATATTATAGAAAGAGATAAAAAATAGAAAGTTTAACAAATTAAAATAAACCTATCTTTGCAACGAAAATATAAAAATGTCATTAATAAGATTAATAGAAATTTTTAATAACCCTAATAATTTTAAACATCTTAGTATAAATGGATGGGTTAGAACTTTTAGAGCTAATAAATTTATTGCCTTAAATGATGGTTCAACTGTTCATAATCTTCAATGTATAATAGACTTTGAAAAAACAGATGAAAAAATTCTTAAAAGAATTGTATCTGGAGCTGCCCTAAATGTGGAAGGTGAATTAGTGAAAAGTTTGGGCAAAGGACAAGATTTTGAACTTTTAGTTGATAAAATAAAAATTATTGGTGAATCAGATCCAGAATTATATCCAATACAACCAAAAAAACACAGCTTTGAATTTTTAAGAGAAAAAGCTCATTTACGAATTAGAACTTCCACAATAAGTAGCGTTATGCGAATACGCTCAACACTTGCCTTTGCAATTCATGATTTTTTTCAGAAAGAAGGTTTCTTTTATGTTAATACTCCTATAATAACTGGAAGTGATGCAGAGGGTGCAGGAGAAATGTTTAGGGTAACCACTTTAGATGCCAAAAACCCTCCATTTGATAAGAAAAAAAATGTAGAGTTTAAAAAAGATTTTTTTGGAAAGGAAACAAGTTTGACAGTTTCTGGTCAGCTTGAGGCAGAAGCTTATGCATTAGGGTTAGGTAACGTCTACACTTTTGGACCTACATTTAGAGCAGAAAATTCTAACACTTCTAGACACTTATCTGAATTCTGGATGATAGAACCTGAAATGGCTTTTTATGACTTGAAAGATAATATGAATTTTGCCGAAAAATTTCTAAAATATATTCTAAAATATTCCTTAAATAATTGTCCCGATGATTTTATTTTTTTAAATGATAGGTATAGCAATGAAGAAAATAAAAAGCCTAAAATTGAAAGAAGTGAAATGGGGTTAATTGAAAAAATAAATTTTGTAATAGATCAAAAATTTAAAAGAATAACATATACCGAGGCAATAGACATATTAAGAAATTCTAAACCAAATAAGAAAAAGAAGTTTGGATACATAATTGAAGAATGGGGTTCAGATTTACAAAGTGAACATGAACGATTTCTAGTAGAGAAATATTTTAAAAGCCCTGTTATAATATATGATTATCCATCGAAAATAAAGGCTTTTTATATGAGAGCAAATAATGATGGTAAGACTGTTGGTGCCATGGATATTCTATTCCCTGGAATAGGAGAAATTGTTGGTGGGTCTCAACGTGAAGAACGCTTAGATGTTTTAGAAAAAAGAATTTCAAAATTTGGTGTGGATAAAAAAGAATTATGGTGGTATCTCGAGCTTAGAAAATTTGGAAGCACACCTCACAGTGGCTTTGGACTAGGTTTTGAAAGATTAGTTCAATTTGCCACTGGGATGAATAATATTAGAGAAGTTATTCCTTTTCCCAGAACACCACACAATGCTTCTTTTTGAATTACAGTATTCCAAACCTTTTTTATAACTTTAATTAACAAAAATATAAGGCGTGTTAAAACAAAAGCTTCAATTAAAACTTTCTCAGAAACTATCTCCACAACAGATTCAGTTGATGAAGCTTGTTCAACTATCAGCATTAGAATTAGAACAAAAAATCCAGTCTGAAATCGGAGAAAATCCTGCTCTTGAGACAGGTAAAGAAATTGAGGAAAATAATAATGAGCTAGATGAATTTTCAGATCGTGATCAGGAAGATAATGAAGTTTCTAATGAAGATTTTGATATTGATCCTTATTTAAGTGATGATGAAACTCCAAATTACAAACTAGAAAACTCAAGCTATGGCAATTTGAAGAATGAATCTGGAAATCCTTTTTCCAGTCAAATAAGCTTTCACGAATATTTGAAAAATCAATTGCAGAATCTGATCCTTGATGAAAATGAAAAACCGGTTGCTGATTTTATAATTGGAAGCATTGATAATAGTGGATATATAAGACGATCAGATGATGATATAATAGATGACTTGGCTTTTACCCAAAATATTATAATTGATAAATCAGAATTTAAAAAAGTAATCAACAAAATCCAGTTGCTAGATCCTCCAGGTGTTGCAGCAAGAAATTTAAAAGAATGTTTGTTGCTTCAGCTAAAAAGAAAAAGAAAAAATAAATATTCTACTCTAGCTAAAAATATGATTGAAACTTCTTTTGATGAGTTCTCTAGAAAACATTATAAAAAATTACAGGATCGCTTTAGCATTAATGAAAATGATCTTAAATTAGTTTTAAATGAGATTAGTAAATTAAATCCAAAACCAGGAGGTGCTTTATCTGGAAGTGCACAAAACACACATATTATTCCAGATTTTATTCTTAAAATAGAAGATGGAGATCTCAAGGTAAGTTTAAATAAAAGAAATTCACCTGAATTAAGAATATCAAATAATTATAAGGAAATGCTTTCAGGTTATATGATAGATCCAAATAAGACCAAATCTCAGAAAGAAGCAATCTTATTTATTAAACAAAAACTTGATGCAGCAAAATGGTTCATAGATGCTGTAGAGCAAAGATATCAAACTCTATATTTGACAATAAATGCTATTGTTGAATATCAAAGAGAATATTTTTTATCTGGCGATGATCATAAATTAAAACCAATGGTTCTAAAAGACATAGCCAAAAAGATAAAAATGGATATTTCAACAATTTCAAGGGTTGCAAATAGTAAATATATGGATACACCCTATGGAGTTAAACTTCTCAAGGATTTCTTCTCAGAGGGAATGAAAAACATTGAAGGAGAAGACGTTTCTACTATTGAAATTAAAAAAACTCTTGAATCAATAATTTCTAATGAAGATAAAAGCAAACCCTCAACTGATAAATTATTATCAGACCTATTAAGAGAAAAAGGCTACAATGTAGCGAGAAGAACAATTGCAAAGTACCGCGAACAACTTGGTTTCCCAGTTGCTAGATTGAGGAAGAAGATATAGGTAAATAGTTTTTATTCGATGTTTTTTGAATAATCACCAATTCTTGTAGTATAATTGATTTTCAAAGCGTTAACCTTTCTAAGCTCCTGTTTAATATCAGTTATCAAACCCATCTTAGTATCACCATCAACTTTTAATGCAGTTGTTAAAACATTTTGTAATTCTTGTCTTTTAGAAGCTCTCTCAGCAAGAACAAAAGCTCCTATTTCTCCTACAGTAGAAAACTTGTCATTTAACTGTATTCTAGCTTGTGTCCCATATTTGTCAGAGTATCTGCTAGAGGGCTTCCCAGCATATATATACATTACTCGGTCTTTTTTATCTAGTTTTTGTATCTGATCAGCTGCTGGTAGAATGTTTTTTACCATTAAAGTACTATCCCTCATAACGGTAGCGACCATGAAAAAAAAGAGTAACATAAAAACAATATCAGGTAAAGAAGCAGTTGAAATTGCAGGTAAATCTCCGGTTTTTTTCTTTTTAAATTTTGACATATATAAAATTACTTTTTACTAGGCTCAGCCTCAGACAACTTTTGAGGGAACATGTCTTTAACAACCCTTAATTTAGGCCTTAGTCTTTCTTTTTCTTCTGGATTAGTTCTTGGATCAGAAGACCTTCTATTGGCTTCAGTAAAATCCATACCGTCTAAAGGATTTAATCTAAGATATTCTCTGTTTCTTAATTCATTGTATGCAGCAACCAATTCATTTTGTACAGATATATAAACCTTGTAGGAAGTTTCTCTATCATTTTTCAGTGATATAATTGCTTTTTGCGGATTATCAGAGGATCTAGGATCCGCATTACCCTGGCAATAATCACAAGCATCATCTCCATTTCCTCCCCCATTATCCAAAAACTTTACAGCTAATGACCTTAAATTTTCAATCTCTGATAGCTCCTCCTCAACCAATAACTGGTTATACTTATTAACAACTACTGTAAATATATTCTTTTGTTTGGTTATGGGAGGATCTTCTAACTCTTCCATTGGTGGTAACTTCCTGTTAATACCACTGTCCGTTTCTATTGTTGTTGTAACCAAAAAGAAAATCAATAACAAAAAAGCAATATCTGCCATTGATCCTGCATTTACTTCAGGTGATGATCTTCTCATTTAACAATTATTTTTTTAGCATTTTTCTCAATCCAGAGAGAAACATTAATCCAATTGCAATAATAAATAAAATATAGAACACAAGTATTCCTGTGCCGACCCATCTGGAACCATTTTCTGATAAAACTTTACCATCCTTCATTGGTGTCTCAACACCCGTAGATGCCATATATGAAATAAAAATGATAAGAAGGAAAAATCCTATAGATATAGAAGCTTTTTTAAGTTTTTCTTTATTTGAAAACAATCCTCTTAAAGAAAAAATAAGCGTTACAGAAATTGTGAGGATAAGAACAATTCTGGCAAGCTCAATAATTGGAGTTACCAAACTATAACTACCCTGGGTTGCATCTATTTCTATTTGCTCGTCTCCAGTCCCCATGATTCTTAAAAGAAATATAACACCAATAATACCAAGTATGGCACTAATGATATTAACTATGTTTTGAAGTTTCATTTTCAATTAAAAATTAATTATTTTTTATATGCTACAAGTATATCAATTAAATTAATTGAAGCATCTTCCATATCATTTACAATACTATCGATTTTTGCAACAATATAATTATAAAATACTTGGAGGATTATTGCTACAATCAATCCAAAGACTGTTGTTAGAAGCGCCACTTTAATTCCTCCTGCTACAAGTGATGGTTGCATATCACCAGCTGCTTCAATTTTATCAAAGGCAGTAATCATACCTATAACTGTACCCATAAAGCCAAGCATTGGAGCTAGAGCTATAAACAAAGATATCCAAGATACGTTTTTTTCAAGTTGTCCCATCTGAACACCTCCATAAGCAACTACTGCTTTCTCAGCGCTTTCGACACCTTCATTTATTCGATCAAGACCTTGATAAAAAATTGACGCTACAGGTCCTTTGGTATTTCTGCAAACTTCTTTAGCTGCATCAACACCACCGGATTTAATAGCTTCTTCAACGCTTGAGGTTAGTTTCTGTGTATTTGTAGTCGCTAGATTTAAATAAATTATTCTTTCTATAGCAATAGCTAGACCTAGAATTAAACATATTAAAACTATACCCATAAAACTTGGGCCTCCTTCAATAAATCTAGTTTTTAATTCCTGAGTAAATGAGGCCTCACTGGCAACATCATCCTGAATTAAAACCGTTGACTCTTCAGTTTCAACTATAACTTCTGTGGAAGCGGCATATGCAATCTGACTGGAAATAAAGAAACCCGTCAAGAAAAGCGTGTATAATAATTTTTTCATTTTAATTACTTTATGTTCAAAAATTTAATTGTCTAAGATAAAAAAAAATATATACGAACTGTATTTTTTATCATGAGATTAATTGATTTCTAATTTATTCCTTTTATCGAATTACTTTCTCAGGAAATACAACCGGACCCTCAATCCCGTTTTCTCCGAGAGTGGATACGCCAAAAAAATAATTATCGACAACTATTCCCTCTAATTTAAATTCATTAACATTACCAACGAATCGAC
>CEOP01212870.1_pt1 | contig 12720 bp, 7 predicted proteins | sample 361301 | NCBI WGS metagenome assembly CEOP01 (sample SAMEA2619548, study PRJEB7988) | marine metagenome | biome: marine biome (ENVO:00000447); feature: deep chlorophyll maximum layer (ENVO:xxxxxxxx); material: "saline water (ENVO:00002010), including plankton (ENVO:xxxxxxxx)" | depth 55 m
AAAATCTCCTAAAAGTTCTCCATTCCATATATAACTTACTGAGGTTTGGTTATCATCTATTGATATAAGTTTCCATTTCCCAGCAGCATTGATTAGTCTAATATAATCTTTATCTAATGGTGCTTTTTTATGTTGAACTGCTTTAAATGTGAATTCCCATTCATTTTGTATTTTGGATTTTTCATATTTGATAACATAGTCTCTATCTGCAAGTAGAAAAGGCATATCTAGCATAACATGAATGATATTTTTTTCAAGAATATTTGTTTTATGAATTCTTCTAAAAACGCGTGGATAGTTTTTTACATCTTCAATGATTGATGATATTGATTGAATAGAAAAAGGTAAAACGCTAGAGGTTTGACATATAGGATAGCCGTTATAGGTTGTCCATTTTATCTCAATTTTATTTTTTTGGATTATATTCCAATCTCGAGCGTATTCTATACTATCTAATCTGACTTCTGCATCAATAGTTGAAAGCATACTAATGAGGGCTATTAAAAATAATATATTAGTATTTAATTGCATTATTTTGTCAAAAAAGTTTCATAAATAAAGTAACAGTCCTCTCTAATTCTTTCTTCAGTTAATCCAAATTTATTTAGGTCATACCCGTGTTTACTTTTATAATTTTTTTGATCTTCAGAGGTCTTTATTATTTTATCAATTAGTTCTTTAGATGGTTCATGTCCTATGAAATCAAGTATACCATTCATAAGATTATCAAAGTCACTCATCATATCATCATATCTAACAATAAAAATATTAGATTTATTTATGTTGTTATTTAACCAATCCTCATGAAATCTTTGTAAGAGAGTAATAAGCGCTTTATAGAGACGCTCAATATAACGATCACGTAATTCTTTTTTTAAATTCCAAAACCCAAATCTTTTATCAAGAACTCCAGTGACAAGGCTTAGTCCTGAAGGAATAACATTTAATGGATCTCTAATCATGTAGAGTATTTTTGCTTCGGGGAATCTAGATTGGAATGCAGGCAGATTTGTACTTAGTGAAAATAGTTTTCCTATATATGGCACATTTTGATGTAGAACTGTTCGCGACCATACTTTTTCAAACCAGTCAAAGTCACGCTTACTTGTATCTCGCACTTTAGGATCAAAGTAATTAAATAGATCATCATCTGCAAAAGATAATAAAAATCCATATAAGAAAAATCCGTCAAAATGTCGGAAGAAGAGTCCAACGTCATCTGTCTCTACAGATGTAAGGCTGGTTTTATGGGCCGCAGTAGAGTGGTGCCTAGCAGGGCTTATCTTTTCTAAGATGGGGAGCAATGGCCTAATGATTTTTTGTAATATTATTGAAGGATAAATTAATTGCCAAAGTTCAGCTCCAACGCCAAGGCCAGAGCTAATAAGATAGCGTTGTAGGAATGTCGTTCCAGACCTAGGGTTCCCAACGATTATAATTGGTCTAATAAGTTCAGGCTTTCTAGCGATTTTGTAAAAAAGTTTATCTAAGATTAATCCAAGACTTACAAAAGTCTTCATAATAAGTAGAAATAAACCGGTTATGATAGGACTAAACCATGTTCCAAAAGTTTTTCTTATTGCATTGTACGCTGTTAATCTTCTGTTCATGTTCAATGTTAATAAATTAAATGTTTATTGTTCAGTATTAGAATTTTTTAATAAGAAAGTTATAAATTATAAAGACATTTAACCATTTGACGCTGTTAGAGTCTAATCGTTAAAATGTATGCTAATTAATAATCAGTATCTGTGAATTTCGTAATAATATGTCAGAAAGTACTACATGAATTATCCTATTAAAATAATATTAACCTTATTTTTTTTCAGTTTGAGATTACTTAATGCTCAAATATTTGAAGGATATACGTTGTATTCTCCTACTGGCGGTGGTCCAGGAGGTGGGACAGGTGGAACAAGTTATTTAATGGATAATGATATGAATATGATTCACACTTGGACACATTCAAGAGGCGCTGCGAGTATGCCTTATTTAATGGCAGACAGTTCAATAATTTATCCATATAGAGTCCAGAGTCCGACGATGAGCTCTGGTGGTGTTGGTGGTGGTATTGCGCATATAGCATGGGATAGTTCGATATTATGGCAGTTCACTATTTCAGATGATAATTATCAACACCATCATGATGTCCAACCTTTGCCTAATGGGAATATCTTAGTAATTGCATGGGAGAGAAAGACAGCGAATGAGGCATATGCGATGGGTCGGCAGACAATAGATAACCCACTGGGAGAGATGTGGTCTACAGCTATTTTTGAGTTCGAGATGGTTCCTCCTAATCAAGCCAATATAGTTTGGGAGTGGCATCTTTGGGATCATTTAATCCAAGACAATGACGCTAGTTTACCTGGATTTGGTGTCGTTTCAGAGCATCCTGAGCTTTTTGATATTAATAAAGGAGAAGTCGGTGGAGGTGGAGGCCCTGGCGGCAGTAACGCTGACTGGATGCACATTAATGCCATTGATTACAATCCTCATTTAGATCATATCGCAATTAGCTCAAGACATCAAAATGAGATATTCATAATTGATCACAGTACAACGACAGAAGAGGCAGCTGGGCATACTGGCGGTAATTCTGGCAAAGGAGGAGATTTTCTTTATCGATGGGGTAATCCCTCGAACTATGACAGAGGCTCAAGTAACGATCAGAAGTTAGATAGTCAGCATGGTGTAAATTGGATCAAAGAAGGTTATCCTGGAGAGGGAAATTTGATATTATATAATAATAACTACGCTTCAAATAGTTCTGCTGTTTTTGAGCTTGTACTTCCTCTTAACTCTGATAGTAGCAATTATATAATATCTGAATCGGAGCCTTATGGCCCTGATAATCCTATTTGGATGCATACTGGAGGATTTCATTCTAATGTCCAGAGCGGTGCATTCAGGCTTGAAAATGGGAACACACTAATATCAGTTGCAGATGATGGACAAATTTTCGAAGTTGATTCTACAGGTTTTATGGTTTGGGATTATACGCACCCTGGTAATAACATAATGGTGGCAAGAGCTCAAAAATATTCTATAGATTTTCTAGGAGGAGGTGACACAACAGGATTTCCAGACTATCGAGTAGGTGATGTGAACTTTGATGAGAAGGTTGATTTGTTTGACTTATTTTATACAAGCGATATGTATTATGGATATTATATACCAACCCCCCCCGCAGATATCAATGAAGACGGAGAGGTTAATTTTCAAGATATCATGGCATTTGTTTATAAGATAATGAATTTTAATCGTTGACCTCTACGGATAAGGCACTTTCTATTAAAGCGTGGATTATTAAGCAAGTTCTTGCTAACCCCAAAAAATCTGTAGTGCTACCCCTCTTATTTACCCTGTTTATGGGTATGGGGATTAATCATATTGTTATAGATGATGATATGATGGCGATGTTGCCTGAATCATTAGAATCAAAAATATCTTGGGATGCCGTTCAGGATGAGTTTGGAAGTACCGAGGTTATTTTTATCGCGTTTGGTAATAAAAATAAAACGATATATCGTCAAGAAACTTTTTCAATTCTTTGGGAATTAACTGAAGCATTAGAGAATTTAGATCAAGTTGAAAAAGTATCTAGCATAGCTACTCTTTCAAGAATGGATAGTCAAAATGGTTTTATGGAAATTAGTGATCTACAGCCTGGGCAAGAGTTAACTCCTAGTCAGATTAATCAGATCAAAGATTATTTAGAAAAAAATCCATCTGTAAAGAAAAGAGCTATTAGCCAGGGTGATGAATATTTTAATATTATGATACAGCCATATGAAGATGTCCCTCATGATGTAATGAGGAATGTAGTTGTGGAAGTAGGCGACAGAATTTTACCTAATGCCTATGATATACATTATGGAGGTACGGCCTATATAACTGGATCTGTACCAACGATGATCAGAAATGATATTACTATCTTACTTAAAATCGGATTACTAATAATGGCGATTGTATTAATGATCAATCTCCGTAATATATTCGCAGTAGCCATGGTGTTTGCAATCATTATACAGTCACTTTTGGTCATGGCAGGCTTTATGGGATGGATGGTTTTTTTTACGGGCTCTGAGAGATTTTATTTTACAATAATTAACTCTTCAATGCCGATTATTTTGCTCACAATAGCAAACTCTGATGGAGTTCATTTTGTGACAAAATTTTTTAAAGAAATGCGGAATAAAAAGGATGTCCAAAAATCATTAGAAGCGACGATGGGCGCCCTATTAGTTCCTATATTTTTGACAAGCTTAACTACAATTGCGGCTTTTTCATCTTTATCTTTTGCGTCTATTAAGCAGCTTATGGGATACGGCATTTGTATTAGTGTAGGCATCGCTTATGCGTTTATTCTAAGCTCAACATTTTTACCAGGAGTAATTTTAATTAAGAAATGGAATATGACATCGAAGGCTGTCACTCAAGCAAGTATTTTTGAGAAAATGACAGCGTATTTTGGGGGAAAAGTGACATCGAACCCTAGGTTGATATTAGGCATTGGTGCCTTAGTCGCATTATTAGGTGTATTCGGACTGATGTATCTAAAAGTAGATGTAAACATTGCTAGTTTTTTTAGAGAGGGTACGGAGTTTAGGAATAGTATTGATTTCATAGATCAAGAGATGACTGGAACAATGGATGTGAGAGTTAGGCTAGAAGGATCTATGAAAAACCCTAGTACACTGAATGAGATGATAGCCTTGCAGAGGTTGATGGAAAATAATAAAAAAGTCACAATAAGTTATTCCATCGCAGATATAGTGAAACAAATGCATCGGGTTGTAATGGATGATGATCCAGATTTTGAATCAATACCTCAAGAGCAGGACAAGGTAAATAATTTGTTTTCTATGTATTCTATGTCTGGTGACCCTGAAGATTTCTCTTCAATGGTAGATTATGAATATGGTGTTGGTTTAGTCACTGCCTTAAGTAGAGTAATGTCCACAGATGAAATCATATCTATCGTAGGTAATATAGAGGAATATGTTTCAAGCTTAAAAAGTATAGAAAAAGGTTCTGTAACTGGCATGGCTGTAGTTATTCGAGATCTTATTTATCTAGTAGTTGAATCTTCAGTGATTAGTATTATAATGTCTATTATACTTATAGGCTTGATAACATCAATATTTTTTAAAAGAATTTTATGGGGTGTAATGGCTGTAATACCTCTATCTGTGGCTGTCGTAATTAATTTTGGATTTATGGGGATATCTGGAATATATCTTAGTCATGTTACCGCATTATTAGCATCTGTCATTATAGGAGTAGGCGTGGACTTTGCGATACACTATATCTCACAGTATATACGATTATCTAATATTTCAGAAAAAAAAGATTTAACCAATAATGTGATTGAAGAAGTTGGGTATCCAATTATATTAGATTCAGCTTCAAATATGTCTTTCGGTGCTTTGTTATTCTCAACTTTTATTCCAGTTCAATATATGGGAGGGTTAATGGTCTTTGCGATGATATCAACTTCTATAGGAACACTAACATTTTTAGCCGCTATTGCTGAAATATTAAAAGGGAATCTTGTAAGAAGGTAGAATTAATGGTATGAAAAATTTATTAATAGTTTTGGTTAGTATATCTATTGCGTTTGCACAATCTGGTTATGAGATTGCTAAAAGACTTGATGAAAAAGATAAGCCGAAAGACATGGTAAGTAAAACATCAATGGTACTAACGAATTCCAAGGGAAAAACACGTAAGAGTGTAATGCTAACAAAGACAATGGATGACAGCAGGCTACAGCTGATATGGTTTATAGAGCCTAAAGATGATAAGGGTATATCTTTTTTAAAAAAAGAATACCAAAATCATGATAACGAGATGAGAATCTGGCTACCTGCATTCAAGAGAGTTCGAAGAATATCGGCTAGTAAAAAAGGAGATTCTTTTATGGGCTCTGATCTAAGTTATGAAGACATGACCAGTAGATCATTGGTTAATAATGATTACTCTAGATTAGATGATGAAAGTGTTAATGGACTTGATTGCTTTGTAATAGAAGTTATACCAAACTCTGTTCTGAAATCTTTATACTCAAAACATAAAATTTGGATTGATAAAGAAAATATTTATATTATAAAAGAAGAGTCTTATGATAAAAGAGGTGAGCTTAAGAAAGAGAAATCATTTTCATATAAAAAAATTGATAATTACGATATTATGTCAAAAATATTTGTTAAGGATGTACAAAAAGATCATAAAACTGAAATTTCTTTTGAGGAGGTCAAGGTAGATACAGAAATGAATGAAAAAATATTTCAGGAAAAAAGTTTAAAAAGATTACCACTTTATAATATTAATTAGTTTCTAATAGAAGGAGGGATTTTCTTTAGACTTCATTTCTTTTATCCAATTTGGTATAGCTTTATTATTTGATTCCATTCTACTTACTGATGAGGAGAAACCAATCATATCCCAAATCTCAAATGGGCCAAATTTCCAACCAAAGCCCCATTTCATTGCATTATCTATATTTTTATATGATTCGGATATCTCAGGAATACGGTTTGCACAGTAGATCAGTGTCCTTGATAAAATCTCCCAGAAAAATTCTCCTTTTCTTGAGTCTAAGTTTATTAAAGCATTTATCTGCTGACCAATATCGCCATTTTGAATAATATTATCATCTAATCCTAATTCAATTTTTTCAATTGCTCTATATTTTCTGCTATCAAGATCTAGGACTAAAATAGTTCCGTTATCATCTTTTTTATAGAAACCAGTTTTTGCTTTTTGACCAAGACTACCTTTTTTAATAAGAGTTTCCATCACTTTTGGTATTTTAAACATTTCTATAGATTCATCTTGTTTTGATTTTTCATAAGTTGTTATTGCTACATTTTTTAGTACATCAAGACCAATTATATCTGCTGTTCTAAATGTTGCACTTTTAGGTCTACCACATATAGGGCCGGTTAAGGCATCAACAGTCTCAATATTTATGCCCATTTCTATGGCAATATTTATGGTAGACATAATACCAAAAATACCAATGCGATTACCAATAAAGTTTGGTGTGTCTTTTGCCGGGACGATGCCTTTATTTAAAATATTTTTTCCAATATCAGATATCGTATTATAAGTATCTAATGATGTTTCATCGCCTTTGATTAGTTCAAGCAATCGCATATATCTAGGCGGGTTAAAAAAGTGTGAAATCATAAATCTTTTTTTCAATTCTAAAGAAAAATTTTGTGATAATTCTTTAAGCGTTATGCCAGATGTATTTGTAGTTAAAATAGCAGAGTCTTTTAGGAAAGGTAATAATTTTTTATAAACTTTTAGTTTTATATCAAGATTTTCTGCTACGGCTTCCAATATCCAGTCTACTTGAGAGATTTTTTCAATATCAGAATCATAATTGCAAGGTATAATAAGATCAATATATTCAGGTTTTTCTAGAGGTGCTGGTTTTAGAGTGTTTAAACGGTCTTTTCCATTGGATGATAGCTCGATCGTTATATCAAATAAATAGGATTTTATTCCTTTATTTGCAAATAAAGCAGCTAATTGAGCTCCCATTACACCGGCTCCTAAGACTGCCACATTTAATGTTTTCGTATTTTTTTCCATTTAGGTATTTATTAAGCAATAATAAGATTTTATGGCTTTAATTGACCAAGCCTTCGATATTTTTCCTGATATTTTTTATAAAGCATTTTTTGACGATCATTCAGGTCGACTTCTTTACCTTGAATAAAAGCCATTAATATTTTGGGAGACATTTCCATAGGTGCTTTATCAGAAATGAAGAACGTTGCGTCCTTTCCAACATCGAGAGATCCTACTAACTCATCAATATTAAGGATTTCTGCAGCGCTAAGGGTTATAGATCTAAGTGCCTCTGGTTTTGTTAGTCCATATGCGGCTGCTCTCATTGCTTCATTGGGTAAATTTCGGACATTTCCATCATGAGGATAACCAGTCCTAGTGTTTAAGCAGAATTGTACCCCACCTTCTTTTAAAAGGAACGGAGTCTTGTATGGTTGATGTATTGGCTCAAATCTACGTGTTGGAACTTTTTCTACTTGATCTAGAATAACAGGTATATTATTTTTAACTAATAGATCTGTTAATCTCCAGCTATCAGCTCCCCCGACAATTATAATTTTCAGGTTATTTTGATTGGCCCATTTAATCGCTGATTGAATCTGTCTTGCTTTGTTTGCATGTATATAAATGCTCTTTTTCTCTATTATATATGGAATCATTGATTCTAGTCTGAGGTCAACTTTTTGTCGTTCATCAGCCATTCGATTTCTTTGTTTAATTCGTTTAAAATATGCTCGAACATTGCGAACTATATCATCGAGATCACGTATTGATTTTTGGATATCTTCTCTTTGTTTTTTTTCTGATTTTTTTATTGTTTTATTATAGTTAATAATCATAGATGGCCAGTTTATATGTAGTCCCGAAGGGTGCTTAAGAGTGGCCTGCTCCCATGTCCATCCATCAAGCATCATTACGGATGATTGTCCTGAAATTCTTCCTCCTGTAGGAACAGAATTCGCAATCAATACACCATTCGATCTAGTCACTGGTATTAGCTCTGAGTCAGGGTTATAGCTAACATTTGCTTTTACATTTGGATTAATTAAGCCACGCTCTGCATAGTCAACAGACTGACGTACTAGTCCGACTTCAACAAGTCCAATTCTCGTTATTGGAGCTATATAACTAGGGATGATATGTTTGCCAAAGACATCATATACATCCGTCTCGGGAGAAGCCATAATATTTTTTTCAATTCTAACAATCTTACCTTTTGAAAAAAGTATATCGTATCCATCTAGTATTTCTGTAGATACCGTGTGAAGGATTCCTCCTTTAAGTAGGATTGGTCTTTTTTGTACCTCTCCTGGAATTTGATCATTTGATAGGATGATACTAGTAAGTAATAGGGAAAATATAAATTTATTCATCTTTATATATTCCTGTTTCATCAATGGTATCACAATGAAAGTCTAAATCATATTTTGATGATCTATTTTTATTATTAGACACACTAGTTGCTTTCCCTGGGGTGGCTAAAATCTTTTGAATAATGTTTTTTCTTAGTTCAGTATCTCTTTCTTCAAGCAAATCATTATCTTCTTTTGAATAATATCTTATACCATCAATCCATGTTTGTTCTACATGACTATAGATTGATAGAGGTTCGCCATTCCAAATTACAAAATCTGCATCTTTTTTTGGTTCTAGAGAGCCAACATATTTATCGATCTTTAATTGTTTTGCTGGGTTAATGGTAACAAACTTAAGAGCTTCATTGGGGTCGATTCCGCCATATTGCACTGCTTTTGCAGCTTCTGTATTTAATCGCCTAGCTAGCTCATCATCATCGGAATTATATGAAACAAGGACGTTGTTTTTTGTCATTAAAGCACCATTATAAGGGATAGCATCTATTACTTCAAATTTATACTGCCACCAATCGGAAAAGGTTGATGCTCCTGCTCCATGTTCAGCGAGTCTTTCTGCAACTTTATATCCCTCGAGAACATGTTGGAAAGTTGCTATCTTAAAACCGAAATCTTCTGCGACTCTAGTTAACATCAGTATTTCATCTTGGCGATAAGAGTGGCAGTGTACGAGCCTTTTCCCTTCAAGTATATCTACAAGCGCATCGAGTTCCAGATCTTTTCTTGGGGGGATTTTAGTTCTTTGAGATTTTGAATTTCTCGTATAATTATCATTTGCATGTTTATAATCTAACGCCGAACGAAATGCGTCACGTATCACCTGCTCTACACCCATACGTGTTTGTGGATAGCGATTGGTGCCACTCCAGTTTGATTGTTTCACATTCTCACCTAATGCAAACTTGATACCTTCTGGTGCATTTTTAAATAATAGGTTGTTAGAGCTTTCACCCCATTTCAGCTTTATAATCGCGTTTTGGCCTCCAATAGGATTTGCTGATCCATGAAGAACGTTAGCAGTGGTAAGTCCTCCGCCAAGCTGTCGATATATGTTTATATCATCAGGGTCAAGAACATCACGCATTCGCACTTCTGATGTAATATACTGTGTTCCCTCATTAATAGAGCTAGCTGCTGAGTGACTATGACAGTCAATCAAGCCAGGGGTGACGTGTTTCCCTGCGCCTTCAATTACGATAGCACTTCCTTGAGGAACAGTAATATCAGGGGCTACTTGTTCAATTTTGCCATCAACAAATAGTATATCCCATTCAGCAAGTGTACCTTTAGGACCGCAAGTCCAGAGAGTAGCATCATTAATTAGAATTGCATTTGGTTTAGGATGTTTTTTAAGTAAACCGTATGCTCCTTCTGGATAAAAGATAGATAGTTCACTCGGTTTTTCGATAATTCTAGTAGTCTTAGTCTCTTCTTTTTTTCTATCTGCCTGAAATGCAAGTGAACTTTCTAGACGATTTTTTACTGTACCTATTATTTGATCATTTGATAATTCGCCACTAAAAGAAAAAGTCCCAATTAGATCTAACTTAGTTCCATCAATGGTAAAGGATATGGATGATTCAAAAATATCAAGGTTGTAAATATCAACAGATTTATTTTTTATTGATATTGTGCCTTTAAAATAATCTTTTTGTGTAAATCCTGGCATTAGGTTCTGGTTTTCTACATCTTTCTTCTTTAAAAGGTCCTCAATTTTGAGCTCATAGGCGCTGCCGCTATATTTTAGAGACCAGGTTCCTAAAAACGTTGGAGTCTTTTTAGCTGCAATATAGTGTTCATCACCTTCGATCCAAACACTGACCACTCTTGAATCTGGATTAAAATACTCTCCATCTACTACTACAAGATTCGCATCATAATCAGGAGCTATTTTCCCTAGCGATTTTTGCATCCCTAATGCTTCAGCTGGTTGTGTCGTTAAAGCAGCTAATACAATGTCTTCACTCAGTCCCCTATCGATAACCTTTCTTATATTTTTTCGAAATTGGGATTTCTTTTTTAAATGATGACTTGTGATTGAGAAATAATGTCCCGCATCATTCAGGTAAAATAAATTATCAGGAGCCATATCCCAGTGTTTTAATTGTTCAGTATTATATTGTAGATCGCTCATTGGTTTCACTACGGTAGGCTTTACAGGGAAATCTAGGGGAATTATAAAAAATGGTTTTCTTTCTGAAAAATAATTAAGCCTTCTATATTCATATCCACTACCTAAAATCCAAGTATTTAGGTTAAACTCATTTGCAATATTGATAGCTTTATCTGAATAGTTTTCATTTGCCGTAATAAAAATAAATGGTTTATTTAATGTTCGAGACATTCCAAGACTCTCGAGTGATATATTTGAAGAAAGAGGTTCATTTTCAGCTGGATATTTTTCAAAAATTTCTTGTGCTTTTAGGTACCACTCAGAATCATAAAAATTTTGACGTATATGTGCAATTACGCCTAGGAGGGATCTTGGATATGTTCTTTTACCTTTCTCTTTATACCTAAAATCAATTACTTGTGCTATAGATGATTTTATTGGTTTCGGCTTATCTTTCAGATTTATTATTCCTGTTTGCCCTCTAAAGATTCCATGTTTTGGCGCTATGTGTGCATTTGTAAAACCAAGAGAGCGAAGTTCATTTATATTTTTTTTCTTAATGCTAAGGTTATCAACAGATCTATTTTCAGGTCGTACCTTTTTGTCCCAGTGTTTTCTGGCACTTTTAGATTTTTCCATTATTGATTCTGATTCTAGCCAGCTTTCAATAAAACCAGCATAGACATGTGCACCTTTTAGATCAATTTCATATGCATCTGTTGGCGTTTTTATATATCTTCCTACTGCCTCAATTTTTCCATTGCGAATTGTTATAGACCCATCTTTAATAAAGTCACCTGGCGAGGTATGTATCATAGCATTCGTTAGCGTCCATACCCTAGGCGAGTTTCTATGGAGATTCTCTACTGGCTCAGTCTGAGCTATCATGAGTATTGGTAAAATAAAAACTGAGAGTTTTTTTAACATCTAAAAATTTGGTCCTTTGAGTTTATACTCTTCAATGTATTTAGTTATATAATTGTACGCATCTTCAACATTATCTGAAATATAAAAGAGATCTAAATCATCTTCTGATATTGTTCCGCATTCAATAAGATAATTCCAGTTTACAACCGAGTTCCAAAATTCAGAGCCAAATAGAACGATAGGTAGTCGTTTTTTTATTTTTTTTGTTTGAATTAATGTTAATAGCTCCATTACTTCATCAAGCGTACCAAAACCTCCTGGCCATACAACCAAAGCCTTAGCTAAATAAATAAACCAAAATTTCCGCATAAAGAAATAATGAAATTTCAGATCTAAATCTTGAGATATAAACTCGTTGCTTGTTGCCTCGAATGGTAAAGAAATGGTCAGGCCTATTGAAATACCTTTTGCTTCTTTAGCTCCTCGATTTGCCGCTTCCATTATCCCACCACCACCACCTGAGGTAATGATGTAGCGTGATTTTTTACTTTTTAAATTTTTACTCCATTTTGTCAGTTTATATGATAGAACTCTGGCATCTTCATAGTATTTACTCATCTCGAGGTCTTTTTTTGCTCTAATTTTTTCTTTATCAGAGTTAGAAGTAGCCAATTTTTTTAAATAATCTTTCGCCTCATCTTTGGATTTAATCCTTGCTGAGCCAAAGAAAACAATAGTATCATAGATTTTATTTTTTTTTATTTTTTTTAATGGTCCATA
>CEOP01248542.1_pt1 | contig 12709 bp, 12 predicted proteins | sample 361301 | NCBI WGS metagenome assembly CEOP01 (sample SAMEA2619548, study PRJEB7988) | marine metagenome | biome: marine biome (ENVO:00000447); feature: deep chlorophyll maximum layer (ENVO:xxxxxxxx); material: "saline water (ENVO:00002010), including plankton (ENVO:xxxxxxxx)" | depth 55 m
CAATTGCTATATTGGCTATAAGTCTATACCGCAAAATGAATTATTAACCTTACAAATTGCACCTTTACTTGAAAATGAGCAAGAAGTTTTTTTGCGCTATATAAAATTAATTGAAGGCTCTTATGAATAAACTATTTGTAGGTACTGGTGTAGCCCTTGTCACACCATTCTTATCAGATAAAAAAATTGATTACAATTCCCTCAAGCGTATCATTAAATTTGTAGATCTTCCACAAATAAATTATCTCACCATTTTGGGTACTACGGGTGAAAGTGCAACTTTGAGCTGGAGTGAAAAAATTGAAATTCTTAAATTCATGATTAAAAATTCGTCAGGTAAACCTATTTTACTTGGTTTGGGGGGCAACGATACAGCCAGATTACTAAAAGAAATTAATCTTATAAATAAATATGATATAAATGGGATTCTATCTGTTACTCCTTATTACAACCGACCTAGTCAAGCAGGCCTAATCTCTCATTATAGGCAGATAGCAGATGCCTCTGATCATCCTATCATACTTTATAATGTACCTTCTCGTACAGGGGTTAACCTTGAGTCCAAATCAACACTTATCTTATCGGAGCACTCCAATATAATGGGCATAAAAGAAGCTTCCGGAAACATAAAACAATGTGAGCGCATTTTAAATTCAAGACCTAAGGATTTCTTGTTAATATCCGGAAATGATGCGGATACTTTAGCCACCTTAAAAATTGGAGGAAACGGATCTATTTCTGTTTTGGCCAATTACAAGCCTAAGGCATTTGGAAACATGGTACAATCTTATCTGGATGATAATTGTGATGAGGCATTAAAAATTGAGAAGGAGCTTAACTCATACTTTGAACTGATGAATTTAGAAGGAAATCCAACCTCAATTAAAACTGCACTTAAAACCATTGGGCTCTGTCGAAAAACGGTACGCTCCCCATTGACGGAGGGATCAATTGATTTAGAAAATAAGTTCATAAAAAAAGGATTAGCGTAAACTAATCCTTTTTTGCTATTTCAAACTATATTTATTTAGTAACTTTTACAGTTCTAGGAAAAATAGATATTGTACCAGTAAATCCTCCAATAATCCAATCCACAAAAGTCTGCTTATATTCAATTGTATAATTTTCAGCACCATTTGCCATTGAATTTGTATTGACATCATTCAACGGAACTAATCCAAATAAAACATACCATTGACGCTGAACGACCTCATTACTGCCTCTAGCACCCTCACCTACAGTATGCTTTATACCCCAGCAAGAAGACATAGTAAAAGTCATAATAAACAAGATTGAAACAGTTGATATAATTTTCTTCATGATTGTTATATTTTAATTAAAGTTTATTATTCAAATATAAAGATATTGAAATTTAGAAAAAAATAAAATTCTATCTAATCAAAACGGAGTGACCCCATAGATGACTCAATATTAGTCATATTTTCGTTCATTCGTATTCTTGGAACTGCGTAATATAAACTAAGAGAATCATTATTTTTCTTAATTTTTATATCAAAAACAACGGCAATAGAGTTTTGATAAACATTTTGTTGAAAGTTTATTCCGTTGTTTGTGAACTCCGCATATTGAGGTTTAGAAAAACCCATAGGATCAAATTTATTAGTGATATTTACTAACATCATACTTGAATCTATTGGAGATAAAAAAACTAAATTAATAGAATCTTTTGGATTCACTAAAACCCAACCTTTCGGTGTATTAAATGTAAAATTACTAGAGGTATAACTCTCCTCAGACAATAACTTTTGATTGACATAAAATATATGTTTTTCCCCCTCTGTAGAGTTGCTGGTGCAATTAGAAAAAAGTAAAAACAAAAATAATATGAGAGTATTTAATCTAAATTTTTTCACAGATAAATCAATCAATTAATTTAATTATGTTGAAATACATTTTAATTCATTTCATTCCTTTTTACTAAGCATAAAAAAAGGATCAGAGTAAACTGATCCTTTTATATACTACAAAGTATATAAGTCCTATGAGTTCTTTTTAGCCTGTACCTCAATTCTAATTTCTTGGGCCACATTTTTCATCTCCTGCATCCCTTTTCTAACTCGAGTACCAGCAGCGTTATTTCCTTTATCGTAAAACTTTTCAAAATCCCCTTCTAGGGCATCTACTAGTTCTTTAAGTTGATTGAATCTTTTCATTGTTATATTTGATTTAACAGTTTAAAATGTATTACTATATTACTAAATAAAAAAAATAAAACAAGAAAAACTAATTTTTTTATTATAATCCTGCCTTTTTAGCTAAAATAGCTGCCTTTTCACCTTGATCCGCATAAAAACCAGCATCCAACTTTATTTTTACCTTTTCAAAAGCTAATATAGTTTGCGCAACATCTTCTAAAGTATGAGCCGCTGTGGGTATAATCCTAAGCATAATAACTCCTTTGGGGACTACAGGGTAAGCAATAACAGAACAAAATATATTGTATTCATTTCTCAAGTCTCTCACCATATTCATGGCTTCATAGGTAGTTCCATTTAAAAGCACAGGAGTCACCGCTGATTGAGTGGTTCCAATATCAAACCCTTTTTCTCTTAAACCATTCTGTATGGCATTAACAATAATCCAAAGCTGGTTTCTCAAGTCTGGATTAGATCTTAGCAACTCAAGTCTTTTGAGGTTTCCAATAACCAAAGGCATAGGCAATGTTTTAGCAAAAATTTGAGATCTAATATTGTACTTTAAATGATCGATAATATTAAAATCTCCAGCAATAAATGCTCCTATACTAGCCATTGATTTAGCAAATGTTGAAAAATAAATATCAACCCCTCCCTGTGCGTTTTGCTCTTCACCAGCTCCGGCACCTGTCGCTCCCATAGTTCCAAAACCATGAGCATCATCGACAAGTAATCGGAAATTAAAATTTTCCTTCAAATTTACAATTGACTTCAAATCTCCCATATTACCTGACATCCCAAAAACACCTTCTGTAATAACGAGAATTCCACCACCAGAATCTTTAGTGAGCTTTTCAGCACGCCCTAATTGTATTTTAAGATTGTCTATGTCATTATGAGGATAGACAAATCTTTTACCCATATGGAGTCTTAAACCATCAATGATACAAGCATGTGATTCTGCATCATAAACAATAACATCTTTTCGATCAACAAGAGCATCTATCACAGACATAATACCTTGATAACCGAAATTTAGCAACATGCCTGTCTCCTTTCCAACAAATATGGCCAACTCCTGTTCGAGCTGCTCGTGATAATCTGAATTTCCTGTCATCATGCGAGCCCCCATAGGATATCCTAAACCCCAATCTGCAGCAGCCTGCATATCTGCTTTTCTTACTTCAGGATGGTTGGCTAAACCCAAATAATTATTCAGACTCCAGGTAAGCATCTCTTTACCCTTAAACATCATCCTAGGTGCTATTTCCCCTTCTAATTTGGGAAACATATAATAATTATCATCCACATGAGAATGGCTACCTAAATGACCCCTATCTTTTAATAGTTTTTCAAATAAATCCATATTATCTTATACCATATAAATATAATGCGCAAAGTTAATACAAATTGTCTCTGTACAAATCACAGTTTGATATATTTTAGCGATAACTATTATCCTTGAATAAAATAAATGAACAATGATTAAAAATATTACCAAAATACTGATTACCAATCGGGGTAAAATAGCAGTAAAAATCATTCGGGGAAGCAAGAGGTGAGCAGAGAAAGCGATTAGTAAGAATGTCTCATCTTGGAGAAATTGATTCAGAAAATAACCTATTATAACTTTAGTTTCAACCTTTTATTCATGTATTATGGCTGATCATTTAATCTTAAGCTCCCATTCACCAAGAAGAAAACAAATACTCAAAGATGCAAACTACAAATTTGAAGTAAAATCGGTTGAAGTGGAGGAATCTTTCCCAGTCAATATGGTTAAAAATGAGGTTGCTGAGTTTCTCGCAGTCCAAAAAAATAAATGTCACCAAAGGGTTTTTAACAAGGGAACCATCATTACTGCTGATACTACCGTGCTCTTTGGAGACGAAATTTTGGGAAAACCAAATAATTTTAATGAGGCCAAAAGCATGCTCGAAAGGTTATCAGGTCAGACTCACCAAGTGGTTACGGGTGTTTGTATTTCAAATCCAACTCGAATTATTTCTTTTTCTTCAACCACTGATGTCTCCTTTAAAATGTTGTCTTCAAAGGAAATTCATTTTTATATTGATACCTTTAAACCATTTGACAAAGCGGGGGGCTATGGGATTCAAGAATGGATAGGGATGATCGGAGTTACGAGTATCAAAGGTTGCTATTATAACGTAGTTGGATTGCCTATTCAAGAACTTTTCAAAGTTCTCAAAGACAAATTTCACATTGTACCATTTAATCATTAGCATTCTCTTCATCTTCATTTTGATCTTTAAGATTTTTCTCTCTAAGCACTACTGCGCTTTTGTCTTTTAAGCGTTTAGAGACCAACAAAAAAGGACCCGTAACGATTTCATCATCAGCAGATAACCCTGAAATTATTTCAATATTTTCAAAATCACTGATACCCGTCTGAACTTTGACTTTTTTAACTTTTCCTTCTAGATGAACAAAAACTATTTCTTCAAGGACTTCACTTTCAGATTCAATATTCTCTTCCTGATCTTGAGAACTCTTATCATCGGAAGCCTCTTCCGCTTCGTCTTGCGACTCAACAGATCCTTTCTTTGTTTCTTTACGCGTCGTTACAGCAGATAAAGGGACAGTTAAAATATTATCCTTGATCATAGTGATGATTTCTACACTCGCAGTCATTCCAGGTCTAAAAGGATAAATAATATTCATTTCCTCAAGTAAATCTTGATATGAGTCATTCAATATATGAATTCTTACTTCAAACTCTGTCACGGCATCCGAAGAAACTTTATTATTAGCTGAATTAGCTATCTGAGTTACGACTCCCTTAAATTCTTTTTTTAAGTAAGAATAAGAATCAACATCTATCAAGGCAGTATCACCTATTGATATTTTAATAATATCATTTTCATTCACATCTACCCTTACCTCCATATTAGTTAAATCCGCAATTCTTAACATCTCCGTACCCTGCATTTGAATTGTTCCTACAACTGTCTCCCCTTTTTCTACATCTAACTTAGAAACAATACCCGTCATTGGTGCCTGAATATTGGTTAACATAAGATTCTCTTTTGCTTCATCTACCGTTGCTTGTGAACTTTTAACAATATGAACTCCAGCCTCAACCATTTGCTTAGCTGATTCTAAATCTTGAGTCGCTATTTTATAATTAGCTTCTGCTAACTCATATTCTGCATCCGAAATCATTTCTTCTTTATGCAAAAGCGATTGTCTATTAAATTCTAATTGAGACCTATAAAACCCCGCTTCTGACCTAGCTAAATTAGCCTTAGAAGCAGCTAAATTGGCTTTTTGTTGATTTAAGTTGGCTTTAGAACGATTTAGAGATGATATGAAATTATCTGGTCTAATCTTGAGTAATAAATCTCCTGTTTTCACAGAGTCGCCTTCTTTAATCTGGAGCTCAATAATCTCACCAGCTACTTCAGGACTTATTTTTACTTCTATCACCGGACGCACCATTCCTGAAGCACTTACTTTTTCAACAATGGTTTCAAAAGATACTTTAGCCATATCTACTTCAAACATCTTTTGCTTGCCCACCCAACCCAATGATTTTCCAATAATGGCAAATAACAATAACAAGCCTACGAGGACGGACAAAATAAGAATCAGTCTATTATTTGACTTTTTTTGATTAGGAATTTTCATGCTAGAAAGTTAAGGGTCGATTTTGATAGAAATCTAATATTTTTTGTTTGAAAACATAATTGAATTTAGAGCGAGCTAAATCTGATTTTGCCACAAAAAGATTATTACTTGCAATTTGATATTCTGTAAAATTGGCTCCCCCCAAATTATATTGACTTTCAATAATTCTAAGGGTTTCTTCTAATGCTTCTACTTGCTTTTTGGAAGCAAGGAAACTTTTTTGACTGGCTTGGGTATCATTAAATGCTGTTTCAATTGCTTGGCGAAGTTGATTCGTTTGTTCTTTTACTGAAATTTCAGCCTGTTGCAGCTGTATTTTTGCCCTTTGAATATTGGAGTTGGTTCGAAGATTATTAAAGATAGGTACGGATAGATTAAAGCTTAATGCCTGACTAAAATTTTCTCTCCACTGTCTCGGACGATTAAAAGATTCCGTACCAATTATGGTTCCAGATGTAACTCTTGAATATACAGGAACTTCTAACATGCTATCATCTATGTAAAAACCGATCGGAACTTCTTGGATCACAGGAGCCGTATTATCATATAAAATTCTCTCTCGATCAGCAAAATCAGAATAGTTAGTAAATAAGTTAGCATTCAATCTTAGGGAAGGATAATAGGCACCTTTTGATAATTTTAAACCGACGTTTGCAGACTCCACACGCATATAAGCACTTTTAATTTCAGGTCTCACCCCTACTGCAAAATCATAAATTTCTTGGATAGTTTGATTTTCAGCAATTAATTGCTCTACATCAATATCTGGAATTACTATTTCAATTTTATCCGATGCCGGTATTAGCATGGCTTGTTTTAAATTTAAGATAGCTAATGCCAGACTATTTTGTGCATTGATTAAGGTTACTTGATCCCCAGCCAATTGACTGACCAATGCTAATTCAGAGGTTCTAGGTAAAGAGCCCACTGTCACCAAGCGCTTTGTGCGGCTCAATTGTTGTTGAGTCGAAGTCAGCTGAAGAAGGGCATTTTCCAATAATTCTTGATTAAAGATGACATTCAAATAGAAATTGGCAATATTCATAGCAATATTGTCTTTGGTACTTGCCAAATCGTATTGAGCAGCGGATAGGTTAAGCTGGGATTGTTTGATAGAAAAATGAATTTGTCCACCTGCAAATAAGTTTAAGCTTGAATTCCCTGATAAGCCCGAAGTGGTAATCTGCTGGGCAATAAAAGAATTGGTCGTAGGATCAATGGATCGTCCCCAATTATTTCCATAATTTGCTCCTAAGTTTAAACTGGGTAATCGACTTGCTTGTGATTCTTGCACCGAAACCTTTGAAAGTTCTGCATTTAAGGTACTCCTTTTTACCATCAAATTATTTTCTAACGCAATATCAATGCATTCTTGAAGATTGAGCTGACGAGATTCTCCTTGGGCAATACAAAAATGGCCTAGAGGAAGTGTCAAAAAAGGAAACAAAAAAATATAAATATGCCGCATTTTACCAATCATTAAAAAAAAATTAATACTTTTAAAATTAACCATCTGAGAGTATTAGGCATGTCAAGTTTTTCATCTTTCTATTTCATTTGAGCAGAATAATTGGCTTCCGAAGCAGTTCTAGGAAGAAAATTTAGAATTTTGTATTATATATACCTTAAAAAAAAAAATTAAAGTACGAATTTAAAAAAAAAATAATATTAAACCGCTACGTTCGCTTTAATATGAGGATGTGGATCATAATTGAGGATCTCTATATCTTCATATTTAAAATTAAACAAATCATCAACCAACGGATTCAATCTAATCTCTGGCAGCTTTCTGAAAGATCTTGATAATTGTAATTTTGCCTGTTTAAAATGGTTATTGTAAATATGTGCATCACCCAATGTATGTATGAATTCTCCCAGTTCCAATTGAGTAACCTTGGCAATCATAATTGTAAGTAGCGCATATGAGGCAATATTGAAAGGCACTCCCAAAAAGACATCAGCACTTCTTTGATAAAGCTGACAAGATAATTTCCCTTGAGCTACATAAAACTGAAACATCATATGGCAAGGTGGTAACGCCATATATTCAACTTCTGCAACATTCCATGCGCTTACGATCAGTCTTCTGGAGTCTGGATTTATTTTAATTTGATCAACCACATTACTTATTTGGTCAATAGTGGATCCATCCGCTCTATGCCAACTTCGCCATTGAACACCATATACTGGACCTAAATCACCTTGCGCATTGGCCCATTCATCCCAAATGGAAACCCCATTTTCTTTAAGATATCCAATATTTTGATCACCCATAAGAAACCATAATAACTCATGAATAATTGATTTAGTATGGACTTTTTTTGTTGTCAATAGAGGGAATCCCTGAGAAAGATCGAATCTCATTTGATGACCAAAAACACTTTTGGTGCCCGTTCCAGTTCTATCCTCTTTGCTCACCCCTTCGTTTAAAATACGGTGCATCAAATCATGGTATTGTTTCATTAAATCAATTATTTTCTCATAAATACGAAAATAACATTTCTTATGAAAATTAAAGGAACAATTGAGCAGGTTTATTTATCTATTTAATATTTTGTCCTTTTATTTCAAAATGAATAATATATTTCGTGTATTTGGACAATATTAAAACATTTTATTATTGCTTTAAATACATTTGCTCTTTTTAAAAAGATGCACTATTAAAATGGCTGATTACAATTTTAAAGAGGTAGAACAAAAATGGCAAAAATATTGGAATGAAAATTCCATTTTCAAAGTAGATATTGATGCTGATAAACCTAAATATTATTGTTTAGATATGTTCCCTTATCCTTCTGGAGCAGGTTTGCATGTAGGGCATCCACTAGGTTACATCGCTACTGACATCGTTTCAAGGTATAAAAGACTTAAAGGATTTAATGTTTTACATCCCATGGGCTTTGATTCATTTGGACTTCCTGCGGAGCAATATGCCATTCAAACTGGTCAACACCCCGCCGTTACTACTCATCACAACATCAACAAATACAAAGAACAACTCAAAAGTTTGGGGTTCTCTTATGATTGGTCAAGAGAACTCAGAACAAGTGATCCTTCTTTTTATCGATGGACTCAATGGATATTTAAACTTTTGTATAACAGTTGGTACAATATAGAGAATGACCAAGCGGAATCCATTGATACTTTAATTGCCCAATTCAAAGAGCATGGCAATGTTGGAAGCCACGTGGTCGGGGATCAAAAAGTTGAACGCTTTTCTGCGAAAGATTGGACCCATTTTTCAATCGAAGAAAAAGAATCTATATTGACAAAATATAGACTTACTTACTTAGCCGAAACTACTGTCAATTGGTGCGCTGAATTAGGTACGGTACTTTCAAATGATGAAGTTAAAGAAGGATTTTCAGAACGAGGAGGTCATCCAGTCGTCAAAAAGAATATGCCACAATGGAATATGCGTATAACGGCCTATGCAGATCGATTATTGACTGATTTGAACAAAATTGAATGGCCTGAAGCCATCAAAGATATGCAGCGAAATTGGATTGGGAAATCCATAGGTGCTGAAATCAATTTTAAGTTTGAAAATAGTGAAGATTTTGTGAAGGTTTTTACTACTAGAGTAGATACTATTTTTGGAGTTACTTTCATAGTCATAGCACCTGAAAGTGATCTTACATTAAAATTAACAACCCCTGATCAAGCTCAAACAGTCAAAACCTATATTGAAGCGACGAAGGCAAAGTCTGAAAGAGATCGCATCAGCAATGTAAAACAAGTGTCTGGCGTATTTACAGGTAGCTATGTGTTTCATCCATTCTCTGGCCAAAAAATTCCAGTATGGATCTCTGATTATGTATTGTCCGGATATGGAACGGGTGCAGTTATGGCGGTACCTAGTGGTGATCAAAGAGACTTTGATTTTGCTAAAAAATATAAATTGCCAATCACTCAGATCATTGATAATCAAAAAATTACAGAAACTGAGGCAGATCCTACTATAGATGGGAAAATGATAAATTCTGATTTTCTAAATGGTTTAAAACCTAAGGATGCTATGACTAAAGGTATTGAAGTCCTGGAGCAAATATCCATGGGGATTTCTAAGGTTAATTATAGGATAAGAGATGCTGTCTTTGGCCGACAACGTTACTGGGGAGAACCTATACCGGTAAAATATAAAAATAAGTGTCCAAAGCTTTTAGAAGAAAATGAGCTGCCATTGATTCTCCCTGAAGTTGACAAGTACCTACCAACAGCAAATGGAGCCCCTCCTTTGGGTAGAGCCAAAGATTGGAGTGATAAAAACAAAAATCCCTATGAATTAACTACGATGCCAGGATGGGCAGGATCAAGTTGGTATTTTTTCCGATATATGGATCCTAACAATGATGAAGCCTTCGCTTCAACCGAAGCGTTGGATTATTGGGAATCAGTCGACCTATATGTTGGAGGACCAGAACACGCTACAGGGCATTTACTCTATTCCCGATTTTGGACAAAATTTTTATATGATAGAGGCCTTATTAAAGTCGATGAATATGCCAAAAAACTGATTAACCAGGGTATGATTCAAGGCCGCTCAAATTTTGTCTTTCGTGTCAAAAATGAAAATACCTATGTTTCAAAGGGGCTTAGAGGTCAATATGATACCTATGCTATCAACGTGAATGTTAACATTGTAAAAGATGATATCCTTGATATTGAAGGTTTCAAATCCTTTAGACCAGACGCCAATAATGCCAAATTTATACTTGAAGGTGATAAATACATTTGCGGTTGGGAAATCGAAAAAATGTCTAAATCAAAGTTCAATGTTGTAAATCCTGATATTTTGATTAAAAAATATGGTGCCGATACTTTGAGAATGTATGAAATGTTTTTAGGACCCATTGAACATAGTAAGCCTTGGAATACAAATGGCATAGAGGGTGTCTTCAAATTTGTAAGAAAATTTTGGAATCTCTTTCATAATAATGATCAATTGTTTAAGGTATCGGACGCGCTTCCAAGCAAAGAAGAATTCAAAATTCTTCATAAATTAATCAAAAAAATAGAGGAAGATATTGAACAATTTTCTCTTAATACTTCAATATCCAACTTCATGATTGCTACTAATGAACTAGCGCAGATCAAATGCAATAAAAGGCAAATTCTTGAGCCCATGACCATCATAATGGCTCCTTATGCCCCACATTTAAGTGAAGAAATTTGGAATAAACTAGATGGAAAAGGTAGCATTTTTAATGCAACATTTCCTTTATTTAATGCCTCTTATTTAATTGAGGATTTCTTTGAATATCCTATCTCAGTCAATGGGAAAATGAGAGTTAAATTATCATTCCCTTTAGATACACCAACCTACAAGATAGAACAAGAAGTTCTAAATCATGCCATAATTAAAAAATGGCTAGATGGAAAGTCACCAAAAAAAATTATTATAGTCCCCAAAAAGATCGTGAATGTAGTTACGTAAGATTTTCATTTTAGATATTTTCTATTTTTTGCCACCTAAAAATTCAAATCATCAGAATGCATTACTGATCTTCTTGTTCTTCTTCGTTTTCGTCTTCTTCAAACCCATCATCTTCAATTAGCTCAATGTCACCTTCCATTACATCCTTTTTCTTTTTTCTTTTGAGGAAGTTTCTTTTTTCAACTTGAAGACTGTCATTCTCTAATAATTCGTCGGTAACCATGCCTGCACTATCTGTAGGCATATCCTCATTAGGTGGAGCTACCTTAGCAACTAACAAATGACCAAAATATTTGTTATAATAATCTTGTTCCACATTATTTTGTCCTTTAGGATCATACCTATACAAATATTTTTTTTCCGGGACAGAATTTTGAGCCGACAAAATAGCAGAATCTTGCGCAGATAAAATAACAGAATCTCCTGATATGGAATCTAGACCAAAATCAGAGGCAACAAAACTCCCTAAATCCATAAAATCTGTTAGATCATCAGATACTTCTTCCTTCCAAATAAGATCTTGTTGAGGAACAGTTCTCATTTGATACACCTTCAACCAATTGGGTTCATATCTAACGACACCAAATTTAGTTCTATTAACTGATTTTGATTTCACCAAATGAGGTTCGACAGAAGCAAAATATTCAGACTTATTGTTACCATCATCCTTATTAATATATGAATTGCGCGTCTCCTTATCCAGCTTCCAAATAGGAGAAAAATAGGCAAAGCGAAGAGAATCATTGAGGATGTAAGTACTTTGAAAAGCAGGGCATATCACTTTAGGCCTACATCCCAATTGTAAAATCAAGTAATGCAAGAAAATAATTCGTAAAAACATCTTCATTAGAGACGTAAGATAGGTTTAAAATAGCAAAACATTAATTTAAAGCTTCAAGTTAATGAAAAAAAGTTAATTTAATTAAATTAAAACTTTATTTTTTTATACTTAACTTATTGTAATACAGTTTATTATGAATAATTTTATTAACACAATTAAGATCTCGAAATGTATCTTGTTATGATGACAATCACAGCAAATATGAAAATTATGATAGATATTTTATTGATACCGTGCATAAGTTTTAAGTTGATACTTACTTTCTTATAGGGATCTTTTTTTCTGAAAAAATATGTAAGTAATTCATTTAAGTCACTATTTTTCTTTTTTTGATCTTTATTCATTTTCTATATTATTTATTAATTCAGGTTCAACCCATTCTCCATTGTCTTTAATTAACTTGATAAGCTCATCCAAGGCATTCTCAGCCGGTACTGCTTTTTTGATGACCTCTTGTCCTTTGTAGAGGGTAATTTTCTCTTTACCTGAACCCACATAACCATAATCTGCATCAGCCATTTCTCCAGGTCCATTTACAATACAGCCCATGATTCCAATTTTTATTCCTTTCAAATGATCCGTCTTTTTTCGAATCATTGCAGTTGTTTCTTGAAGGTCAAAAAGAGT
>CEOP01009770.1_pt1 | contig 12703 bp, 9 predicted proteins | sample 361301 | NCBI WGS metagenome assembly CEOP01 (sample SAMEA2619548, study PRJEB7988) | marine metagenome | biome: marine biome (ENVO:00000447); feature: deep chlorophyll maximum layer (ENVO:xxxxxxxx); material: "saline water (ENVO:00002010), including plankton (ENVO:xxxxxxxx)" | depth 55 m
GGTTCCGCAATTTTACGTAGATTGAAGTCTGAGGGGTTTTCAGATGTAAGAATAGCGGAAAGAAAAGACCTAGATTTGCGTGACCAGTCTGCAGTGAATGCATGGTTTGAGAGTGAGAGGCCTAAGTATGTGTTTCTTGTTGCTGGAACAGTCGGTGGAATAATGGCTAACAGCACTCGCCCAGCAGATTTCATTTACGACAACTTGATGATACATGGGACCGTTGTGCATGCCAGTCATAGGGTAGGTGTAGAGAAGTTAATTTACTTGGGTAGTTCATGTATCTATCCGCGTGAGGCTAGTCAGCCAATAACTGAAGATTCATTATTAACTGGTCCCTTGGAACCTACAAATGAAAGCTACGCTCTAGCAAAAATTGCTGGAATAAAACTTTGTGAGGGTTACAGAAGACAATACGGCGATGACTTTATTTCTGCTATGCCTACTAACTTGTATGGGCCGGGAGACAATTTTGATGAAATGAATGGGCATGTCCTGCCAAGTTTGATGAGGCGTTTTCATGAAGCTAAAGACATGCAACAGGCAACTGTCGAAGTTTGGGGGAGTGGACAGGCTAAACGTGAATTCTTGCATGTGGATGATCTCGCCGATGCCTGTTTATTTTTAATGGATAATTACTCTGATTTAGGACATATAAATGTAGGTACGGGGATAGATCACAGTATTCAAGAGTTGGCAGAAATTGTAAGAGATTTAATTTATCCCGAAGTAGAACTCGTATTCGATACCTCTAAGCCCGATGGAATGCCTAGAAAAGTACTGAATGTTTCAAAATTGACAGAATTGGGCTGGAAATCAGAAGTTCCATTAGAGGAGGGTCTGTCAAGCACCTATGACTGGTTCTGTGCTGCTAAGGCAAGAGGCGAAGTAAGAGAATAAATTATTATTCTTGTTTTGATTTACCAGCCGCTTTTTGTGCTTTTTTCCATGCCCTAACTTTTGTTAACGATTCAGGACTGTTTATATCGGCCACTGATCTAGGTGTTTTGTCTGCAAATGGGCCGGCACATTTTTGCCAACCTGGAGGAGAGCAACCCATTCGTTTAGCTAAAAGAGCGGTAAATATCATCGACTTTTCAGACCCAAAGCCTGGTAGGTCTATCAGACGGTTATACAGGGTTTCACCAGAATCTGCACTAGCCCAAAGTTGCTCAGCTTCACCGTTATAATTTTCCACTAAATGTTCACAAAGGTCTTGAATTCGACCTGCCATTGAAGAAGGGAAACGGTGTATAGCTGGTTTTTCTTTGCAGATCGATTCAAACTTTGTGGGATCCATAGAAGCTATTTGTGAAGCGTTTAGTTCCCCTAGCCTTCCCAAAAGTGTGTAGGGACTTTTAAAAGCCCATTCCATCGGTATCTGTTGGTCAAGAAGCATTCCTAACAAGAGGGCAAGGGGGTTTTTGTTTAGAAGTTGGTCCGCTTCGTCGCTGCCGGTAACTGCAAGATCGCCTGAAAATTTAGATGTCATATTTAGAAGAGTAGTTCGAAAGATAGAATTTTGAAATTAGTTTTTTCTAATTAGAAAAAAAGAGAACTTAGCGAACCGTTTGATGTGAGGCTCAGATTAGGGTTTAGAAATGAATAGTGGAATTACAACTGTTTATACCGATGGAGCTTGCTCCGGTAATCCAGGTCCTGGAGGGTGGGCTTGGGTGGTGCCAGATGGAGAATTTGCAGCTGGAAGTGATTTGGCAACAACTAATCAACGTATGGAGCTAAAGGCTGCTTTGGAAGCTGTTAAAGCATTTCAAGGTGAAATTATCATTTTCAGTGATTCGACTTACGTCGTGAATTGTTTTCGTGACCGTTGGTGGGAAGGATGGTTGCGGAGAGGCTGGGTAAATTCTGCCAAAAAACCTGTTAAGAATCGTGACCTTTGGGAACCGCTAATTGAAATTTATCGAGAACGTGACAATATTTCTTTCAGTTGGGTTAAAGGCCACTCTGGTGACAGGTGGAATGATGAAGCGGATCGTTTAGCTGTGCAGGCAGGTGCTGAACAGGTTTCCATTAAGGGAGATCTTTCTTTTTAATAAATTAGAAAGATTGAGTAAATTAATGATCTGTTCTTTTTTCGCGTCTATAGTCGGTATCACCGAGGAGAGGAGGTGGTCCAGATTAGTAGTAAACGTTATGGGACTTCGGAGGTGGGTGGCCGCTAGGCGGTTCTGGACCATCTGGCGAAATTACGCCAGCCACCCTCAGGTTTGATTGCCAATTCTGGTCCCAGTTGGCGAAGAGATCTATCTGAGAAATCCAGAAATAGTTCCAATATTTTAAACTCTGGGGATGCACATAAAGTGCATCCCCAGATTATTTTAGTTACCAATAATCATTCGAAAATGAGAATATTTGCTTGAATGACTTTGGAATCATCTTGATTCGAAAACCTAATGTATGTTTGTCATTGCCTGTTATTCTAGGAGTATGGAAAGGCTGCCTACTTTCGTTCATAATAGGTTTATAGGTGATAAGAGAACTCAAGAGGTCTACGACCTTGATGAGCTAGACGAAAGTGAATCAATACAGGTTCGGATTGATGAGCTTGTTGAGAGTGAAACCTTTGTTTGTTTTGCCCCCGACACACTTGCCGAAGCTCGTAATCGCGGATATCGACTCAGAAAAATTTAATTTAACTGTTAGTTTTTTGACGTATCAAGTTAAGAGCACTACCAGCTTTGAACCATTCGATTTGATCTTCTGACATTGAGTGGTTTGTTTCTATATTTACGGCTTCACCTTCGGGATTAGTAATCACTACTTGTACAGGTTTATTCGCACCTAGGCTTTCGAGGCCAATTACTGAAATTCTGTCTTGCTCTCCGATCAAGTCATAGTCGTTATGGTTGGTAAAAGTTAAAGCTAGGATCCCTTGTTTTTTCAAGTTAGTTTCGTGTATTCGGGCAAATGATCGTGCTATTACTACACGACATCCTCTGAATCTTGGTTCCATAGCAGCATGTTCCCTAGAAGATCCTTCACCGATATTTTCATCACCGATTGCAACCCACTCGATTCCTGCTTCATGGTAGCGTTTTGCTACTTCAGGAAAAGATCGGGTTTCATTGTCTGTGATGTCTATTCCGGTTCCAATTTCCCCTGTAAAAGAGTTGACTACTCCTAAATATAGGTTTCCTGAAATATTTTCTAAATGGCCTCTGTATTTCAACCAAGTACCTGCCATTGAAATATGATCAGTGGTGCACTTGCCTTTTGCTTTCATCAGGACAGGCAAATCTTCCAAATCATTTCCATCCCAAGGGGCAAAAGGTACGAGAGATTGAAGCCTCTCGCTTTCTGGGAGTATGGAAATGTTAATTTCAGAATTTTCAGACGGAGGAGGCTTAAATAAACCTTTTTCCCCAGAATCAAAACCTTTAGCTGGAAGTTCCTCTCCAACAGTGACAGAAAGTTTTACCTCTTGACCATTTTCTGCAGTTAATGAGTCAACTGCGGGGTCAAAATCTAGCTTCCCGGCAATACTTAAAGCAACAACTGTTTCAGGCGAAGTGACAAAAGCAAATGTGGAAGCGTATCCGTCATTTCTTTTTGGAAAGTTACGGTTATAGCTAGTGACAATACTGTTGGGCACGCCATCGTCTAGATCCTGTCGATCCCATTGACCTATGCATGGACCGCAAGCATTCGCAAGGACTGTAGCTCCTATAGCTTCAAGATCGGCTAGGAGACCATCTCTTTCGATTGTTGCTCGCACTTGTTCAGATCCGGGAGTAACTAATAAAGGTATTTTTGATTTCAACCCCTTAGAAAGAGCATCTCGCGCTATTCCAGCGGCTCTAGTTATATCTTCGTAACTCGAATTGGTGCATGACCCAATTAAGCCAGCACTTACCTCCAGTGGCCACCCATTCGTAGTTGCTTCTTCTCTGAGATCGCCAACCGGTCGAGCTAAATCAGGAGTATGAGGACCGTTTATGTGAGGTTGCAAGTCAGAAAGATTTATCTCAATAACACGATCAAAAAAACTGTAGGGGTCTTCTTCCACTTCTGGATCTGCTTGTAAGTCATTGCTGACTGAGTCAGCTGCTTCAGCGGTCTTTTCACGATTAGTTGCATTTAGGTAGCGAGAGATGGCTTCGTCGTAAGGGAAAAGAGATGTAGTAGCACCAATTTCTGCACCCATGTTACAGATCGTCCCCTTGCCTGTTGCTGAAAGTGTTCGCGCTCCAGGCCCGAGATACTCCACTATTGCACCGGTACCGCCTTTAACAGTAAGAATTTCCGCAACTTTTAGAATCACATCTTTAGATGATGTCCATCCACTAAGTTCTCCTGTCAAACGAACGCCGATTATTTTTGGCCATTTGATGTTAAATGGGAACCCTGTCATTACGTCGACTGCATCAGCTCCACCCACACCGATAGCAATCATTCCTAAACCTCCTGCATTTGGAGTGTGGCTATCGGTACCGATCATCATTCCACCCGGAAAAGCATATTGTTCGAGAATGACTTGGTGAATGATACCGGAGCCGGGTTTCCAGAAACCCGCTCCGTATTTTGCGCAAACCGATTCAAGGAAGTCATACACCTCGGAATTATTGTCAACCGCAACGCTCAGGTCAGTATCACCGTCTATACGGGCTTGAATTAAATGGTCACAGTGAGTGGTTGTAGGAACCTGAACTTCTTCAAGACCTGCGGTCATAAACTGCAACCAAGCCATTTGAGCGGTGGCGTCTTGCATTGCTACTCGGTCAGGATGAAGATCAACATATGAGACTCCGCGGTTCATTTCTGTAGAAGTTGGATTTTCCAAGTGATTGATCAGTATTTTTTCTGCGAGTGTTAAAGGCCTACCTAAAGCTTTTCTGCCGGAAGATAAGCGATCTTCAAGATTTGAGTAAACACTCTTTACGAGTTCTATTGGAGTCTGGGATTGAACTGTCATAGATTTTACTCTACCAGATTGATTTTAGCGGACTTATAATGTGACAAACTTGGCTATTAGAGCACGGGCCAACGGCGCCGGCGCTTTTTCGTTTTCCCATCGTTATCACTTAACGACCAAGACCTTCTCCAAGCTCCAATTTCAGGTCCTGTAAGAGACGGTGAGGAATTTTCGTATGACCGTTGTCTGGCATCCCACCAGGTGGAAGCTGTTTCATCGGCAAGACTTCTAACCTCTTTTTCAATACGGGTACTAAAAGATCTAGCACTCTCATCATTTTCGGGTTTCATTGGGTAACCGAAAGTTACGGTGCTTTTAGAGCGTCTCGGAAGGTTTCTTCCTTTTCGTAAGATTTTTCCCGTTCCGGTTACGTGTATTGGTACAACAGGGACATCACAACGGATAGCCAGATAAGCAGCACCGCCTCTAAATGGTTGACCCCATCCGTCTGGACTGCGACCTCCTTCGGGGTATATCAGCAGACTCCATCCTTTTCCTATCAATTCTGAGATCATGTCACCTGATTGTCTACTGACTTTGGTTCGATCTATGGGAACTGCTCCTATAGCTAATGCCGAAATCGCGCTGGTTGTCTTTGTGTTAAAGAAATAATCAGCTGCGGCACCAATTATAAGTTCATGTCGCCATGGCTCGGGAATTGAAGTAATTAGTAAAGGAGTGTCAGCATGACTTTGGTGGTTGGCGGCAAATATTGCTGGTCCTTTAAGATTTTCGAGACGGTCTAACCCCTTGCGTGTAGGCATAGCCAGAAAAGACATTACGGGTCTCATCAAAGTTTCCACAATGAGCGCTCTGGCTAGACGAGCGGCGGGGCGACGTGCCCACTCAGTGTCATAGCTTGCGCCAAGCGAGTTTTCTTTTACTATTGAATCAACACCTGCAGGAGCTGAGGCTGATACCCATGGAAAGCCAAGTCTCAAAAATTTATTTTTGAAACTATTAGCAATCGCGTAAACAGATTTCATTTAGATCACATCGGCCATAACAAGCGGAGGATTTTTTAGATGGGTAATGGTTGGTTGAGGTCCCACCACATCGGTAGCTATTTCGAGTGCATCTTGAAGAGTTGACGCGGATTGGAAACCTAAACGACGAACTGCTTTTTGATCTCCACCAACAATTATGATTCTTCCTAGATGCTGCATTGCATGGCTACCCCAATACCACATGTAAAACGGATGTACTCCGTGATAGGCGTATGAGTTTCGATAAAGATGGATGTACCACTCGTCTTCCGCAAATTGCTTTTCATATTTTTCTTCAATTTCTATTGGATCGGTAGTCTCGATTAAAACCTGTTCGAAAAAATCTATGTAACTAGGATGGTGAACAGGGTGAAACTCCCAGGGTGTCGGGTGACTCATTATGAGAACGCCACCTTCGCGAACTAAAGGTTTCCCTTTATAAAGATTGAAGAAGTACCCAAGTCCAAGACACATTACTAAAATTGGATTCATTATCGAATTAACGTTGTACGGACAGATGTATGGAAGACCCATTGTGAGTATGTCGGTTTGGCCTTCAACGGTTACGAGTTGTTGCGCATATACATTTTCAATAGTTTTCTCGTGAACGGCTTCAACTTCGCCAGCTTGAACTGAGGTTAACTCGTAGGGTGATTGCCAGCCTCCAAAAATACGCCTTTTTGTTTTAACTGGCAACAGGTCTAAACCGCGTTGCATGGCGATGAACTGACCCCTGTCTCTAGCACTCCACTCCCATTCGCGTTTTTGAAGAAGTGCTAGAGGCCCTTCTCGGCCGAAAGTGTTGTTATTTACAGTTGTTTCTATTTGAAAAATTTTCACTCCTGCGTCTTTTATTACGTCTCCCATCCGCCAATTTGAGGCGTGTAAGGCAGAATTGTCTTTATCCATTATCGATTTTGAATTTCTTAAGGTGTGGACATTGTGATGATGACGCAGACCTGTGTATCCGGCCAGTCCGGTTGCTGTACTTTTGTGACCACCATCCATGGAAACTAGATTTATATTTACGTATATGAGTAGGTCACTCTCTGCAGCCCTTCGACAGAAATGCACGTCTTCCCCTTGGGGAGTTTGGCCGAGAACAACCATTCCTTCGGGATCTTCCGCATCAAGGTTGTACAACAGCCCTTTTGGAGCGAAAGAGTCATACACGCGATCTCCAACAGCATGACGAAGCTCGTCTTCAGTCATTCTTCTGTGCAAAGCAAGAGCGGCAATGAGATGCACATCGTCAACACCCGCTTCTGCAGCCATATCTAATACAGCTTCGATTATGCGTTGTCTAATGTCTGGTTTACGCATTGGTGGAAGTGGAAGTGAAATGTCGTCAAAGGCGATTGTGAGCTTCATTCCTGGCTTCAGAAGAGAAGGAAGTGGGTCGGAATCACCGAGAGGGTTCAAAAGAGCGTCTTTTATTGCACCTTCTGGATCTGAAAGTCCCTCTAAGGGCTCAGACGGATAGACAACTCTTGACCGTCCAGCAGGTAATTTCTCCAAACGAAAGTTCTCACCGTGGTGAAAAACAATTGGTGGAGTGTTTCTATCGACATCCAACACAAACCCTGGTCTAGGGGCAGGACGTGAAGTTTCTTTATTTTCGCTGTTCATTTAATGTTACGCTCCCGTTCATCTCGAAGATCAAAAACAATTTTGAAAGCACCTCTCGCTCCTGCATTAGCAGCGTGTTTTAATGCTTCTTGATAGTTGTTAAGTGAGTAGCAAGCTGAGACAAGTTTCTCAAGTTTTGCGTTTTTTACCAGTTCAAAGGCGAGATCAAAAGTGTTTACTACATCTCCACTGGTAAGTTTTTCAGTCCCATAGGTATAGGCGCCGATTAGCTGCAATTCTCGATGCCATAGTGGTGTTAGCTCCACTTCGACGATCGAAGGCATTCCAACGAGTACAATTTTCCCTTTTGGTTTTGTTATAGACAAAGCGTCACTTATGCTTTTTGACGTTCCAACGCAATCGATTACTACATCCGCGCCGCCAGTTAAACGGTCGACACGGCCATCAGGGCTCTTTTCGGGAACATTTGTGATTGCTCTCGTTCCACAAGCTCTTCTGACTGCACGATGGATCTCATCAGGGCTTACAACAATATCAGACCCTAGTTCAGCAGCTAGTCGTTTTTGCTCTGGGTAACGTGCAGTTGAGATAATCGTTTTTGGGTTTGTGAGATGTCTTAATGCTGAAATAGTTACTTGCCCCAGAGTTCCACTTCCTAAAATTACCACTACTCCTTCATTTGGTAATTCTGCAGCTAGGGCTGCGTGAACCCCACATGCAGTTGGTTCTACCATTACTGCTGCTTCATCAGAGAATTCGTCGGGCACAGAATGTAGCTGGCTAGGGTGCGCATAAAATTCGGTAGCCCAACCTCCTCCCGTGTCGTGACATGACCCGGTTTGAATGCCAGGGGAAATTTCTCCAAGGGTTACATTTTCACAGTTCCCTATTTTTCCCTGACTACATGGGTTGCAGGTTGGTGAAATGTTTCTACTTGTGCAGCTAAGAACCGGTTCAAGTACAACTCGACTGTCATCATCAAGATTGCCCACCACCTCGTGGCCCGGTGTAAAAGGAAAAGAAACCAGAGGTTCAAAATATCGAGCTGATTTTCCGTCGACTGTAGCTAGGTCTGAACCGCAAATTCCCGAAAGTCTAGGTCGAACCCTTACCCATTCTTCTCCTGGTGCTTCAGGGCTTTCCTCTTGGATTAGGTCGATAGGTCCAAAACTTGCTCCAGAACCGGGCTTTATATTGCCGGCAATTTTGGCTGCTGCGTATCTTGGAAGATTTCTTTTGAATCGGAGCGCTTTCATTACTTGCTCCTTCTGTAGGGGGCTAATGGTAAAATTTTGTTACTTATTCCGGGAGACTTATTGAAATTTTCAACTAGCCATCCGCGTTTTCTGGCGATGCTAGCTAAGCGCACTTCTGGGTTTACCGCAACTGGAAAACCAACTGCCTCCAGCATTGGAAGATCGCTGGCGGAATCGGCATATGCGACTGACTCCCGTAGATCAAGTTTATTTGCAGATGCATAGTCTGCTAATGCTTGGTATCTAGATTCCCCAGTAGGGGGCACGTCAACTAATCGGCCATCATAAGATTCACCGTCGTGTCCCAGCTTTGGGCAAATTATGTCATCGAAAAGAGGTTTAAGCGGTTCAACTACGAAATCTAAGGCACCTGTTATGAGAACAGTTCTATGCCCTAAATTTTTATGCTCTCTAACTCTGCGGATTCCCTCAGGAAAAGATTTTGAAAGTATTAGGTCGCTAAATTGTTCAGCTGAATCTTCAGAAATTTGAGAAATTGGAGCCCCTTCATAACGTCTATAGAAATGACGTAAGAAATCACCTCGATCTTGTTTGTCTAAAGAAAGAAGTTGGGGTGCTTCTGCCAAGGTTTTTATAATTAGACGAAAACGTTCAGCACTGCTCAATCTTCTACTCGCTAACCAAGTGAAAGAAGCAACCACGTTTGAAGCGATAAGAGTATTTTCCAAATCGAAAGCGGCAATGTGGCGATCTGGTGAGAGTATTTGGCCTCTTAAACGTGTTTCTCTATCTTGTCCTTTCTTCGAAGGGGGAGTCATGGGAACTCTGCCTGCTTTAACCACCGAGGGTAGGTGAATCTCGTTTGCGTATTGGTTCCAGTCGATTATTCTTGGATCAAAACAGAAATCGTTTTTATCTTCTTCGTCTAGAGAGTTCCAAAGTTCTAATAGTCTTTCCAGTCCATATATAGCTTGACATTCGACGTAGGCTCCATATAGATCGACGTAACCGAGTGCTTTTTCGATCTGATCTCGCTGTTCTTCTAGTTTGGCAATTACGTCTGCTCTGGAACCTCTAATCGGGAGCTGGTCAAAAGCTTTTTGTGTTTTGTTTAAAAGTGTTTGCCCTCTTTCAAGTTGCTTCCTAACTTTACCGATGCCGGGAAAATCCCAACCTGGCACAGTAATTGGTTGGCCCAATTCGTCATACACAGGGTGCTGTGTGAACCATGCGCGGACCAGATCAAAGAGATGTCCGTATCTGAGAGGGTTTATGCTGCCTGATGCTATTTGAATAATGTCGGGCTGCTCGACCGGACCTCTTGCGGCAACTGCACAAATAGCGGCTGTGACCAGATCTACAGGTATTACGTCAATCGTCCCTTCAGGAATACCTGGAAAGTCTTTTAGCAGTCCTCTTGCATAGGAAATAATTACAGGTTCGGCCATTCGAAAACCCCTTATCCAACCGGGAAAGGGTTCTGCTAAAGCTGATTCAATGATTGAGGGTCTGACGATGCTTATAGGGATGGAGAGTGCGGTTTCGCGAAGGGCAATTTCTCCTAACGCTTTTGTGTAGGCGTAAGCATCTGGAAAACCCAATGAATGGGCACGTGAACGGCCAGCTTCAGCCATTCGATCATCAACCCAACGTGAGCGTAGTTGTTCAGTTTTTGATGCAAGTGCAGGGACACCAGCGGCCCCGAGCTCTTCACGGGCTTTTTTGCGAAATTCTTCCAGCCTTTCAGGGGTTCTACTAGCGGTTTCGGTTTCTTGTCTTGTTCTTCTTGCAGCGTCGACTTCAATTTTCCAATCAACGGCAACAAAGAATGGACTGGCGTCTACTGGTTCTTCGGGTGCTGCTCCTCTTCTACTTCCGGCCACATAACAAGTAGAGATAGAAACAAGGTGTGGTGAAACAGCGAGTTCATTTAGAGTTTTAGCGATGCGAACTGGTCCAAGAAGGTTAACTTCCACTGCTTGATCCAAAGGTGAATCAAAACTTACTACTGCAGCGGAATGAATAAATAAGTCACATTTAGCGAGTTCGAGTAGACCGTTTTCGTCAAGTCCTAAACCGTCTACGCCTACATCTCCTGATATTGCTGTAATTCTTTTTTTGCATAATTCCTCAAAGCCGTCGTTACCTAGTTTTTCGCGCAGATTATCGAATGCGTCGTTGCGAAGTATCTCTCTTTCTGCACGCTTTTCCGCGCCTCTTCTACCTGGACGTACGAGTAGGAGGAGTTCACAGTCTGGTATGGAACTCAATAAGCGTTCGACTAAAGCAGTGCCAAGAAAGCCAGTTGCTCCAGTAATTGCTATCCGTTTTCCGGATAAATTTTGTTTTATCATCATTATTATTTACCAATTGGTAAGTTAAACTTACCAAACGGTAAGGAATAAGAAACGACATCTGATGGAAAAGTACGAAAAATCTGGGACTAAAGAAAAAATTCTCGATGCTGCATTGGAATCTTTTAGTACATCAGGCTTCGATGCAACTTCTTTAGACGCAGTAGCGCGGTCTTTAGGAATAAGGAAACAAACTATTCTCTACCACTTCACAACTAAAAAAGGTTTATTAAATGCAGTAGTTGAGAGAGCAGCCGAAAATCTAATCAGCTCAATCGAAGAAGTTTTAAGTAGTCAGCTAAAAGGATGGGAAAGAATAGAAGCCTTAGCAAGAATGATTTTTCGACTTGCCTTACGTGAGCCATTATTGCTCGGCCTTTTAAGAGAAGTGAGCAGGCCTGGGTCCGTTGGTTCAGAAAGATTAAAGACATTGATGACTCCACTTATGGACAGAGCAACTTTGTGGATGCAGTCAGAGATGAATGTTGGGAGAATGCGCCGAACAAACCCAAGGTTAGTTATTTTAAGTGCCTACTCAACTGTTGTTGGATTAGCTACAGAAATTGAAGTTTTGAGAGCAGCTGGTATAGAACAGGCACTGCGTCCGGTGACTATAAGGCGGCGTGAATTGATGAGATTTTTGAGAGTTTCTTTAGACCCTAATTATTTGCAATCTAAATAACAGTGTTGCGTCGCTTTCGTGAAAATCTTTGCTCCGCAATGTCTGCAAGACGGTCAACGAGCCCAGAGTAAGAAAGTCCAGCTTTTTGCCATAGTCTTGGGTACATAGATATGGGTGTAAATCCTGGGATGGTGTTCACTTCGTTAAGTATCGGACCTCTTTCAGGGTGGAGGAAGAAATCTACTCTTGCCATTCCGGAGCAGCGTAAGGCCAGAAAAGAACGAGCTGCCATTTGTTGCAGGTTTACAACTAGGTTTGCTTCAATGTTCGGTTCGTCAACTAGTTCGGCGCTGTCATTTTCGTATTTTTCAGCGTAATCATAGAAATCGCCCATGGGTTTTATTTCGCCTGGAGGTGAAACTTGAGGAACTAAGTCACCCAGAACCGATAACTCAATCTCTCTTCCCTCTATAGCTTCTTCAACAACTATCCATTCGTCGTAAGTGAAAGCTTTTTCTATAGCTTCTTTTAACGAATCGTGGTCATGGGCCCTAGAAACTCCTATAGAAGAACCTAAATTTGCAGGCTTGACAAAAACTATAGATCCGAGTTCCTTTAACAGCATAGAAAATAGTGACTCCATGCCTTCGCTATCTAACTCTTCAAACTGTTTGGAATGCACATTTCTATAAAGTGCTTGTGGGATTTTATGATGCGTCAGGATTTCCTTAGTAGCGATTTTGTCCATAGCTAGTGCAGACCCTAAAACTCCACTTCCTATATATGGCACATCTATTATTTCGAGCAGCCCTTGAATAGTTCCATCTTCACCTAGAGGGCCATGAAGTAGAGGGAAGACAATAAGGTTTTTTTCGGAACTGAGTTTTGGCAACTCGACGATGGGGTTCCATATAGGGCCGACTGGTTCTAGCTTCTCTTTGAGTTGATTCGTCTTAAGCTCTTCAATAGCTTTTTCGGCGAGGTGCCAGTTTCCACTT
>CEOP01053510.1_pt1 | contig 12701 bp, 7 predicted proteins | sample 361301 | NCBI WGS metagenome assembly CEOP01 (sample SAMEA2619548, study PRJEB7988) | marine metagenome | biome: marine biome (ENVO:00000447); feature: deep chlorophyll maximum layer (ENVO:xxxxxxxx); material: "saline water (ENVO:00002010), including plankton (ENVO:xxxxxxxx)" | depth 55 m
AAGAAAAATTTCGACCAAGTCGGGTGGGGGACCAATTTCACGGTTTTACAGGGCGTAGAAGTACTTTTTTTGTCGCGGGTATTGATAAACACCCTTTCTCTAGCCCTCTTCTTATATGGAGAGTGTTTTTCGTTCGCTGCGCTGGTGGCCCTTAAGGCCACCTGCGCTGCTCACTCTTTTAGTTGTTAGCCGGGTGGAGTGTCTTTGGCGGTCGGTCCCCCTCTTTTGCCCCTTTGGAGGCCGGGTGGGTAGGAAACCGAGGAAGGTCGAGGAGCAACCTCGTCGCCGGGTGGCGCCTGAGGTTGCGGAGTCGGAGCTGCTGGATGTTGTCCGGCAGGGCCGGACGATTGAGCAGGGCTTGAAGGTGATCCGGCGGTCTCGCTCGTGGTACGAGACTCGCCGCCGGGAGTCGAAGGATTTCGCTGACCGGATGGATTCGGTTCGGTTGGGTCGGGTGGACGCGAGCCGGGTGGCTCGCGACTCGGATATTGGTTTTTCGGAGTTCAGCGAGAAGTACTTGTACACGAAGGTGTGGCCGCATATGCAGAATGTGGCTGACCTGTTGGAGGGCCGTGAACCTGAGTGGGTTCACGACTCGATGGTTTATGAGAAGGGCACGGCTGGGCTTTCTCGCCTGCTGGTTAATGTCCCTCCGAATCATGCGAAGAGCATGACGATCACGATTAATTATGTGACGTATCGGATCGCTAAGGATCCGAACATCAACGTCCTGATTGTGTCGAAGACTCAGGAGCAGGCGAAGAAGTTCCTGTATGCGATTAAGCAGCGGTTGACGCATCCTCGGTATGCGGACTTGCAGGTGGCTTTCGGGCCAGCGGATGGCTATAAGGCCACCGCTGACCAGTGGGCTGCTAACAAGATTTACTTGGGCGGGGATGCACGCGATTCCGGGGAGAAAGACCCCACGGTTGAGGCACTGGGGTGCGGTGGGGCCATATTCGGCTCGCGTGCCAATTTGATTGTGCTTGACGACGTGGTGACCCTGTCGAACGCGGGGGAGTGGGAGAAGCATCAGGACTGGATCCGGCAGGAAGTGGCATCCCGCCTTCCTCCGAATGGTGGCCAGTTGCTGGTTGTGGGTACGCGGGTTGCTCCGGTTGATTTGTACAAGGAGCTGCGTAACCCTGAGCATTACACGGACGCGAAGATCCCTTGGACGTATCTCGCGATGCCTGCTGTTCTTGGCTACGGCGATTCTCCGAATGATTGGGAGACGTTGTGGCCGGTGTGTGATCTTCCCCTTTCTGAGGGTGACGTTCCTGATGAGGGGGGTCATTTTGAGAGGTGGAGTGGCCCACGGTTGAACGTGGTCCGCAATGAGGTTGGTCCCGGCAAATGGTCGCTGGTGTATCAGAACCTCGATGTCGCAGAGGATGCCATTTTTGACCCGGTATGCGTCAGAGGCGCGGTCAATGGAATGAGAAAGCCGGGGCCACTGGTATCCGGTGCGGCAGGTCACCCGGAGGAGTCGTCGAACTTTTATCGGGTGATTGGGATTGACCCGGCGATGGCGGGGGAGACTGCTGCTGTCGCTTACGCGGTGGATCGGCGGACGCAGAAGCGGTATGTCCTTGATGTGAACGTGATGCCTTCGCCGACTCCGGCGGCTATCCGCGAGTTGATTTACTCGTGGGCTGACAAGTTCAGGCCGCACACGGTGATTGTGGAGTCGAACGCGTTCCAGTTGTTCTTGACGCAGGATGAGGAGATCAGGTCGTTTTTGGCGACTCGGGGGATCGCGTATCGACCTCATCACACGTCCACGAACAAGTCGCACCCGGACTTTGGTGTTGCTTCTCTCGCTCCGTTGTTTGGGTCGAAGACGAAGCGTGACGGTCAGGAGACGTGGAAGCACGCTGGCGACAACTTGGTCGAGTTACCTGACACGAGCAACTTTGAGAACATTAAGAAACTGATTGAGCAGTTGATCACTTGGCAGCCCGGTGTGAAGGGCAGCAAGTTGAAGATGGACGCCGTCATGGCGTTGTGGTTCTGCGAGATCGTGGCGCGGGAAGTGCTTGCTCAGGCGGGTGGGGCTTCACAGTTCCTGCCTAATCAGTTCGCGTCGCGGGGCGACGTGGACTCCCGTTATGTGGTTTCCCTTGACGAGCTGGCGACGGCTCAAACAGTTGGAAGGCTGTAGATGACCGATTACTTCGCGAAGTTTGAGGCGATCCGTAAGCGCAGCACTGAGCGTGACCGGCGCATGCGTGAGGTCGCTGCTGTTCGCGCTGGGCACGCGGAGCAAGTGTTTCCGGGCTTGTTCCCTGAGGGGACGTGGTCGAAGCCGATTGTCGCGAACCTGATTGATGTTGTCGCGAAGGACTTGAGTGAGCAGGTTGGCGTGTTGCCGTCGATCACCGCTTCGGGTGACTCGACGTTGGATGAGAACGCCCGGACGAAGGCTGATAAGCGCACGAAGATCGCTAACTATTACGTCGCCGCGTCGAAGATGAGTACGAACCTGATTCGTGCCGCTGACCAGTTCATCACTTATGGGTTTGTGCCGCTGCGCGTAGAACCGCACTTCAAAGATCAGCGGCCTCACATTCATGTGGAGTCGTGCGAGGGCGCGTACTTCGACATGGATCGTTTCGGTGACTTGCAGGTGTACGCGCACTTGTTCCGCCGCAAGGCCGGTGACCTCGCGGCGATGTTCCCTGAGCATGCGAACAAGATCCTGAGGCGGGGCATGTTCGCTAGCACGGACGAGAACACGTTGATGGATGTCGTCCGTTATTACGACGATAAGACCAGCGTCATGTTCATACCGGAGCGCGAGGGCTTGGTGCTGGCGCAGACACCTAACCGCATTGGTCGGGTTCCTGTCGTTGTTGCTTTGCGCCCGTCCCTCGATGGTGAGGCGCGGGGTCAATTCGATGACGTGCTGCCGGTGTACGCCGCGAAGGCGCGGCTCGCGTTGCTGATGATGGAGGCGACGCAGAAGAGCGTTGAGGCTCCGCTGGCTTTGCCGCAGGACGTGACGCAGTTGAGTATCGGGCCGGACTCTGTGATCCGTTCCAACTCTCCCGAGAAGATTCGGCGTATCCCGTTGGATATTCCGAGCATGGCGTTCGCTGAGAACAACCTGTTATCCGAAGAATTGAAATTCGGTACTCGCTTCCCAGAGTCAAGAGCAGGGCAGGCGGACGGGTCGATTGTGACGGGTCAGGGCGTGAAAGCCCTGCAGGCCGCTTTCGATTCACAGGTCAAGACCGCTCAGTCGATCATGGGCGCGACGCTTGGAGAGGCGGTGTCTCTCGCGTTGGCCGTCGACGAAGCGTACTTCGGCGAGGTACAGCGCGAGGTATCTGCCACCGCTAACGGCGTTCAGTACAAGCTGAAGTACCGGCCATCAGCCGACATTAAAGGTAACTACGGGATCTCCGTAAACCACGGGCTGATGGCGGGTCTTGACCCGAACCGTTCCTTGATTTTCGCGCTGCAGGCGCGAGGCGACAAGTTGATTTCACGGTCGTTCACTCGACGTAACTTGCCGATCCAGTTGAACGCCGCTGAAGAGGAGCAGGCGATTGACATGGAGGAGATGCGGGACAGCCTGAAGGCTGGTGTCGCGTCACTGGCAGCGGCGATCCCGCAGATGGCCGCTCAGGGCCAGAACCCGACGCAGATCGTGCAGCAGTTGGCGACCGTCATCGATGAGCGCAAGAAGGGCACTCCTTTGGAGGATGCCGTGCAGAAAGCGTTTGAGCCTCCGAAGCCTCCAGAGCAACAGCAGCAGCCCGAGGCGAACGAGTTGCCCAACATGGGCGCACCGGATGCTGCAGCCGAAGCGGCCACCGAGCAGGGGCCGGTTCAAAACGAAGTTCTTCCAGCGCCACCGCCTATGCAGCGGCTGCTCGCTGGTTTGACGGGCACAGGTAAGCCCGTTCTGTCTGGCGCAGTGTCCAGACAAGTTCCCGCATAGAGGAGAAACACATGATCGGAAAGCAAGGCGGAATGGGCAAGGCTCCTACAGGTGGAGGCGTTATTCAGCCGAAGGGCAACCCCGGAAGTGGTGTTGTTGGCGGAGGTCAGGTCGCCACGGGTTCCAATCCGAAGCCCGTTGGTGGAAACAACCACAAACTTAAGTAGCAGTGCCGAACGTAAGAGGGAAGAAGTTCCCTTACTCCAAGAAAGGCATGGCCGACGCGAAGAAGGCCATCAACGAGGACGACGCTCGTGGTTACCGCAAGCGCGTGGCGAAGGCGAAGCGCATCAAGGGCGAGACGGTGACGAAGGGGCCGAACCGGCGGAGGATGAAGCCGAAGCCGAAGCCGAGTGGTGAGCCGCCGAACAGGACGTACCCGTTCGGTCCCGGTAACGCGAGAAACAAAAACTATCCGGGCCTCTTCGACCCAAATTACGAAAAAGGCAAGAAGAAGAAGTAGTTAGGAAACGTATGGCAAGGGGAGAACCACCCGGCAGGCAGTTCATTAAGAGCCGCCCGACTGCCAGCACCTACCGACCGTCGATGGCGAGGCAATACCCGTCTTCATCGATGCCCACATTCGGGCCGGGTGGTGGCATCGGTGCGTCACAAGCACGCCTGCAGGAGCAGGTCGACCAGATCATGCCGTCGACCCTGTCTAGGTCCGAGCAGTTGCGCCGAGATGCCGAGGAAATTTTTGGGTTCCTCACGGAGCAGGACACGATTGACGCGGTTAAGCGTGGTGACATTTCCCCTGCGCTGGGTGCGGCGATCATTGCCGCTGGCGTTGTGCCTTTGCCTGTCGGTAAGACCGCTGGATTGGTAGCGAAGGGCACGTCAAAGGTTGCATCGAAGGTGAAGCCTCCCGTTAAGCCTCAAAGAATGATTGATGCACAACGGGCGCGTGACAAGAACAAGATCGCTCAGGCGTTGCTGCAGAGTGGTCGCGCTCGTATGCCAGACCGTCCGGCGCCTGCACCGCAGCCCACACCACCGGCTCGCTTCCCTGAGGGTAGGACTCCGCGCACGGATGATCCTCGGCCACAAACTGCCCTCGATACCGGGGGGTTGCCGGTTGCTGGTGAGGCAGTGCCGACAGTTACACCTGCACAGGCGCGTCAGGCAGCAAAGGTTCCGTTGAAGAAAAGCGGTGATGTTGACTACGACCGTTTCGGTGGAGGTGGCTTCACCACTCCCCGTCAGCAGGCTGCCTACGCGGAAACGCAACGCCGTTTGAAAGAAACCGCGTCACCAACGCGTAAGGAACAGGCGGAAAAAGCGTTCAAAGACAAGCGCGACAGCCCGGAGAAGCGGCGGCAGGACGCAGCCCAGCGTGAGGTGATGGCGGAAGAAGGCGTTGACCCGAGGCTGGGTGCTAGGACCGAGAGCCTGATGGCTCGGACTGATCTTGCCGCGAGCGGTAACCGCACGGAGGTTGTGTCTGGTCGCACGGGGGGCGCGATGACTCGATCCGAGGCTGACCGTGCAGCAGCGGAAGCGGTTGCGCGGGACAGGGAGCGCCTTGCTGGGTTGCAGTCTGAGCGTGAGGAACTGGCCGAGCAAGGCTTAAAGCCGTCGCGCAACCAGAAGCCGTTGAACCCGCAGACTGAGGCGGAGGTCGCTTACGACGCGATCAACCCGAAGCCGGTGAAGAAGGACTTCCCCGGTAAGGGCCAGAAGGCTCGGTACGAGGAGGCGCTCGCGAAGTGGAATGAGGGCCGCGAAGAGTTCGTGCAACGTCGCATGGATGATCTCGCGACTCGCCCGTCACCTACTGGTGACGCGAGCGAGATACCGGGGTTCACGCCGAACGTCGCGGATTCAGCCGACTACAACCCTTACGCGTTCTTGAACCGTGGGCCTGAGCCTGCGAAGCCTGCCGCGAAGACTCCAAAGGGTCGTAAGCCGAAGCAGAAGAAGGAAGAGAAGCCAGTAGAGACTCCGGCGGAAACGCCGGAGGAGATTCCGATTCCTAAGAAGTCGACGGTAAAGAAAACCACCAAAAAGACCACTAAGAAGAAGACTGAAAAGAAGACGCAAAAAGCCAAGTTGCCTGACTACGCGACGGGGGCAACGAACGACAAGGCTCGCAAGAAGCCCTTTGGGCCTGCCAAGCCGAAGGATAAGGCGAAAGATCCGCAGCCAAAGGCGGAGGATGTCCGCTCCGGTGGCGAGAACCCACGCTCAGGCGGGGAAAAACCTCGGTCGTTTATCCCGACGCAGGTAGCGAAGGACGCCACAAGAGACAACGCTGCAGCGCGGGGTCGCGCTGCCCGAAACGACATGGATCCGGGCACTGCCGAAGAGGCACGCTTGCGTGGCATGGATGCAGCCACGCGTGGAGTCATTAAGCCGAAGGCGAAGGAAAGCACTCGCGCAAAGCAGGGTTACCTGAAGGCCGAGCAGGAGAAGGCGATCAAGGATCGCGCCAATGAAATATATGGCGCACGCGGTCCGAAGCCTGAGAAGAAAAGGGCTGGAGAGTCTGACAAGGATTTTGCGGCGCGGGTGAAGAACTGGGAGAAGTCCAAGCACGCAGGCAAAAAGTTCGCCGGGATGATGGTTCTTGGGGCGACTGGTCTTGCCTTCCCTTCTGCCACGATTGTTAACCAGATCATGGACGAAAACGTCAAGAAGGTATCCGAGGAAGGCGTGGCAGAGGCTGCGGAAGAAGCAGTAGCGGCGGAAGAGAAAGACCAAGAGCCGAAGAGCAAAGAGGCCAAGTCTGTCCTGCGCGACAAGTACGGGCGCAAGATCACTCGCGAGGAGTTCAACCGTCGCAAGGCTTACCGCAAGAAGCTGGAAGGCATGTCGCCTGCGGAGCGTAAGGCTGCCCGGAAGAAGGAGATGGCTCGCCGCGAGAAGTGGCGCGGGAGCATCGGCAAGCAGTTGTTCAAGAAGGCCGCAACGAAAGCCACCCGCAACCTTGACTTGAAGGAAGGCGTGTCCAGCCGCGAAGTCAACAAGTTGATGCGGGAGGCACTCGGCAAGCAGGGTGATCGCGGCGCTGCCCAGAAGGCTCGACGACAGTTTGTGAGGGCTTCATAATGGCTGAAGGTCCGGGCGGTTACCGCGCCCCGAAGAACCCAGCACCTGTGTCTGGTCCCGGCGCGCAGAGCAAGCGCACCGACGGCATCAAGTCGCAGTCACCAATGGACATGCCTGATGCTGCCTACGGGGAGCAGAAAGAGATGCGTGGCATTCAGGGTGCAGCACCTATGGCTGCTGCCTCGATGCCAAAGATCACGCCACTTGACGCTCCAACACAGCGTCCCGATGAGCCGGTCACTTCTGGCATGGATCGTGGGCCGGGGCCGGGTCGAGCATCGATTGGAATGACGAAAACGTCGCAGCAGCAGTCCGCGATGGACGCGTCGCAGATCGCTGCGTACTTGCCTGCCCTTGAGCAGGCCGCTAACCGTCCCGGTGTTCCCACTTCGTTTGTCCGCTTTGTTCGCCACTTGAGGTCGTTTGCCTAATGCCGTCACTTGAAGAAGACATCGCAGCAGCGGTGGATGTTCTGGGCCTACACGCCACAGGCATCGTCTTCGGTATTGGCATGACCAACTGGAAGTCCGCTGAAGAGCGGGACGGTTTCTTGCGTCTGATCGGTGAGGAGCAAGCCAATGGCTCTGCCTGAACTGACGCCGCTCTACGCACCGCCCGGTCGGACGAACCTGCAGGCGCAGTCGGAAGCAGCCGAAGCGGAACTTGACCGTCAGCGCATCGCTCGGCAGAAAGCCGCAGCGATGCAGAAGGATGAAGGCTACGACTCGATCTTTGATCGTTTCTGGTTCGACGACTTCTCTACTGTCCCGGTGATCGGGCCGATGGCTAGTGGAGCCGCTCGCGGCTTCACGAACTTCTACGACGCTGTAGGTGACGAGTACTCGTACTTCGCGTCGAACGTCACTGGCGCTGGCTTAACGCGTGAGCAGGCTCGCGACGTGACCGTCGGTCAGATCGTTGAGTCGCGGATCTCCGGGGACAACATCCTCAATCCGAAGGTGCGTCAATCCAAGTGGGGTCCGACGAACCTGAACGTCCTCGACGAGGACTTCAACGTCAACTGGACTTCCGGCCTGATCGACACGACGGTCATGTTTTTCCTCGACCCGCTGGTGTTGCTGGGTAAGGCAACGAAGGTTGCTCGCCTTGGCACGAACTTCGGTCGTAGTGGTCGCGCCATCGAGAAGGTCACGGGTATGCCCCGTAACTCTCTGGCGTTCAGTGGCTTGACGAGTAAGCGCATGAACATCGCTGGCCCTCAGGTCACGCGGATGGCTACGTCTCAGATCGAGGCGGCACGGATGGGCGCGAATAACCGCGCCAGCGTGCTGGCCGACGAGATCGTCGACGGCTCGTTTGATGACTTGACGAACCTGTATGAGTTCCGTGGCGCGTACCGTGACGTTCTTGCTGAGACTGGCGCTCGCATCAACAACAGGGAAGATGCACTGAACTTCCTTGGCGCATCCCTCGGTGACCCGAATTACATCAAGCGACTGCAGGACACTCGCGCTGACTTGTTCGTGCAGATGCTCCGTGCGTCAGCACCGGACCAGTACGAAATGCTCGCGATGTCAGAGGGAGCATCGAAGATCCCGGCGTTGTTCGCTCGGCCACTAGAGGCGGCAGTAGACCCGAACAATGTCATCGCGCAGATGCGTGCGAATGACTCCGTGTTCGATGACTTGTTGAAGTCGCTGGAACTGGACGAGGCCGTCGCCGGTATCGATAACGCGGTGATGCTGGCAGAAGACTCGTTCCAGCCGATCCAACGCTGGGGTCAGAACAACGCGAAGGCTGCGCGGATAGCGGCGGCTTGGCGTCGCGGTAAAGGCAGCCGCGCATCAAACACTCGCAAGAATCGCGCTCGCAAGCGCGATCTGGATCAGGCGCGGAACCAAGGCAAGATCACGCCTGACGAGTATGAGGAACTTCTGCTCGACGTGGGTCGCACGGGCACGCAGCCGTTGATGCACGAGACGGTGTACCGGGCGTCGAGTTACTTGCCGAAGGTTCGCTTGTGGACGTGGATCAAAGGTTCGCGAGCTTCTGGACTGATTGATGTTCGTGGCTTTGAGGTGGGCCACTCATCGGATGAGATGAGGGCAGCACTCTCTGACTCAAAGATGTTGCGCGACGATCCACAGTTCACGACAGAGATGATGAACAGGTGGGGTAACTCTGCTGGCGGCAGTGAGCGTTTCACTGCCGTGAAGGAGATCGAGGTTCGCTCGTTCCAGCGTATGTACGCGGTTGAGGTAGCGAAGAAGAACGCCAAAGAGCAGAAGAAGGCAGCGGACCTGTACCGCAAGGGCAAGATCGATGAAGCCGAGTATCAGCGCCGGTTGGCCGATAACCCGACGACTCTGGACCCTGACAATCTTCCGGGCAGGGAGTTACTGGATGAGGCGTACCGCCTCATTGATGAGCGTCGAGCGGACTCGATTGAGAAGATCCGTAGCGGTCGCGCGTACTTGGTGGACGACAAGGGCGACCTGATCAGGGTTGACCCGCAACTGCGCTCGCAGTTGGAGACCAAGGTTCCGATGCTCGACATGAGCGTTCTGGAGCAAACCGCGAAGATCCTCGTGAAGTTCGCTGATGAGAAGGATCCGTTGATGGCGGCGTCTCGCGACTTCGCCCGTAAGCGTCGCGGCGCTCTTTACAAGGGTGGACTGGACACAGCGGTGTCGCTGTGGAAGGCGTCAGTGTTGATGCGACTTGGTTACACGCAACGTAACGTCGCCGAGGGTTGGCTTCGTTCGATGGCTTCCATTGGTTTGCTGCCAATGCTTTCCCGTGTCCCGGCGTGGAGCGTGAACTTCCCAAAGAACGCTGGTCGGTGGTCAAACCGTCGGGTTAACGGCAAGCGCCTGCTGAAGCAGGAAGAGCAACTGATCGATGACTTGGTGCAGCAGCAGCGAGGCATCGAGGAGTACATCGAGCAGGGCGTCAAGGCGAACGATCCGCAAATGGTCGCCATGCAAGAGGCGCTGGAGCAGCAGAAGGCTCGCATCGCTCAGATCCGCTCTCGTCGCAAGAAGATGCAGACGAAGGAGCGAGCAACCGCTCGCCGCAAGATCGAAGGCCGGGAGTATGAGGCTTTCGGTGGGCCGGAAGGTCCGGTGCTGCGGGAACTATCCTCGATGGGTCAGACGAACCAACAGTTCCTTGAGTCGTCTTTGATGCGGGAGCAGGATCTTGTCCTAAACGCTCGCAACTATGTGGAAGTTCTGCCGACAGATCCTCAGTATTACGACGAGTTAAACCAAGCAGTCATCCAGTTTCAGAATGACGCGCTGGTGCAGCAAATGCTAAAGGCAATCGCTGCAGGTAAACCGAATCCGATGGATGACGCTCTGGATTGGGCGCGTTCCGGTGACGCCGCTTTCTGGCGGCGTGACATGCGTATTAAGCGCAACGAGATCGAGGGTCACGTTGTCGACGTTGAGAGCCTGCTGTTCCGCTACCTCCCGACGGAGGAGGTACGGCGACTCGTAGCGACGGGAGATGAACCCGGAGCGTTGGCGCTGCGTGAGGCTATCGAGGTGAACCTGCAGGGCTACAACGAGTTACTTTCGTCCGTTCACGGGCGTGCGGCTCGCGAGGTTCTCCGTCCCGCATCGCTTGGTGAGTATGCACGCAAGCCCATCGACACGATATTTAAGTGGCTCGGCAATATCCCTGAGACGGGGCTTGTCCGGCATCCGTACTTCGCTTCTGTGTGGTCGCGTGAGTTCGACTCGATGATTGGTATCGCGCAGCGTCAGGGCGTGGAGCTGACCGAGGACGTGTTGGATCGGATCAACAGAACCGCTCAGACTCGGGCCTTGCGTGACCTGAAGGACACGCTGTACACGATTGAGCGGTTGTCGAACCCGGCTGCGCTCTTGCGTTTCCTCGTTCCGTTCTTCCCTGCGTGGGAGAACAGCCTGAGGGTGTGGAGCCGGATGATCGTGAACGATCCTTCGATTGCTGCTCGCGCCTCGATCTTGTGGAACTTGCCCAATCAGTTGGGCATGGTCGTTGACTCGGAAGGTAAGCCGGTCGAGTCCGACCGGATGGACTTCTTGACTGGCTCTCAGGAGAAGTACATTCGCCTGCCATCGGGTATTAACAAGTGGCTTGCCGATAACGTGACCGGCGGGATACCTGTGGCTATCCCGCAGGGCGCGATCAACGTCGTCACTCCGGGTGAGACTCCGTTCCTTCCGGGCTTCGGCCCGGTGGTGCAAGTGCCGGTGTCAGTGTTCATGCAGGGTAAGCCTGACTTGCAGCGCACTTTGCGTGACCAACTGCCTGAGCCGATCTACAACCAGATCGCGCCTTTCGGCGTGATCCCCAGCCCGACTGACGCGATCTTGCCGTCGTTCGCTCGGAAGGTGAACCAGTGGCGTAAGGGCGAAGACGACCGCATGTACTTGGGGATCGCTGACTCGATGATGCAGTCAGCGTTCGTCGACTGGTACGCCAATGGCGCTAACCCTGCGGACATGCCGGACGTTGGCGAGATCATGGATCAAACCAACGATTTCTACAAGTTCAGCATCCTTGCTTCGCTGGTCGCTCCGTTCGCGACTACGCGCACGAGCAAGTACCAGTTCCAGCAGGACTACTGGCGGCAACTGATGGCCGACCCGGACATGACGTACCGGCAGAAGGTCGACACGTTCGTCGAGAAGTTCGGCACAGCGTTCTTGCCGATGATCGAGTCAACGACGAAGAAGGTTTCGCCGACTGTCGGCTACACCATCGAGTCGTTCGATGTCATCGACAACAACCGCACGCTCGTGAGTGAGATCGCGACGCGCACTGATCCGCGTGCCATCGGCGTGCTGACTGCGGGTACGCAGGCAGCAGAGTTCGATCAGGGTGTTTACAAGTACTGGACGATGGAGAACGTGCCGGGTACAGCGGAGGACTTCTCTCGTCGGTTGACTCCTGCTGAGATGCAGGTCGAGTTGTTGATGTCGCAGGCGTGGCGTGAGTACCGCAAGGAGAAGGAAGCGCGTGACGACGCGCTGGCGATGATGGGCGTGAGCATTCAGGCGAACGCTGCAGCGTCAGTGAAAGCGAAGTGGGACAACTTCGTGAAGGTGGAGATGGTGCAGAAGTACGGGGAAACATGGAACACGCAGTACCGCATGTACATGGATATGACTCCGGCTTACTTGACTGGCATTGATAAGGCGCTGAATGACCGGAACTTTATGGACACGCAAGGGCAATCGCCCTTGTGGGGACACATCGACGACTACATGCGTGAGCGACGACTGGCCGAGCAAGCCATTGCCGATGGTGCTGATAGCGCCACCGTTCGTGAGCAGTTCGCGGCGTGGGCTGCGGATTATCGACTGGTGAGTCTGGAGTTCTCGGACTTTTACGACAACTTCCTTGAGCAGGACGACTTGCGTTTACCGTTAGGGGAATCGAGTGCCTGAACATTATGGGGATAGCGCAAGCACGCAGCTTCCCGTCATTGTTGGTTTCAAGGATGTAGACCAGCAACTGTCAATCCCGAAGTATCTGGCTGCGCCGGAGTTTCGGGAGCAGTACGGCGATCAGTCGCTGGCGTCGCGTATTACTGGCGGCCCACCGACGATTGACATTCGTCGTGTTGCAGAAAATCAGCCGGATTACATGACGCAGGAAGCACTCCTTGAGGAGATGCGTGACCGCATGGCGCAGCAGCCGGAAGAGTACGACGATCTGGAAGAACTGCTGCTCGATACCCGCTTCA
>CEOP01107516.1_pt1 | contig 12658 bp, 9 predicted proteins | sample 361301 | NCBI WGS metagenome assembly CEOP01 (sample SAMEA2619548, study PRJEB7988) | marine metagenome | biome: marine biome (ENVO:00000447); feature: deep chlorophyll maximum layer (ENVO:xxxxxxxx); material: "saline water (ENVO:00002010), including plankton (ENVO:xxxxxxxx)" | depth 55 m
AAGAAAAAGAAAAAGAAAAGTTAAGATAATGTCTTTAGATGTTTTGCTAGGTCTACAATGGGGTGATGAAGGAAAAGGTAAGGTAGTTGACTATCTTTCAAATAAATATGATTTGGTAGCCAGATTTCAAGGAGGGCCAAATGCGGGCCATACTCTTGAGTTTGATAATAAAAAGCATGTTCTTCATCAAATTCCATCTGGAATATTTAGTAAAAATTCTTTGAATATTATTGGAAATGGTGTTGTTCTTGATCCTGTAATTTTTAAGAATGAAATAGAAAAAATAGAATTAAAATTTGGAATAAAATTATTTGATAATCTTTTTATTTCTAATAAAGTTCAATTGATAACTCCATCTCATAGATTTATTGATAAAATTTTAGAAAAAAAAAAGGGGGATAAAAAAATAGGCTCAACTTTAAGAGGAATAGGCCCCACATATCAAGATAAGATAGGCAGGCATGGTTTAAGGGTGGGTGATATCAAATATGATAATTTTAAAAATAAATATGAAAAACAAAAAAAAATGCACTCATATTTATTTAAGGATATTAATTTAAAAGAATTTAATTATGAAGAAAAACAATTTTTTGATTCAATAAATTTTTTAAAAAAATTTAATTTAACAGATACTGAATATTTAATCAATAAAAATTTAAATAAAGAAAAAAGTGTTTTAGCTGAAGGAGCTCAGGGAACATTATTGGATATTGATTTTGGTAGTTATCCTTTTGTCACCTCTTCAAATACAACTACTGCAGGAGCTTGTATAGGATTAGGAGTTTCACCAAAAAAAGTACAAAAAGTATATGGAGTATTTAAGGCATATTGCACAAGAGTAGGTAAAGGACCTTTTCCTACTGAACTATTTAATAAAGAAGGTGATAAAATAGCTAAAAAAGGAAATGAGTTTGGTTCTACTACCGGAAGAGCAAGAAGATGTGGATGGTTAGATTTATTAGCACTTAAGTATGCTGTAATGTTAAATGGTGTTACAGAATTGTTTATGATGAAAGCAGATGTTTTATCTGGGTTTGATAAAATTTTTATTTGTACCAAATATTTATTTGAAGGAAAAGAAATCGATTATTTTCCATCTACTATTGGTGATTCCAGAATTGAACCTATTTATGAATCATTTGATGGTTGGCAGAATGATATATCTAATTGTAAGGAAAAATCTAATTTCCCTAAAGAATTAGTAAATTATATTCAGTTTATTGAAAATAAACTTAAAATACCCATTAAATTAGTTTCAGTAGGTCCAGACAGAAATCAAACAGTATTAGTATAATCAAATCGAAATAAGTAGAAATTTTTTATTATCTTTGCCTACGTTTTTTAAATTATTTTATAATTGAACTATGTCTTATTTCATACAACTCCATTATAAAATAATTTTTTAAATTTTTAACAATTTAATTAATTATAAATTTTAAATATTATGAAAAGAGTACATGATAAATTAAATATTTTGATTGTTTGTACTGTAGTAGCAATTGCTGCTGTAGGTTATCTTCTTATTCAAACTGGTACTATTGATCCGTCAATGGCATCTGGTTCTGGTATAACTAGTATTAAGAAAGCTCAGAAGTATTCTGAGAAAAATACTATTGCTGTTGAATTGGAAGGTGAGGAGATCCAAGAAGTTTTACAAAATGAAGACTTCATGAGAATGATTGCGTCTCCTGAATTTGCTAAACTTGTTGAGAGCGATGAGTTCTTAAAGGTTCTTGATGATCCTGTGTTTAGTATCGTTGCTGATGTTATGGGAAATGATGATTTGATGACTTCAAATGAACAAGAACCATATACACAAAGAGATGGTAAATCTGGAGGAGGCTCTGGAGGTGGAGGTATTGGTGCTGATGATTTGAGACAAGGTGCTTCTAGTTTATCTAATTTTAATCAAGATGGTGGAGCTGGAAGATCAGTTTCATCAAGTGGTGGAATAGAATTAGGTGATAATGACAATAAAACTTCAGATAGTAGAGGTACTCCTGGAAAGCTTCTTATGAAATTAGGTGAATTTCAAAAGTTCATGAAAGGTGCTGATTTTCAAAAGTTCATGAAAGGTGCTGAATTTCAAAAGTTTATGAAAAGCGGTGGTGATTTTCAAAAATTTGCTAAAGATGCTGCTTTTCAAAAGTTCATGAAAGGTGCTGACTTTCAAAAGTTCATGAAAGGTGCTGATTTTCAGAAGTTTATGAAAGATGCTACTTTACAAAAGTTCATGAAAGGTGCCGATCTTCAGAAGTTTGCTAAAGGTGCTGATCTTCAGAAGTTTGCTAAAGGTGCTGATTTTGCAAAGTTTGCTAAAAATGGAGACTTTATGAAGTTTATGAAAGGTGCTAATTTTCAAAAGTTCATGAAAAGTGGTGCTTATTCTAAATTTGCAAAAGGTTCATCTTTTCAGAAGTTCATGAAAGGTGCTGATTTTCAGAAGTTTATGAAAGGCGCTGAATTTCAAAAATTTGCTAAAGGTGCTGTAAATTAGTATTAATATTAATCTACAATTTAAAAAAAGGAGAAAACATTAATTTTTCTCCTTTTTTTTTTATATTCAATAAAAATTATCTCATGAAAAAAATAGCTATTCCATTATCATTTATTTTCTTTTTTTATTTTAATACCTCTTTTTCTCAAATGGATAAATTAGAAATAGAAAATTTTGATATTGTTTCTATGGGAATTGGTGAAGCCTTCGTTTTACCCCATGCAGCAAGATGTGCTCATAGCGCCCTTAATTTTCATAAAAAGTTATTTGATTACGAACCAAGAGAAAAAATTCATGTTATGATTCAAGATTTTGGAGATTATGGAAATGGAGGAGCAACCTCAATTCCTAATAACATGGTTTCAACTTGTATTTCACCTATGAATTATTCTTTTGAGTCAAGTATTGCTGGGGAAAGAGTATTTGCTATCATGAATCATGAACTTGTACATATAGTTGCGCTCGATAATTATTCAAAAACAGATGTTTTTTATAGAAAACTTTTTGCTGGAAAAGTTAGAAATACAAACGATCATCCTGTTTCTATGTTTTATAGCTATCTCACTAATCCAAGATATTATTCTCCTAGATGGTTCCATGAAGGTATTGCTGTATTTATTGAAACTTGGATGGATGGTGGAAAGGGAAATGCTTTAGGTAGTTATGATGAAATGTTTTTTAGAACTAGAACACTTGAAAATTCTAGGATTTATTCAGCACAAGGATTGGAATCAGAAGGTACTTCTGCAGATTTTATGTCTAAAGCTAATTCATACTACTATGGAACAAGATTTATGAGTTATGTAGCTCACCAATATGGACCTACTAATTTAATTGAATGGATAAAAAGAAAAGATCAAAGCAAACGTGGATTTGCTTCCAATTTTAAAAACGTATTTGGTTTATCAATTAGTAAAGCTTGGGATACTTGGATTGATTTTGAACGTTCTTTTCAGGATGAAAATATTAATGGACTTAAAAAGTTTCCTATTACTCAATATGAACCTATTACTGAAAAAGTATTAGGTGGTGTTTCTCATGCATTTCATGATAAAAAAAGAAATAAAATTTATGTAGGTGTTAATTATCCTGGCAAAGTTCCTCATATTGCTAGCATTGATTTAGAAACAGGTGAGATTGATAGACTTAAAGATGTAAAGGGACCCGCTTTATTTAATGTAACTTCACTTACCTACGATGAAAAAAATGATCTTCTTATATATTCAACTGATAACAATGCAAATAGAGATTTAAATAGTTACAATTTAAAAACTGGTGAAACAAAATTGTTACAAAAAAATGAACATATTGGTGATCTTGCATTTAATAAAAAAGACGAATCTTTATGGGGTATTAGACATCTAAATGGTTACAATACAATCGTTAAAATACCAAAATATAATTCTGAGTCTCCAAATGATTATTATAGAGATTGGAATCAAAAATACACATTGCCATTTGGTCATGATATTTTTGATATAGATGTATCACCTGATGGTAAAAGTTTAAGTGCAGCAGTTGCTGATTACTTTGGCAATCAATACCTTCATATATATGATATAGAATCCTTTGACAAAGGAGGTAAAGAAGATATAGTTTATAAGGAAGTTTTTAATTTTGATGTTTCTTCACCTCAAAGTTTTAGATTTACTGATGATGGTAATTATCTTTTTGGTTCTTCTTATTATTCAGGTGTAAGTAATATATGGAGAGTAGATGCTAATACTTATGAAGCGGATGATATTGATTTAATGTCAAATGCAATTACTGGATATTTTCGACCTATTCAAATAGATAAAGATAGAATTTTTGCTTTTAGATATACTAGTGATGGTTTTCTACCTGTTTACATATCTAATAATACTGTTCTAGAAATTGAAACTATTAAATATTTAGGAGATGAAACTATCAAAAAACATCCTGAACTTAAAGAATGGAGGAATAAATTGCCTACTCCTCAGACAGTCAATTTAGATGAAATAACTATTGAAAAAGACGGTATTTATCTTCCCAGAAAGGAAATGAAATTAAATTATGCTTATCCCATAGTAGTAGGTTATAAAGATAATATCGGAATAGGTTATAAATTCAATTTTGAAGATCCATTTAGCTTTAGATCATTTGATTTGTCTTTTTCTTTCACACCAAAACAATGGAAGAATCAATTAAGTGATGGTAATGCAACTATTGATGATGACGAACAATTTCATGGTTCTTTAAACTTTTCAACAAGTAAAATTGGTGGCTTTCTATCTGGAAGTTATAATTTCTTTGCTCATTATAATAAAGACAATTTTTATGATTTATTTGGTCCTACTAAAAGATCAAGAAAAGGATTGTTGTTTGGTTTTAATAATAAAAAATCTTTGGTATTTGATAATCCGAAAAACGTTGATTTAACAACTGGTTTTAGAGGCTTCTATGGTTTAGATCAATCACCAGATTTCCAGCAAATTGATAATTTTGATAAGGATTATGACACAAATTTATTTTATGACATTTTTTCTTCATTAACTTATAGAAATATTAGAAAATCGGTAGGCGCAGTTGATGGAGAAAAAGGAGTGAATATGTCATTAAATGCTTCTTCTTCAATTACAGAAGGAAATTTTTATCCAACTTTTACTGGAAATTTTGATTTTGGGATTCAACTACCAGTTAACCATACCTCTCTTTGGTTTAGAACTTCCTCGGGAAATTCATTTAGTAAAAAAGTAAATCCATTTTCTAGATTTGGTTTTGCTGCTTTTGGTAATAATTATATAGACTATTTATCTCCAAAAAGATACAGAGGGACTTATTCTTTTCCTGGAGTAAGCTTTGATTCAGGTAGAAATATTATAGCAAAAACTTTCTTCAAAACTACTGCTGAATTATTACTGCCTCCATTAAGATATAGAAAAGTAGGATTTTTTAACTTTTTTGCTTCATGGTCTCACCCAACAATATTTGCAGGGTTTCTTACAGCTAAAGATATTAACGTTTCTGGTAATGATGTTAGTCAGAACTTTTATAATATAGGATTTCAATTGGATACAAGACTCGTAATGTTTTCTCACTTAGCAGCCACTTTGTCCGTTGGTTGGGCTAAGGCATATGATTTAGATAATAGTAATTTGACTTATGATGAATGGATGGTTTCTTTAAAATTTTAAATAAATGAAAAAGATATTTTTAAACAGTTTCTATGGATGTGTAATGGCTACACTTCTTTATCTTGTTTTATTTTATCCATTGGTACTAATTCATAGATTTGATTTGTACGATATGTTACTCGTTACTCTTTCTATTTCACCTGGAATTTTCATAATGTTTTTTATTTACCATTCTGATGAATATGATAAAGAGCCGGTATGGCTTCTTGCAACTTGTTTTATTCTTGGAGCAATAAATTTACATTTTGATGTAGATATTCTTGAATTTGTTTTTTCATATATAAATGTTGAAAATAACTTTTTAAGAGTGGGAGGTGAAGCATTAACTGTTTCCATAACTGAAGAGGTGTTAAAATTTATTGTTGTATTCTTAATTATTTTTCCTAATAAAAATTTTGATGAACCATTTGATGGAATTGTTTATTCAGTATTTGTTGGCATGGGTTTTGCTACTGCTGAAAATATCACCTATGTTTTACAAGGATCTTCATCAGTTGCATTTTTTAGAATGTTGACAGCAGTTCCTGCTCACTTTGCTTTTGCAGTGATAATGGGGTATTATTTGGGTAAAGCAAAAACTTGTAAACTTGGAAAAAAATGGCTTTATGTATTTTTATCGCTTTTCGTCTCAATAATTATGCATGCATTTTATGATTATTTTTTATTCTTAGATTTTGTGCCTGGAATTTGGTTAGGTGGCATTGCTACCTTAGGTGTTGCAATCCTTTTTGCTAGAATGGCAATTTTGGAACATCTTGCAGCCTCTCCTTTTAAAAAATAAATTTCAATACGATTTTGGAAACTAATTATGTAATATAAAAATATATTATATTTTTGTGGAAATATTTTCTATCTGTAAATGTCATTAATTTTAAAATCTGTTATAGTTGTTGATTTAAACTCTGAGTATAATTCTAAAAAAGTAAATATTTTAATTGATAATAGTGGTGCCATAGATAAGATTAGTTTATCTAGAATAAATGTAAAAACTTCAACTACTAAGGTTATCGATTGCGATGGAATGATGGTATCTCCTGGTTGGTTTGATTTTAGATCAAATTTTTGTGATCCTGGATTTGAACATAAAGAAGATTTAACTTCAGGCTCTAAATTAGCTTCTTTTTCAGGTTTTACTGATATTTTATTAATGCCTAATACAAATCCTATTTTACAATCTAAAAATGATATTTATTATGTAAAAAATAAAACTGAAAATGACCTTTCAACTATTCATCCAACTGCTGCTATTACTAAAAATACTGATGGAATTGAATTAAATGAAATTTTAGATTTAAATAAAGCTGGAGCAGTTGCATTTACTGATGGCGAAAAAGAATTACAAAATTCAGATATGATGTATAAAGCTTTACTTTATATTAAACAATTTGATGGCCTATTAATAAATAAACCTAAGGACTTTAGTTTATCAAGGTTAGGTATTGTAAATGAAGGACATAATAGTACCATATCTGGTTTAAAAGGCATCCCAAATATCGCTGAGGAAATAATGTTAAATAGAGATTTATCAATTTTGAGATACTCTGGAGGAAAATTACATTTTTCAGGAATATCTACTAAATCTTCTGTCGATATAATAAGGAAAGCAAAACAGGATGGATTAAATGTTACTTGTGATGTTTCTATTTATAATTTAATATTAGATGATAGCCATATCATAAATTTTGATACCAATTATAAATTGGATCCTCCATTAAGAACAAAAGATGATATTGATGCTTTAATAAAAGGATTAGAGGATGGCACCATAGATGTGATTTCTTCTTATCATCAACCTCAAAACATTGAAAATAAATCAGTTGAATTTAATAATGCTGAAAATGGAATGATTTCTCTTCAAACATTTTTTAGTAATATATTAATTTTATCTTCAAAAATTTCTTTAGAGTCTTTGATTACAAAATTTACTTCGAACCCAAGGAAAATTCTTAATCTTGAAGATAAATCTATAAAAGTTGGATCAAATGCTTCTTTGACTATTTTTGATATTAATGGATCATGGGATTATTCTTTAGATAATAATATTTCCAAATCTTTCAATTCCCCTTGGTTAAATTGGTCCTTGAAAGGTAAAATCTTTGGTATTATAAACTCTAAAAATTCAAAATTTAATTATTAAACTAAATTTGCATATGGATTTATCAATTATAATTCCTGCATATAATGAAGAAGAGTCTATCCCAGAGTTAGTTACTTCAATTAATGATACTATTTCTTCATCCATTTTATATGAAATTATTATTATTGATGATGGTAGTTCTGATAACTCATGGAGATTTATTAAAAATGAAGCTTTAAAAAATTCATCTGTAAAAGGTATTAGATTTAATAAAAATAATGGAAAATCAGCAGCATTAGATATTGGATTTAAACATTCATCTGGCAAAGTAGTTATTACTATGGACGCTGATTTACAGGATGATCCAAAAGAGATTATGCCTCTTTACAAAATGATTATTGATCAAGACTATGATTTAATTTCTGGTTGGAAAAAAATGAGATTTGATCCTATTACTAAAACTTTACCTTCAAAATTTTTTAATTTTGTTACTAGACTTTTTTCAGGAATTAAATTAAATGATTTTAATTGCGGTATTAAAGCATATAAAAATTCTGTTATAAAAAATATTTCTATATATGGTGAAATGCATAGATATATTCCTTTAATAGCAAAATGGAATGGTTTTAATAAAATAGGAGAAAAAATAGTGAATCATAATCCAAGAAAATACGGTAAGACAAAATTTGGGATAGAAAGGTTTATTAACGGATTTTTAGATTTGATATCTGTTAGTTTCGTTTATAAGTTTAAGAAAAAACCCATGCATTTTTTTGGAACAATGGGGGTTTTTTCTTTTCTATTTGGATTAATAGGTTCTTTTATAATAATTTATGATAAAGTTTCAAAAATATATGAAGGGATTCCAATTGATGAAATTAGACCTGTAACAGATCAGCCCCTTTTTTTTATAGCTCTTGTATCAATAATTATTGGTGTTCAACTATTTTTAGCAGGCTTTTTAGCAGAAATAGTTGTAAAAGTTAGTTCTAAAAATGATGATCAGATTGTTAGTGATAAGAAAGGTTTTGATTAATGAAATTTTCAGTAATTATACCTGTATTTAACAGGCCTGATGAAATTAATGATTTAATTCAAAGTATAGTAGATCAAAAATATAGAGATCTAGAAATTATAGTTATTGAAGATGGATCATCTATTTCATCAAAAAAAATTATTGATAGCTTTAAAAGTAAAATTAATTTGCAATATCATGAAATATCAAATAAAGGTCCTGGTCTTGCAAGAAATTATGGTGTAAAATTTGCAAATGCTGAATGGATAATATTTTTTGATTCCGATTGTACTATTCCTGAAAATTATTTTTATGAGATTAATAAGTTTTTAAAATCTAATGAAGATATTCATTTTTTTGGTGGTCCAGATAAATCAAAAAAAAATTTTAGCTTTTTACAAAAGTCAATAAATCATTCAATGACATCCATGTTAACAACAGGTGGCATTAGAGGATCTAAATATTCAGTTGATAAATTTTTGCCAAGATCATTTAATATGGGTGTGAAAAAAAACAAATTTTTGGAGATAGAAGGGTTTTCCTCAATGAGATATGGTGAAGATCTAGATTTGACATATAGATTATTATCTTCAAGAGCAAAATCAAGTTTTATAAAAAATGCATATGTTTATCATAAAAGAAGAAATAATTTATTTGCATTTTATAATCAAATTTTTTCTTCTGGTACTGCTAGAGTTATATTAAACCAAAAGCATAAAGGAACATTTAGAATTTTTCATTTATTACCTTCTTTATTTATTATATTTTTTATTCTAACATATTTACTTTTATTATTTAAAATTGATTTTAATTTATTTTTATTGCTTCAGTTTATCTATGGTATTTATTTTATGTTAATATTTTTAGAATCAAGTATTTTAAATAAAAACCTGGTAGTTGGCTTTTTATCAGTAGTAACTACATTTATTCAATTTTTTGCTTACGGAAGTGGCTATTTGAGGGCTTGGATTAAAAATTATTTGTAGCAATAATATATTACTTCTTTTTCTTGTAATCCATAATATTTTTTTTCTTTCTTGGAGAATGAATCAATAAAATTTGATTTTTTTAATTTAAGTCCTTGAGATAATATTCTTTTATCATAATCTTCACCATATTTTCTTAAATGATCTGATTGACCGTAAATTTTCTCTCTTTCTTTTTTAGATACTATTGATTTATCTTCAATAGTTTTTTCTGGAATTGGATAATAAAAAGGAACTTGGAGAATAGCAAAACCATCTTTTTTCATTACTCTATTTATTTCTTTAATTGCTTTTTTGTCGTCTTCAACATGTTCAAGGACATGATTACATAATATGACATCAAATGAATTATTTTCAAATGGAATGTTATGGATATCCATTTTTATTTTTGCTAATGGTGAAAATAAATCTCCTGTTACATACTCTATGTTTTTTAAATTGCTAAAAACTTTAATTAAACATTGTTCAGGAGCAATATGTAATAGTTTAATATTTTTTTTAAAAAAATCAGTTTTTTTTTTTAGGAAAAGGTATAAAAGTCTATGTCTTTCAAGAGATAAACAGTTAGGACATAAAGCATTCTGTCTAATTTTTCTTCCATAAGGGAAAAACTTAATAAATTTTTTCTTACAAATAGAACAAAGAACTTTATCTCCTAAATAAAATAATTTGATAATTGTAAAAATAGGTTTGCTAATTCTTTGTAAAAAAGATCTAGGAAATTTTTTTAACAAAACTCCAATAATTTTACTCAACATTTTTATTGATTTTGACTATTTCCTAAATAATTTTTTGGAGATATATTATATAATTCCTTTTTCACTTTATTACTTACAGGAAGTTTATCTATGAATTCTAAAAATAATTTTTTATCAATTTTTGAATTTCCTCTAGTGATTTTTTTAAGTGTTTCATATGGGTTAGGCACTTTTTCTCTTCTCAATATCGTTTGAATTGCCTCAGCAATTATTGACCAATTATTTTCTAAATCATTCTCTATTTCTTTTTTATTGATTTCTATTTTTTCTAACCCTTTTGATAAAGAATTTAAAGCAATTTTTGTATGCGAAATTGGAATGCCAATATTTCTTGATACAGTTGAATCTGTCAAATCTCTTTGAAGTCTTGATACTGGAAGTTTTTCTGAGAGAAATTGAAATATTTGATTAGCCATCATTAAATTTCCTTCAGCATTTTCAAAATCTATTGGGTTAACCTTATGTGGCATTGCAGATGAACCTACCTCATTTTTTTTCACTTTTTGTTTTAGATAATTTATAGATACATAATGCCAAATATCTTTAGAAAAATCAATTAAAATTGTATTAATTCTTGATAAGCAATGAAAAATAGCTGCCATATTATCATAATGTTCAATTTGAGTTGTTGGATTACTTCTAATTAATCCGATTTTTTTTAAAAATTTATCTGAAAATGAATCCCAATTAATTTTTGGATAGGATACATAATGGGCATTTAGGTTTCCAGATGCACCACCAAATTTTCCATTATTAGGAATTCTAATAAGAGAATCAAGTTGAACACTAATTCTTTCATGAAAAACTTTTAATTCTTTTCCAAAAGTAGTAGGTGTAGCCGGTTGTCCATGTGTTCTACTGACCATAGGTATATTTTTGAATTTTTTTGACTTAATATTTATTGATTTTTGAATAATTTTAATTGAAGGAATAATAGTCTTTTTAAGACAATCTTTTAGCATTAAAGGTATCGCAGTGTTATTAATATCTTGTGAAGTAAGTCCATAATGTACAAATTCTTTATATTCTTCTAATCCTAATTTTTTGAATTTTTCTTTAATAAAATATTCTACTGCTTTTAAATCATGATTGATTTTATCTTCAATTTTTTTTATTTTTTTAGCATCGTTTATAGAAAAGTTATTTACAATTTCACGTAAATCTTTTATTTTACTTTTTTTAATATTTTTTAATTCAGGCAATTTAAATTCATATAGGGCAATAAAATATTCGATTTCAACATAAACCCTATATCTTATCAATGCAAACTCTGAAAAGTATTTAGATATGTCTTCAGTAACCTTACTATATCTTCCGTCTATGGGGCTTATTGCTGATAGATTAAATGTATTCATTTTTATGATTTTTGCAAAATTAAGAAATATTTAACGAAAGAGATATTTTAAAACAAATCATTAAATTATATTTGCGCGTCAATTAAAATTTATACATATGAGTATCGTAAAAGTATTTATGGATGGTGAAACTTTTGAAATGGAAGTAGATAAAGATACCACAATACTTGAAAAAGCTATGGATGAAGATATTGATATACCATTTTCTTGTCAAAGTGGGGTATGTACATCTTGCATAGGTAAATTAGTTGAAGGTGATGTTGAAATGGAAGTGAACGATGGTCTTTCTGATGAAGAGTTAAAAGATGGGTATGTTTTATGTTGTCAGTCTTTTCCTAGATCTGAAAAAATAACTATTGAAATTGATTAAATAATCAAAAAAATTGATTTCATTGATTAAGAGGAACATTAATCGATTTCTTTCGTATTTAATCTTGACATATATGCAATAATATAATACATTTGTCAATTGTTTAACTTCTCAAAACCACCTTATTCAGCATGAGACAACTCAAAATAACACAATCAATAACAAATAGAAGAGAGAGTCATACTCTTGAAAAATATTTTACTGAGGTTAGTGGTGTTCCGATGATTACACCTGAAGAAGAAGTAAAGCTAGCCAAGCAAATTAAGAAGGGAAGCCAAAGTGCACTTGATAGACTTGTTCAAGCAAATCTTAGGTTTGTTGTTTCAGTTGCTAAACAATATCAAAATAGGAGTTTGCCTCTTAATGATCTTATAAATGAAGGAAACCTTGGTTTAATTAAAGCTGCAAAAAAGTTTGATGAGACTAAAGGTTTTAAATTTATTTC
>CEOP01077563.1_pt1 | contig 12636 bp, 11 predicted proteins | sample 361301 | NCBI WGS metagenome assembly CEOP01 (sample SAMEA2619548, study PRJEB7988) | marine metagenome | biome: marine biome (ENVO:00000447); feature: deep chlorophyll maximum layer (ENVO:xxxxxxxx); material: "saline water (ENVO:00002010), including plankton (ENVO:xxxxxxxx)" | depth 55 m
AGGAACAGATGCAGCGGCTATGATTTGTAAGGCAAAACTCTCTGATGATGGTAAACATTTCATTTTGAACGGAGAGAAAATGTGGGTTACCAACGGGGCACAAGCTAAGATATTGGTTCTATTTGCCAAGGACGTTGACCATCCTGATTATGGAGTTAAGAAGCATGGTGGAACTACTGCATTTATTGTTGAATCTTCTTTTGAAGGATTCAAAGTTGGAAAGAAGGAAGATAAATTAGGTATTCGTTCCTCTGATACCTGTACACTTATTCTAGAGAATTGCAAAGTACCGGTTGAAAATGTACTAAAAGGTGTAGGTAAAGGTTTTCCAATAGCAATGAATGCTCTTGATAACAGTAGAATCGGTATAGCAGCACAGGCTTTAGGTATTGCTCAAGGATCATATGAGGCAGCTTTGAAGTATTCTCATGAAAGAGAAGCATTTGGCAAACCTATTGCTTATCATCAAATGATTATGTCATATCTTTCTGATATGGCAACTAGAATAGATGCGGCACGATTATTGGTTTACAAGGCATCATGGGCTAAACAACAACATTACGAGCATGATGGTCCAAGACATACCAAGGAAGCCAGTATGGCTAAACTATACGCCGGAGATACTGCAATGTGGGTATCTGAAAGAGCAATTCAGGTTCTTGGTGGCTATGGATATACCAAAGAATTCCCTGTTGAGAGGTTTTTCAGGGATGCTAAAATAACTCAAATTTATGAAGGGACTCAAGAGGTTCAAAGAATAGTTATCGCTCGTTCTTTGGTCTAATCTTTAAGTTCGAGAGATTTACCTTTGAGTTTGGCTTTTCTTAGTCCACTAGACCATTCAAAAAGCGCTGCTTCAAAAGATACTAATTTATTCTTTGAGACATTTTGATCTATAAAATCATTAAATTCGGGCTCGAATAAAACCGCAATACTAAATGGCCCATTATCTAGAATTCCTGTTAATGTTTTACCACCTCGATAAGTATCGCTTACCATCAAATTTCTTTCTATTCTTTCAACTTTTAGAGTACAAAAACCACTACTTGAATTAGCAATGATTTCATTTGCCTCACTGTGTAATCTGGATTTCTCTAAAGTTTCAATGGTCTTCTCAATGCTTGTTGAAACCCTTGGTTGTTCAATTATTGGGATTTCTTGAGCCTCTTCTATAGATTCTTCCGGTTGTATATTTTCAATTTCTGGGATTTCTTTTACTTCAATTTCACTAGAATCATTATCAAATTCTCTTTCAAATTCATCCAAATTATCCTCTAGAATTGGCAATTCTACTTCAGGCTCTTCAATTACTGGTTCTTCAATTACGGGCATTTGGAAACCGAGTTCTTCTAGATATTGCCAAAGTTCGGAAACTAATATTTCACCATCCATATTTTTATCCAAGATAGAAGATATGTGTGTAAGTACCCACGCTGGCGGTTGATTTCCGGTCAAATCTACGATAAAGTTAGAAATTTCTTCTATCGAAATAATACCATCACTATTTGCATCTAACTTTACTGTTAATTCTTGGACATTATAACCAGAATCTTGTAACCATTTTCCAAAACTTTCTTTGATCTTTACAACCATAGGATTATCGGAATTTTCCGCAATTTTAGACTGGACATTCTGTACTGTTTCTGCTGCTATTTGGGCAGCTTTAGATTTGATATCATTTTGCCAATTTTTTACTGATTCCTGCTCAGATAATATGCCGATTACAGTCTCTCTAGGTATGTGAGAAGGTGGTGCGTCTCCGACAAAATGTTTTGCGACTTGATAAAGTTCATTATCAGTTAAAGAATTTAATCCATTGCCAGATAAAATTTTACTTTCCAATTGTTCAATACTCAAATTAAGCACTCCATTGTATGGGGCTGTGTATTCTAATTGTTAATTTAATCGCCATCATGCAGGGAATTTTAATTGCGGCCATTGATTAAAATCACTATTTTCCCAAGATAGAGTAGAAAGAACTCGTTCGATTTGAGAAATATCTGTAATGTCTCTCTCGATTTGTATAGTATGTAACCATGATTTAAGCCGACCCAATCTAATTCCTTTGGATAGTCCGGTTTGATTCATTATCCAATTACCATCTGCAATTGGCTCTCCATTTGTCTTTTGGACGTCCAATAACCTTAGTTTTTCTAATCTATCTTCCAAATCTTCAATTGAGAAAAAGTCTGTTTCCCTATTACTGATTTTAATACTGTTTTCTAAAATAATTTTTCCTAAAATAAGATTCTTTTCAGCAAATTCTCCAAGAATAAACCTATATTTTCTCATAGATTGTTTAGATTGATTTGGAATGAAGCCAAACCTCTTGTGGATACTTTGAATAATTTCTCTTTCCTTTCTCGAGAGTTTTAGATTAGAGCAGATAGTTTGGACTTCTTTTTCACTGCAAATACAAAGTAGAAGTGCGAACTTTTCCAATTCATCAAACCTTTCTAAATTGTCTTTCATAGCATCTAAAATTAAGAATTTATTACTCCACTCGCCAAGTAAAAAGCGGTCTAAAATGCCTTCTAAAGCCATCTTTTCAATAATAAGTCCTGAATTTGGCCCACCAAGAATCTTTTTCCATTCGATCCAAATTCTTTCCCTAGAAATGGGTTCAAGCATATGTTTTTGTTGAGAAATAGATTGTTTCAGACTATGCTCAATTTCCCAAACTCCACTTTCTCTACGGTCAGCAAATCGGTAAGCCCTCATAATCCTTAAGCCATCTTCTGATAATCTCTGATGAGCATTACCCACTGCCCTAATCAGCCCCCTAGATATATCGGTTCTACCATTATGAGGGTCATAGAGAAGTTTTCTTGCAACATCTATGGCCATGGCATTAATTGTAAAATCCCTACGTTCAAGGTCATCCTTCAGTGACTTTCCCCATGTGACATTTTCAGGTCTTCTCCCATCTTTGTACTCGCCATCGGTTCTAAGAGTGGTTGCTTGATACAAACAATTCTTACCTCGAAGAGAAACAGTGCCAAATTCTTCCCCAGTGAGGATTGCATCATTGAAAATTTCTAACATCTCCTCAGGAGTCAGATCAACAGCGATATCTATGTCACTCGGCTTATGTCCTATCATCCAGTCTCTAACCGCTCCACCGACAATCCATACACCTCCACCACTTTCACAAATAAGATTGAGAATCTCAACAAGGTCTAAAGGTAATTCCTCCAAAAAATCGATAGTCTGGTTTGAGCATTCAAGACCATCTAAATCTGCTTTTCGACCTTGTATAAGCTTGCTCAAATTATCACCCCTAGTTCGGCTATAGTCAATTGCACCAAAGCATTATCCTTGAAACCATCTTCCAATTGACCATGTGGGGTGATGAATCAGTGTCTTTGGTTCCAGTCGAATGGCTCAAAGCTCATGAAGAGGTTAGAGTTAGGGGTAGAGATAAGTTACTAGAAATGACCAAAAAATGGGGCGGATTTACCAAACCTCTTATCGTTGATAAAAAAACAGGCTCTTTACTCGATGGACATCATCGTCACTCAGTGGCTTGTTTACTAAATTTGAATAGTGTTCCTGCTATTTGTGTAGACTATTTTTCGGATGAAAGTATAATCGTAGAAACTTGGCCTAATTCAGAATTAGAGGAAATTAGCAAAAAAGATGTCGTAGATATGTCGATGTCAGGTGAATTATATCCCCCAAAAACTAGTAGGCATATATTCTCTTATGATATTCCACCTATCTTCATTTCTCTTGATGCTTTGAGATAGTTTGCCTTGTTGCAATATAGTCTTGCCACTTTTTATTTCCTTTTCCATCAAGTTTTACATTCTTTGTCGGTTGGCTAGGTAGTGTCACTTTACAAGTTTGAACGATTCCTTCATGATTGAATGTAATTTCGGTTTCACAATTAACTAAACCCTTCAAATATTTATTCAAATTATTGTTACTGTTTACTCTAAAACCATTTATTGCAATAATTTCATCCCCTGGCATTAGGATTTTTCTTAAAGGTGAATTTTGTTGGTGAGAAGTCACTCTTAATTGTTTATTCACTTCTCTTATTTGAACTCCCATCCAAGCACTTTCCATCTCTCCTTCTTTTGAATCCTTTTCAGGTATTAAATTGAGTGAGAAATATTCCAATGCTTTGTCAACGTCGGGTGATTTACGTTCAAAAACCAATTTATCTAACATCTTACCAAGTCTAAAGCCGCCTTCCATGCTAGTTAGAGAAGAACGAATATCTTTGTAGGTAACTCCAAGTTTCTCAGCGCTTGAGTATCCTATAGCATGCTTTTCACAAAGTAGTGCCATTAGTTGGCATAATCCTGATTTACCTTTTGAACGCTTTCTCAATTCTGCGTCCAAGCAAAAAATAGCTAATTCTCCTTCTAAGTAATATGAAATCTGAGTTTCTCTTGAAAAGGCATGGCCTCTGTAAAGGTGAATCCAAGCATCATGACTAGATTCAGATAAGGATTCTTTTTCCATTCCATGTCTCAAAGTATGTCTTTTCATTTTGCGAAGGAAATCCTTACGCCAGTCATCCTCGCTCCATGCTCCTGATCTTACGCAAAGAACATCACCAAGCCATGAAGTGCCTCCTTCAAACCACCAAAGTAATTCTGAATGAGTTTCTTTTTGTAAATCATAATTTAAGAAATTCCTCGGTCTCAATCTTTTTACATTCCATTGATGAAGATATTCATGGCTAAAAAGGCTGACTAAGTCTTTATATTCATCATCAAAACCTGGCATTAAGCATTGCCTAGGCAGCATAGATGTTTGAGAATTTAAATGTTCTAAACCTCCTCGAGACTTTTCAGTGAAATGAAGCACAGTTACGTAATTATCCCATTCAGGAATTCCAAAAAGAGCATGATGCTCCATCACAACTTTATCCATATCTATTCTTAATCTATCTAGCATACTTTGGTCTGGAGAATATCCTCCACTATCCCATATTTTCAAATGATGTGTTCTTCCCTCGACTACCCAACTCATTGTTTCGTTTGCGTTTGCCTCCAAGATACCATCTAATAGTTCATCACGATTAGGTGCTTCAAACTCATATGTTAGTCCAGTGTTATTAGTAAGTAAACCTTTACTTGTATTATTTGATACTTCAAGGTATTGAGTTGCAGGTGTCCAATCAGAAGGTATGTGTGCTTTGATAATATGTGTCTTTTCCATTCTTTCATCTTTAATTCCAGAAACAGGAAGGAACCATGTAAATGGGGGCATAACGTGTATGTGAGTACTATCTATGTGAGAAGACCTACAAGAAAGTTCAGTTGCGAGAATTTTATATTTTATCTTCACTAAATTAGTACCTTCTTCAATACTTATTTTCATAGAATCAACATCTTTTCGCTTACTAACAAGAAGTTTTTCATTTCCGTCGTGTGCTTCGAAGTCAAACATATACTGTATAGGTTCGCGAAGGAAATAAGACCCAGGGACCCATCTTGGGAAACTTAGAATTAGGCTTTTACCAGTGAATGGTCCTTCAATTTCTAATCCAACATGTAAGTGCCTTGAATCTCCTTCTGTAGCGTCAAAAAGGAATTTGATGCCCGAATATCCATCTCTCATAGTTGCCTTGAGTTGCCGGCGGTTGAAAGGTTCTGTGCTGTAATTTTCAATAATTGACTAGTTGTAGAGTTGATTAAATCCTCCGACTTCCCAATTATCTCGGGCTCATTACACCTTCCTATCAGGCGTTCTAATAATCGTGACCTTTCAATTTCGTCGACTTCTTCATTTTCGATAATTTGCCAGCGAAGTTCATCACTTGCATCATCTTTTTTTCCTTGTAACCATCTCCCCAATACCGGAAAACACTTATTTTCAATAAGTAATTTTATTGAATCATCATCTGTAGAGTCATATTTCTCCTTTAGGATTTTGACTAAACTCTTACGGACTTTAGAATCAGTAATATTGGCTAATCTAATCATCGTATCTCCAGCATTATCTACTGAAAATTGGACCATTGCTAACGGATTAACTCCTTCAGTTAGAAGTTGTGACAACCTTTCCTCTGAAATATTTTCACTTTTACTACTAAGTTGATTAAGTGCGGTTTCTTTAATCGAATTAGATGAATCAGAAAGGCAAGAAAGTAATTGTTTTTTAGAAATATGATCGCTTGATAGAGCAATAATCTTTATTCTGTCATTATCCGATTGAATCAGTTGACTTGTAAATTTACCATCGGAATCCGATTTTATCAAGGCCTTACTAGCCTTTATCTTGCAAAGATTATCTTCATCTTGGTAAAGAATCTCAGCAACAGAACTGGTGTCACCAGTAAATTTCTCAAGTAGATTTGCAGCACATCGCCTTGCATCGATTGATTTATGAGTTGCTAATGGAATTAGAGAATCAATATCAAGCCTAGGAGCCCACATTCTGTGAGCATCAAGGGCCTTTGACCTAAACCATGAGTCTTTGTCATCAAGTAATGGTATGAAAGCCTCTAAATTGCTTGGTGAATCAACCTCAAATAGGGCTCTCAAAGCTCTTCTACGAATTCGAATATCTTTGTGTGATAATTGGGAAATATGGGCACTTGTTGACTTAGGCATATTTTCACCATCATTTTCGATTTATTCTAAACCTTCAAAATCATCAAAAATCCAATTTTCAAATCCGATTTCTGATAATACTGGATGCAATATGACCTGTAAAATTGGCCAAAATCTAACAAATGAATCAGCATTTTCGATTAATGATTTGAACATGGGGTGCTCTGAAGGAGTCATATCCCCCTCACCTAGAGGAGGTAAATCTTCAGGAAGAAAGTGAAGTTCGGCAATTATGTCTTGTAGGCAGTGAGTTTCTTCTTCTTCAATTATATCCAAATCTTGACATGTTTCTATGACTAATTGTAGTAAATCTGCTAATTCGACAGGACTTATCATTTGATTTATGATATTTTCATCACTTAATGGTCCAAAACATACAGGGCCTAAGTCAGTCGGTAATAATTCATTATCTTGCTTTTCCATCTTCATCAATTGTTGATGATTCTCTGGACCCAATGGCGCAATAACAAATCCTCCTTCAGTAATTCTTGTAGATATCCACTTAGGCAAAACTTCAATATGCCCAGTTATCAAAACTCGATTAAATTCTCCAGGAAAAGCCACTGGAGATACATCGATAGATTCCAAAGTTCTTAATTCAATAGTTGGCCAATGAGTTAGTCTTTCCTTGGCATGCGAAATCGATTCATCACATTGGTCTAAAACTCTCACATTGCCATTTTCACCAATTATTTGGGCTATCAATGCTGCTAAATATCCCCCTTTGGAGCCTATCAAAATAACTTCTTGACCACTATTCAACTCTAGATTATGAAGCAATGTAACAATCATGTGAGGTGCAGAAATTGTTTTTATTTTACCCTCAATAGTTTCCATAAATTGAATCGGACGGTCAGAATAGAATGGGTCACTATCAAAGTCAGAAAATGTTTCTACATCGGTTTTTTCCATTATTTTTCTAATCTCTTTAGGGACTTCGATGCCACTTTGTTCCAACCTCTTGAGCAGGTCGGATATTCGGGTCATATCGTTGGTATGACGTGGTGTCTTGTAAACAATCCCATCAAATTAGTTTAATGAAGAAAACTTCTCTTCTAAAATTTGATCTATTTGGCTAATGTTCTGTTGATGCTCTTGCATGCCGAATTCAACCATTTCATCCAATGAGGTTAATTCATTATCATCGTGAAGAATTTGTTGTGACACTTCATTTTGGATATTATCTCTAATATTTTCAAGCATTTTCTTCATACCTTTCTTTTGGTCAATGTCTGCTTCTTCAGAATCCAATTCGATTGTTTCAAGCATTACCTTGATAATTTCAGGAGGGACATATGGGTCATCAAAAGATGAAAACATATCATCCATAATTATCGCTTCGATTCTGGCTAGATGTTCAGAAATTGTAGCACGAGCTAATCCAATTTGTTCTGCAAGGTCACTAACTCTAATTCTCTTAGGGACATCAAAGAACCCTTTGTCATAAGCAAATTTGGCTAACTTTAATTGTTTAGAACTCAAAAGGGAATTATCTGATGTGAGATTAAAATCTAGACTTCTAGCACTAGTCCTATCAGGTTTTGACATAATCCTTGCTAAGGTTGTTACAATTCTAAGTTTCATTGGAGGGCCTTGAATAATGTAGGTTAAACCTTCACCGTCTAATCTACAACCAGGCGCTGCACTAGTACCATTTGTTCTAGCATTCAAATTAGATAAAGAATGATTTAATCTAACTAGAAGAATAAATGAATCAGTATGCTCTTTCGGCTCCATAATAACCTCTAATAAATCTAGGAAATGTAAATCATCTATGTCTGATATCGTTTTCCCTTCACAAAAGTTTGCTTTTACGATTATTCTAACGTCTTTAGGTACTCTTTTGACATATGAAAGAAATTCTAAATGTTTGAAAATTTGCAAAATTTCGGCGATATCTAAACTTCTCAGCCTTGCCCTCTTCCAAAACAAGGTGACTTCGCGCATAAACACCCCTTAGCATCTTAGGTGATAATATATCTTGATGATTGATTTTTCATTTTTTCATTTCTAACCAAGCTAAAAATGAAACAATTGGAAGTAATGTGAATAAAACTTTATTCAATTTACTTTGATACTCATTGTACTCTCTCGTCTTTTCAGGACTAACTTCAATAGACTTAACTTTTCTAGTTCTCCTCAGAATATTGACTTTAGATTCAACCACTGAAAGGACCCTATCTCTTAATTCTGGCGATGTACTTTTGGCATTACCCTTTCCTACAATGAACTTAACAGTAGTTGTGTCTGCTAATTCTAGGGCCGCTTCTACAACACCCTCGACATTTTTCAAATTGTGCAAATCGATTCTAATATTCATTCCATCACTCGATATATGGCTCAAAACTCTCCAACTACCCTGGCCTTCATTAAATCGAGTGAGTAGTTCTCTTGCTTCTTCAAGTGGTTTTTTCGATAATTTAACCGGTCGTCTTCTCTTTGCCAAAAATGGCCCAAGTAAAATAGAGACAATGAAAGGTGGTAAGCAAATTAGATAGATGGTTCTTTTTATTTCTTCAGCATCTGTTAGTACTGATATTGTTGCTAAAGAGAAACCTAAGTATAAACCTATCAAAGCACCTGCTTGAAGGCCCATCCGAAGACCTACTGGTTCGCCCTTTTGCTCTGTCACATGCTAACCAAATAGCCATGACACATCAAGACTCTTATCGTGAAAATGATTAAATCTTTTACAGTCTACCTTCATACATGGAGAAAAATGGTTTGCCAGATAGGAACCGTGAAAAGAAAGTCGGGATGTGGATTTTCGGCATCTTTGGGTTTTTATTTGTCTCTTTTTTCCTTTCACCAACACTTCTACCAAATGGTTCAGTTCCTGAATTAGATGCAAGAGCCAATGCTTTGGATTACATGTCAGAAGATGGGAAGTACTCATCTGGAAATGATGGTGAAGAAGAGAAATTTGCTTGGATCGAATTAGACCCTTACAATGGCTTCATTTATGCATTTGGAGATTTCAATTGTCATATGAAACATGAGAGGTCATGGGAAATAAATGGAAATCAAATGCCGGTTTGTACACGTGATGTAGGGATGTTTTTTGGTATCGCAGTGGGTGGCTTAATTTTCTCGAGAAGAGGATATAATCGTTGGACAGTTAAGGACACATGTCTTTCATTATTCCCTGATAACTGGCTCGATGGAATCTATAGAAAGAATTACAGAACTTATGCATGGTTAATTACAGGAACTATTTTCTGCCTACCCTTAATTTTTGATGGATTTACACAATTGTTAACTTCCTATGAGTCAAACAACCTTACTAGGCCTTTGACAGGAATTGCTTTTGGGATTGGGTTTGGTATTTTAGTAGGTGCAGCATATTCTGCACGACCTAAATTTTTCAAATCAGCTAGTTCGGTCTCATTGCCTAGCGGATCTAAGTTTGAATTAAAATCAAAAGAGGAAGAATAATACTATTTTGGCGGGGGAGTTTTCCACCAAATAATCAATTCTTCAATATTACTTGGAGTGGGGCAATCTTCATGTCCACTTGTTAGCATTTCCAGTCGATGGAGTACGTTTTGTATAGCCTTTCTAATTGAAGGTGGAGGGTTTTTTTCTTCCTTTATCATCAAAATGTCAGAAAGGGCGTTATCCCAATCAGAATCAGGATTTACTCTTCTCCAAGATGCAAGCGAAGCTCTCAAAGGCCACATTGCCAGTGCCAATCTTCCATAGCCTAGTTTATCATCTCTCAATTTGAAAACTTTCGCTTCAGAAAATGGGACATGTGATTGTTGCTTATGTATCCATCTTTCGTGCTCAAGCCACTTGACTAACCTTTGAGTATGTCTCTGAGTGACCATTCTATGAGGTCCTAGAGATTTGTGTAACCTTGGAACTTCAGTAGAGCCAACAATTAATGATAAAGTTCCCAAAATTGACCAACATGATTGGGAGTATGAAGTTGCAGGTACATCATATTCCTTGGCACTCACTTTTGGCCATTTATCTTCTGCTAGTTTCATCCAATGGCTTGGAGTCATTCCAGATAGCCATCCAATATGTATTGCAGTTTTCATTTCCGGTGCGCCGGGTAATCTTGTTTGTTTTTTGACATCTTTCACAAGAGTACTGAGAAGAAATCTGTCAACTTGGTCAGGGTCTACATTCAGTGGAGTCGGTTTTCTATTGAAAAATGAGCGTAACTCATCTCGAAGTTTCCTTCTTAACTCATCTAATCCACCTTCATTTAGAATTGGTCCAACCACACAACACTTGTCAAAAGGGCTAGAAACTTGTATATTGCCTGACAATAGATCATTGAAACCTTTACGGATTTTCTTTTGAATGTCAGTTGTTTCAAAATACTCTTGCTTTTGACTTGTCATCCGTAATGTGCCAGATTGGATTCTTTTTATTGCCTTTTCAGGATCACAATCAATCCATATTACCAAGTCTGGTATCATTGCGGCAGAGTTCATTTTACATACTTGTTCAATACCTAGATTTCCAACAATTCCTTGGTAAATGAGAGACGAATGAATATTCCTATCTGAAATAACGATATGGCCTTTATCTAATAGCGGCTTAATCCAAGTATGTGAATGGTCTAATCTATCAGCCGCGAATAATCCTGCTTCTTGAAGCGGGGTTCTATCGCCTGTTTTTACGGAATCAAGAGCGAGTTTACCAAGTTCACTATGTCTCCTTGGCTCATGAGTTGGGTGGACTTGAGGAAAAGGATACTCATTTACTAATTCCAGAATTATTCTAGCCGCTTCGCCTTTGCCAGAACCATCTCCTCCTTCGATGGAAATAAGATACATTCTCACACCTCTTCAGTATCTTCAAATTGCTCTTTTGTTAATGTCAATAATCCCATTCCAACTAAAATCAATATTGGACCAAATAAAATTAAACCTCTACTGAATAAACTAATACCAGCAAGATATTGAGTTCTTCGATATCGCTTAGCACGACGTGTTTCAACGGATGCTTGAATTCCTACAATGCCAGTAATAATAGTCATCACACCAATGAAAGTTGATAATCCGACAGCCGCTTCTAAAGACCAACCTGAGTCTTCGGATTGAACCGTTTCTTTAGTTATTTCACTACCATTTTTCATAGTAAAAGGTTGCATAATGCCATCAACTGCATCGAAAGTCCGTTCTATCGTGTTATATCCTTCTAGCGACACTCTTAGCAACATAGTTTCAGATTTGACATTTTTTAACTGAAAATAACCATTATCATTTGTGTAAGTTACTTGTAGTGTTTCAGAACTTTCATAATCAACCAATTCGATACTGGCATTAAAGATGGCTTGACCTTCAATATCCAATGCTTGGCCAGTAATATCAACGCTCTGAGTTTGCTCAAATAGTGATGAATTAAGTAATTCAGAAGGATTTCCTTGCAAAATAATTCCACCACTGAAAATTCCCAAAAGACTGCCTACTAATATCAAAACAGCTGCTAATTTCCTAAGTCTTGCTTTATCATCATACTCGAATTCCATCATTGATTCAAAACTATCTTCATCTAACATTAATTCTGATTGAGGGACAATTAGTTCTGGTTCTGAATCTTGTATTGAGGATTCTTCGAGTTGCTTTTTAACACGAGCTTTGAGGGCCTCTCGGCGTTCGTCAAAACTCTTCTCTGACATAATTACTCCTCCGCTCAATTCATGTGTGAAGGTGCGCGGATAATACCCCTTCCCCTAATAGTCCGCGTTATTTCATACCTTTCTAATACGATAATCGAGGAAAAAGATGACCGTAAATAAGCAAAAAATAATTACAATTGATATCAATCCAACTACAGTGAAAGTCTCAATATTTATTGAATCCCCATTGTCTATTTCTTCGATTATATCACTTGATTGATTTTCTTGTGAAGTTTCACTTTCTATTATCCAGGAAGAACTTCTCAAACCTAATTCTAGTAGTTCGCCAATCCTACCTAGTGATTGAGCACTTACCTTATCGATTGTATCATTATGTGTATGCCAATAACCACCCCAGTTTTCAGCACCTTCTCCAGACCTAATATCGATTAAATCAATCGCTGGAACGCCTCTCTCATGTGCAGC
>CEOP01132163.1_pt1 | contig 12636 bp, 9 predicted proteins | sample 361301 | NCBI WGS metagenome assembly CEOP01 (sample SAMEA2619548, study PRJEB7988) | marine metagenome | biome: marine biome (ENVO:00000447); feature: deep chlorophyll maximum layer (ENVO:xxxxxxxx); material: "saline water (ENVO:00002010), including plankton (ENVO:xxxxxxxx)" | depth 55 m
TTTTCTTCTGGCGGTTCTATGGCTTCTTCAATCAATGATTACCAAATAAATGTGGTTCAATCAGTCAATCCATCGAATAGTAATAATGTAGATATTACTATGGAAGCATCATATGTTGGTTCAGGGACTGCTCCTTCATCTACGGCTCTTTACGCAGCGGTTACCGAAGAGAATTGCGGCTATACCTACAGCGATGGAACTTATGGCCACAACTGCTGGCGAGCATGGTTGTTGAATGGAAATTCATATGCTACCACATCTGGAACAACCGGTAGTGGAAGTGGATTTGTTACAATGGATTTGTCCAAAGGAGTTCACACAGAATCATGGACAGTTCCAGCTAGTTTGGCACGTTCAAAGGGTGGCCAATCTGGAATCAATAATATGTTGACTATCGGTGCTATTTACAGCACATGGAGTACAACTTCCCACAATGCAGATGTCTTCGCAGTATCTGATAGTACAATGGGACCAAAGATGGACCTTGGCGTTTCAGATGTCACACTTTCAAACCCATCATCTCCAGATGGCTATGTTAATGGCGACCAAATCACAGTAACTGCTACTGCGAAAAACATTGGTGGATTAGATTATACCGATGGAGGTACTCTTGAGATAGTTTATCTTGATGCTGGAAACCCCGTTGTAGTCGATTCCAAACCTCTATCCAATTTAGTCCCTCAAGCGACAATGTCTCACACAGCAACAGTTGATACCTCATCATTCCCAACCAATGCATGGAATACAAAATTTGGTGCGAGACTTTCAGGTTTAACCGGTGATGGGTTGTCAAGTAATAATCTCAATGTTCAAACAATGGAACATGACAGACCCCCATTGGCTAAGCAGGCCACAGTAAGTGGAAACAATGTTATCGAGAGAGGTTCTATTTTCCAAGTTATTGCCAAAGGCTCTGCCAATGACAATGTCGATACAATCGACAGTATGACTTTCGAACTAGAAGTTTCACCTGCTGGTCAAAATTTATGGGATGGTTCTGTAGATAGTGGCGGTGAAGTAATTGTCAATGCAGGAACTACTAACGAAGGAAGAGAATATGTAATCACTCCTACAATGGAAATGACTGCTGGATGGTATGACTTACGTTCTCGAACAATTGATAGCCGTAGTCAAACCAGCGATTGGAGAATAACATCAAATGCTTTTGAACTAGCGAATGGCTTGCCAATGATTGTAGCCGAACCAGTTCCTTCAGTATTTTGTGACATGGTCACTTCAGTTGATTTGACCAACCATGTTAGCGATCCGGAAACTCCATTATCTGATTTGATAATAGACTCAGAACACCCTTCTTTCATAAGTTGGAACCCTTCAACATCAACAATTGATATCAAATTTGCATTCAGTGATGTACAAGGCTGCCCACTCGGTCAAAAGAGTATGTTAATCACTGTTGATGATGGTGGAGATTATTCCGCACAAGGAGTGCTTCCTTCAGGTACATTGAAATTTAATGTAATTGAAAATGGTCAGCCTAGGTGGAGCGGTCTACCAACACAGATTGTTGATGAGCAAGGTTCAGAGTCCGATGGAACTCTAAGACTATTGCCGTTTATCTCTGATACCGACGCTAATGGAAATTATTCAGACTCTGCAATGCTGACTTTCTCGGTTGTTGGAAATTCTAATCCAGAACTTATCGAGACTGAACTAATCGGAAACGTACTTGGTTTTGAAACAAAAACCGATGATTCAAACGGACAATCAACAATTACCGTTAGGGCATGTGACACTGACCAAGAATGCTCTGAGCAGACAGTCTTAGTCCAAATAAACCCAATCAACGATGCCCCTCGATTAGATATGACAGATATTGATATGATTACTTTGAAGGCAGGAACTCAAATGTCTATCGACTTACAGTCAAGAATAACTGACGTTGACGACTCCATACAACAAGTTACTACTTTGATTTCTTCCTCACTACCTGGAAGTGCTCAATATGTACGTTCTTCAGGAATGCTAAATCTACAATTTAGCGAAATTGGCATGCATACAGTTACAATAGAAGTAAGAGACACCTATGACATTAACACGTATACCATTACCGTCGATGTCTTTGACTCGCTACCTTTCACTATTTCTAAGACCGACACCGGGTCAAGCTTACTTATTGCTACAGTGACAGATCTTTACATCTCTCAAACTCCTCACGTGATGATGGAATTGAGTAATAGCGCCCCTACTTTCACCTCTATGTCCGTAACTTGGACTATTTGTGGTGGAGGCGTTTGTGATGGATATTGGGGCTATGATTTAGATGTTTCAAAATCGTCTCAAGGTTGGGAAACAGACTTGAATATTCCATTACTAGGCGGTTCTGATGGTGAAATGGCAAGACCTAATGGCTATAATGAAAATGATTACTTTACTTTGAGCATAGATGCTGTCGATTCTGAAAATAATAACTACAAAACTCAAACTGCAGTAAAGTGGGATGTAATTGAATCAATACCTGCCCCATCCGATATGGACGAAGCAACTCTAAGCAAGCGAATCACAGTTCTTGAAGATAGAATCGAAGCTCTTGAACTAGAAATCTCAGCCGAATCTGGAGATACTTCTGATAAGGAAGTACAATTGCAGAATCTGAAAAGCGAATATGATTTGGCTTGTCTTGATGGAAGAGTCCAATGCTCAACTGATTCTGCAAGTTCTGGTGACACTACAGATGATTCGGTAAAATCCAGTCTTGATTTCAAGGTCATTGGAATTGTAGCAGCAATTATCATAGTAGCTCTTCTTGGCGGATTATTCGCTATGAGAGGCGGAAGAGTCGAAGAGAACATTGATGGATTCAAATGGGCAGATACAACCTTACCTGCTAGTGACGCAGTAGCGAACTCAATGTATGGTGGAACTCAACAAATGTTCCAACAGCAAGTTAACTACCAACAGCCAGTACAGAGTTCTGCTTATGCGTCTGCTTATCATCAACCAGCACCAGTTCCAACTCAGCCTGTCGCACCAATAATTCCTGCTTCTGGACCACCATTGCCACCAGGTGGACTACCATCAGGATGGACTATGGAACAGTGGAATTATTACGGTCAACAGTACTTAGACCGAATGAATCACCAATGAGGTAGGAAATTTACAATTATTTTTGTATTGTAAACCCATAAAGGGGAGTAGTGTGGAGGAACAGATGTGTCGGATGATTCAGTAGACGTGCCCGAGGCCGCCGAAGAGGAGGTCACCATATGGGCTCCAGAGCCCACAGGCAATGACGATGTGTTGACTGAAAGTGTCAAAGATTGGATTAGTTCCGTGAATTTTGAGACTACTGAAGATGTTCCAATTCCTGAGAATTTGGTGGATCAAGTAATTGGCCAAGAAGCAGGTTCAACCGTCATTAGAAAAGCTGCAGAACAAAGAAGACATATGCTGATGATAGGTGACCCAGGAACTGGGAAATCAATGCTTGCAAGGTCTATGACTAATCTTCTTCCTAGAGATGTTCTTGAAGATGTACTAGTTTACCCGAATGAGGACGATGAGAATGAACCACGAGTTCGTTGTGTACCTGCATCTCGTGGAGAGAGAATCGTAAAAATGCAAAAAGAAGCCATCAAGCAACAAAGAGAACGTTCTCAAAAGATGCTATTGATAGCATTTGCAGCAATTGGTTTCCTATTGGTCATCGCTACTCTTCAAAGTGGAGATATAATCACTCTGCTGTTTGGTGGTTTCCTACTAATGTTTGGATATATGTTTATTCGAGGTAGACTTGGTGCATCAGATGAAGGTAGAATTCCAAAGGTATTAGTGAAACATGACCCTAATGAACTACCACCTTTCGTAGATGCTACTGCTACTCTATCAGGCTCACTTCTTGGCGATGTTAGACACGACCCTTTCCAATCGGGTGGTATGGAAACTCCTGCTCACGATAGAGTCGAGCCAGGGGCTATTCATCGCGCTCACAAAGGTGTGCTGTACATCGATGAGGTAAACCTTCTAAGACTCGAAGAACAACAAGCATTGCTAACTGCCATGCAAGAGCGAGCATTCCCAATATCAGGTCGCTCTGAAAGGTCATCAGGTGCACTTACAAAGACCGAACCAGTTCCATGTGACTTCATACTGATCGCTGCCGGAAACCTAGATGCTATTCAAGGAATGCACCCTGCTCTTAGAAGCAGAATTCGAGGTTATGGTTACGAAGTATATGTAAACTCAGAGATGCCGGATACCTCTAAGAATCGTCGAAGATTGATTAGATTCATTGCCCAAGAAGTTGTAAGAGACCTTGGGACCTCTAGGGAAATACCTCATTTTGACAAGAGTGCAGTTGCTATGATTCTTCGAGAAGCACAAAGAAGAGCCGGCCGCAGAGGTAAGTTGTCTCTAAGATTGCGTGAATTAGGCGGACTGGTTAGAATAGCTGGAGATTTAGCCGGTGAAGAAGGTTCATCTTATACTACATCAGCACATGTTCTGGGTGCAAGGAATATTGCCAAACCATTGGAACAGCAAGTTGCTGATAGAATGATTGAGAGACGTCGTGATTATTCATTAATTGTCAATTCAGGAGAAAGAATTGGTCGTGTCAATGGTCTTGCAGTATTAGGTGCTAATTCAGGATTATCTGATTTTAGTGGAATCATGCTACCAGTCGAAGCATTGGTTACACCTTCACTTGGTGGCGGTGGTAAGATTCACGCTACTGGTGGTTTATCTGACTTAGCAAAAGAGAGCGTTACCAATGTAAGTGCAGTGATTAAGAAATTGACCGGTAAAGATATTTCAGATTATGATATTCACATTCAATTTGTTGACACCCATGGTGTCGATGGAGATTCGGCCTCAATTACGATTGCTACAGCGATAATTTCAGCACTCGAAGATATACCAATTCGTCAAGATTTAGCCATGACTGGCTCTCTATCAGTTCGTGGAGAAGTTCTTCCTATCGGTGGAGTTACTGCTAAGATAGAGGCAGCAGCAAGTTCCGGTATTAAGACTGTAATCGTTCCAAGAGCAAATATGCAAGATGTTCTTTTAGATGATAAATATCAAGAGATGGTCGAAGTTATTGCGGTAGATTCCCTAGATGAAGTAATGCAACAAGCACTGATTAAGCATGAACACAAAGAGAGTTTAGTCGAACGACTCACATCAGTAATTGATATCTTAACACCTGAAGTCAGTAAAAAATCACCATCAGCTTGACCTGCTGGGCCGTCTATTCTAGCGCTGATTAAAATGGCATAGCATTTGGCATCAAAAGGAGGGCAACGGATGTCAAACACTCAACGCGATGCTAGTAAGGGTGCATTATTGGTACTCTTTTTGGTAACTATGATCGATTTAATCGGTTTTGGTATCGTAATTCCATTTTTGACTTATCTTGTTGAAGACCTTGCGGATTCGCAAGGCATTGTTGAAGTTGGAATATGGGTCGGTATTTTGATGACCTCATATTCAGCAGCACAATTCCTATTTTCACCAATTTGGGGTTCCATTTCTGATAGAATTGGAAGAAGACCTGTACTGATGATTGGACTGGTTGGAAACACAGTATTCTTCACAATGTTTGGCCTTGCTAACACGCTTTTAATCGCTCTAGTGGCACGGTTTTTGGCAGGTGTATTTAATGGAAATATAGCAGTTGCACGTGCATATATTGGAGATGTTAGTACTCCCAAACAATTAGCGACAAGAATGGGGTTGATTGGAGCAGCATTTGGACTTGGTTTCACAATTGGACCGTTTATTGGAGGGGAATTATCAGACCCTGCATCCAAATGGAGTGCATTTGAATCGACTATTTTTGAAACTTATCCCTATCTTTTGCCATGTATTGCAGCAAGTGTTCTGTCACTACTTTCATTAATTGTTGCCTACAAAAATCTCCCCGAGTCTTTACCTGTTGAATTACGTAGCAAGAAATCAAATATGGATTTGATTAGTAGATTCAAATCATCTTCAAGAAATATTGCTTCGACATTATTTAGTGGGTCAATTTCAGTAGTCATTTGGATGACTATGTTATTTGTTTTTGGATTTACCATAATGCATGCTGTATTCATTTTATACACAGGCATGGATGTATCTAGTGGAGGACTTTCATTCAATGAGGCACAAAATGGTAGAATATTTGCGGTGATTGGTATAGCGGGTATTTTGACACAAGGAATTCTAATCGGGCCACTATCAAGAAAATTTGGCTCAAGAAGATTATTACCAATTTCCTGCTTAATCACAGGTTTAGGGCTTACACTAATTCCTTACACCGAACCCGAATATGCCTTCATACAACTTGGAATGGTATCTATCTTAATCGCTGTTGGAAATGGTATTTTCCAACCATCCTCATCAACCATCCTAACTACCTTGGCTAAGGATAACGGTTTGGAACTTGGAGTGGTTATGGGTGCACAAGAGTCTGTCAGTGCATTTTCTAGAATTCTAGGACCTTTGACAGGTGGTTTTGTATGGGTTTTAACAGTCAATAAATCTGCGCCATTTGATTATCACACAGCATTCCATCTATGCGGTCTACTAATGGTGCTGGCAGCAATAATTTCTCTAAAGATAGTCAAACCACAGGAACAAATCTCCAGTGAAGAATGATCAAAGTACTTCGGTAAGAATCTTTTCGAGTTCAGTATTAATCATCAAGATTAAGGTTCCAAATTCTGGAGGAATATTTGGGTCTTCATATAATTCCTCTAGTTTAGATTGTGACATTGCAATCCTAACGTCTAATTTCTTAGCCTTGTTCAAAAGCCACTGTTCGCATGCTTCCTTGGCTTGTCGACGAATATTTCGTGGAACTTTAGGGTCGTCAATTTGGTTGATTACTGTAGCAACTTGCTGTAGTCGGGTTTCAATATCCATATAAACACCTCAATCCTCAATAAACTCACCTGTTGGGTGGCCGTCTTTAAGTTCATTGCCGGCTAGGGCGCTTTATGGGACTAACCACAGAGTCTATTCTAGGTTGGACAAGGATATCGGTATTGATTCTCGCCATGGGGTGGGCTGCTTGGATGGACCATAAGGATAGAAGGGTCGGAAATGAACACTGGATGGTTTGGGTTAAACCTGCATTATTTTTGTGGGCGCTGGACTTAATCGCCCAGGAAGCAGATTGGACAATATTCCTAACAGCATCCGCAGTAGTCGCCTATGCATCGACTTCAATAATTGGAAGGCCGACACTTAGTGACATATTCTCAGGTAACAAGATGGATTTGATTGTTAGTTCCTGGTATGTTTTATCCTTAGCAGGAATTATTGGCGGCTCCTTGAAGTATGGAGATGTTAGTCCTCTTGATGTATTGGTTGGAAATGAAACAGGTTCAGCAGCACTATGGTGGGGTACTTTATCTGGATTGATGACCATTCTAATAATCGACTTAGCATGGAGATTTAGATTGATTCATGGCGGGGCTGATGCTAAGGCTTTGATGCTTGTCGCTATACTAATTCCTAGCTGGAAGACTATGCCGCTAATGTCAGATAAAACCAGTGACTCTCTAGTAGCATTGCCTCCATCATTGGCTTTACTAATGTGGGGTGGTTTGACATTTATTTTGATCCCATTGATACTTTTAATTAAGAATATCCTCAATTCTAACATTTCCTCGTTTACAGATTTGAAACTGTCGTGGCATGCAAGTAAAATGAAGTTGAGTAAGGTAAAAGATAGTCATGTATGGTTACTAACATCGATTATTCAATTACCAGATGGAAGTTCAAAAGTTTATCATAAATCGAGAGCACCAAGAAGGACACCTTCCGATGAAGAGTTAGATAATTCGATAAAAGAGTTAGAAAATTTTAATGTAGAAGAGGTTTGGATAAGTTATAAATTACCACTATTAGTATTCTTATTCCCAGCAATCATTCCATTAGCATTGCTGGGTGATCCAATTTCTTACATCATGCCACTGATAGGGCTTTGAAGAGAGTAGAAGAATCAAATTCCCTTTCTTTCGATGTTCTTAGGTCTAAGTCCCTTGTAAGAACACTTGCGGCATCGTACAGCGCGGAAAGCATTACGTGCATTACACTTCATGCAGATCTTGCGACGAAGCATTCTATTTTCAGCCTCAGGAAAGCGTCCCATGGAGTCTGCGACCAACTACCCCTATTTAATCACAACCAAATCATTGAAGCGTATTGAAACATGATTCATGTTCTTTTTCAGTATTATTCAAACACTTGGTCCTCGAGCATCTGCCATGCGCATAGTGCGGCTGCCGGGGATACACCATGATTCCAATGTAGTCGTACTGATAGGTAGTGCTGGAAAATTACTGATAGATTCAGGGACTTCGTGGTATCAAAGTCTTCAGATTGAGAGAATATTAGGAGTTTTAGGGAATGATAAATTAGACCGAATTTTACTTTCTAATCGTAGATTTCCTTGTTCTGGTGGTGCTAAACATATTTCTCAACATTTTGATGATTGTCCAGTACATATTCACAAAGATGGCCAAGCATCATTAGAATCAGGAGACTTTTTCACAACTTGGGCAAACCGGTTTGATTCAGATATGCCATCTGTTGAAACAACCGAAATTTCAGATGGAGAATTATTTATTCTTGGTAATGGCCAAGTTTCAGCAATATCTCTACCTGGTCATAGTTCCGATTCAATGGCATTTTATATTTCAGAAAAAAAGATGCTCATTGCTGGTGCACTGATTCCTAGAGCAGATAGACCTACACGGTGGGATCTACCAACTGGCTGTCTTACTGATTTAGTAGATAGTTTGAAACTGGTCAAATCAATGGATTTGGATTCATTAGTTCCTCTTCAAGGTCCTGCCATAAAGGGTAAGAAACATATCCAAGAAGTATTGAAGAGACATATTGATTTCTTCAAAAATTGTGTTGAAAATAAAGGCGTTGTACCTAAGTCTTGGCCTAGGCCAGCACAAACCGCGATTTGGAATACGCCAAGCCCTCCATGGCCCCTTGAAGAAAGAGAAGAAGCTTAAGCAATAAGTGGCATATCGAGTAATCTTGCTTCAGGAATTCCACCTTTTTCATGTTGAACTTTTAGTAATCTTGCACGTCTATTATCTCTCTTTGTCTGCTTTTTATTGAATATTTTATTTTGGTCATGATGCTCTATCTCATTTCCTGTCCAATCAAAAACATATCTTGACCATCCACTTTGAATTATTATATTGCTCTCATTACATCTTATGCTTGTGACCGCCTTTTCCAAGGAGAAGAGTAGTATTTTATTCCCAGGTACTTCTTTTCCAAGAGTCCAAATGTCGCCACTTGAAGTTCCTACAATCACCTTGTCAGAGGTGGTGCTAACTGCACAAATAGCTCGAATACTTGAAGAATTTAAGCAATATTTGTCCAATATGTCTAGCATGGGGATGCTGATGTGAACTATGTTTCCTTGAGTATCTCCGCACCACACCGATTCACATTTGCCACTTGGCCCACCTACTGCAAGTAATGTTGTGACGGGATATTGTAGTCTGATATTTCTTCGAGTACCTTCACTTGGTCTCCAACTTATCATACCGTCATCCATTGCCGCAATATAGCCTTCTGGGAGTACTAAACTTCTAATCACTACTCTGTTGTTCATAGACAAAATGTATTGCCGTAGGTAGGAGTAGTTTTCTTACACCCGTAATTAAAAACTGAAAGTGAAATCAATAAGCATCATCGGACTTATTTTCTTTCTTCCACTTTCTGTAACAACTCTTACAGACTCGAACTCGACCTTTAGTAGTAGTATAGTTTCCACTACCCCACATTTCTATGGCGTTGTCTATCGATAGTGATCTTCCACCAAAACTCTTGTCAGCGAATTTTTCACAACCTTTGACGGCACAAGGAAGTTCTCCTTCCTTAGATTTATTACCCTTAGAACCATCTTTTTTGTCGCCATCTGGATTGTGCTTTCTAGCCTTAGCCTTGAATCCCATGGTAATCCGAACAAAGAGCGATTCATCAAGTTTAGGGTATTATTGCTTGGAAACTTCGCCTAATTTCTCTAATAGTCCTTCGAAAATTTTCAATAATCCGCGCAGTGTGACCTCAGAAATGTTGGCCACAGAACACACCTCGGCTTGAGTTCTTGAAGTTCCTGAATCAGATGCAGATTTATAGATTAATGCTGCTGCAACGCCCATTGGCTTTTTACCTTGCCAAATATCTTCATGTGGTTGAATCTTAGACCATAGATGGTTGACTTGAGTATGGATGTTTGGAGGCAATTGCAAATCCGAAATGAATTTGTCGAAGTACTTGTCAGGGGAAGTAATTTTGTGAAGATTTAATTTTCTAGATACTTGTCTAATCAGACGAGATAGTTCTTTTTCTGCAATCTCATATGATTCTGCAATCTCTGGAATTTGTCTTGGTAAGTCTTCTTCTCTGGCCACTAAGTATGTGCACGCAGCGGTAACTCCAGCAATTGAACGGCCGGTGACGAAACCTTCACCACTCAACTTTCGGTAGAGTCTAGCAGTTTCTTCTTGCAATGACTTTGGTAGGTCGGAGCGGTCTCGGATCATTTGATTTGCCTTTACCAAATTTCTCTCACGGCTCTTACGAGTTTTTGAACGTTCATCGATAACTCTTCTTCTACGCCACTCTCTGCGAGCTTGTGAGTTCAAACCGTGTCTTGCCGCTGAACCTGTGTTCAGGTCTTTGACATCGATAGTTGTGTTGAGTCCTTTGTCAGCAAGAGTGTAAGTGGTTGGTTGACCAACTCTAGAGCGGTCTTGTGAGTTATCTCTATTGGTCCATTCCGCTCCTGGGTCAATTACGTTTTCTTCGACGACCAGTCCGCATGAATTACAAGCTATCTCTCCTCTTGATTGGTCTAATTGCCAATCTACGGCGCCACATTCCTCGCAAGGTCTTGTGTGTCCGTCAAGTACTCTTCTGTTTGGATCTATCAACCCATAATCCCTTGGGACGGATGCTGATGAATTGTCTTGTGTTCTCTTTTGGCTTCTGCTTGTCATCTACTCAACTCCTCGTTATGTAGTCAATGTCGACCATATATAAACCCATGCATTATTATTTAAACAAATAAACGGGTGCATGTTCACTGTAAGTGGTTATACTATGGTCTCTTCGACAATACTAAAGAAGATTGAATTGATATAAAAAAGATTGTTTATCTCATAGGCTAAATGTGTGAGAAAATGAACTTGATTTCTAATCATTTCAATGGCATAGTTCAAAGACGGTACGCGGATGGGTAGGGTTGAGAGATATGCCAGCAACTGTAATTTTAGGTGCACAATGGGGCGATGAAGGAAAGGGCAAATTGGTTGATAGACTTGCAGAACAAGCAACTTGGGTTGCTAGATTTCAGGGTGGAAATAATGCAGGTCATACCGTCGTTCTTGGTGAGCAGGTTCTCAAGTTCCACCTCTTGCCTTCAGGAATTACCAGAAAAGAGTGCAATTTAATTCTTGGAGATGGAATGGTAATCGACCCTTGGGTTCTGAACAAAGAACTGGTGGATTGGAAAGAATCCTCTGGTGAAGACCCACGTGGAGACAGATTATTCATCAGCGAAAGAGCACATATAATCTTGCCTTATCATTGTTATATGGATAGCCTCGACAAGAAAATTGGAACTACTGGGAGAGGTATTGGACCTACTTATGCAGATAAAATCAATAGAATCGGACTTCGTTTTGGCGATCTATCTGAAGTTGATGGTGACTTAGAATGGGCATCATCTAGTAGCGAGCGAATGAATGCTTCACTTGAAGCGGCTGGTTCCTCAGAAAGAGTTTCAGCAGAATCTTTGCTTGAAGATGTCAAATGGATTTGTGAAAATTTCTCATCATCTATTGCTCACACTGGTTTGATGTTAGATAATGCTTTGAAACTTGGAGAGCATGTAATCCTTGAAGGTGCTCAGGGCTGTTTATTAGATATCGACCAAGGTACTTTCCCTTATGTTACATCCTCGGTCACTTCAAGAGGAAATTCTTCTCACGGAGCAGGAATTCACCCTGGTCACGTAGAAGAAGTAATTGGAATTACCAAGGCTTACATCACCAGAGTTGGAAATGGAGCAATGCCCACAGAACTTCTAGATGAAGTCGGTGACCATCTAGGTACAGTAGGTCATGAATTTGGAACTACCACTGGCCGTAAGAGAAGATGTGGATGGTTTGACGCAGTTGTAATGAGGCATGCTCACAGAATAAATGGCTTTACAGGACTGGCTTTGACAAAGTTAGACGTACTTGGTGGATTAGATGAAATCAATATTTGTGTAGCCTATGAGTTAGATGGTAAAGAAATCAGAGAAATGCCATCCAGCGCTTCTGCACTTGCCCGATGTAAACCGATCTACGTCACTGTTCCGGGATTCCCATCTCACTCTTTGAGCGAATGGTTGGGTATCGCTAAGAAGGCAAATGAAGATTGTATGGGATTCAAAGCCCTTCCTGCAGCAGCACAACATTACATAAAACAAATCGAAGCATTAGTTGGCGTTCCTTGTTCAAGCGTTGGTGTTGGGCCAGACCGTGATGCAACAATTGACCGTATAGATTGATTATTTCATTGATAAGTATCAAAAGGAGTGGACACTCCCGTGGAAAATAGGGGCGTTTAGCTCAGTTGGAAGAGTGCTTGGTTTGCAACCAAGAT
>CEOP01246266.1_pt1 | contig 12607 bp, 16 predicted proteins | sample 361301 | NCBI WGS metagenome assembly CEOP01 (sample SAMEA2619548, study PRJEB7988) | marine metagenome | biome: marine biome (ENVO:00000447); feature: deep chlorophyll maximum layer (ENVO:xxxxxxxx); material: "saline water (ENVO:00002010), including plankton (ENVO:xxxxxxxx)" | depth 55 m
GCGGGGCGCACACCCAACCCGAAAATGATCATGCCGGCGATAACGCTGGGCGATCATTTGATGCCGGTCTTCCGGGGCACGAAACTGCAATTTGTTCTGGAAGATGCGGAAGATGCGCTCATGAAAGCCAAGGACAGCCTGACCGATATGGAATGGCAAACCAGCCTGAATGAACTAGTGACGGCCTTAAAACCGTGGCTGCTGGAGGGCCGCCCGCAATATTACAAGGATAAGGGCTTAAAGCTTTATATGGCGCACGGTCTGGATAAATACTGGCTGCAGCTGGATGAAGAGGTGCAAAACCCCTACGGCGAAGGCCATCCGATGAAGATGGACTGGCCGGATAAGGTTGAAGCCGCAAATGATACAGAAGCCCCTAAAGAGGCGGAAGCGGCAGAACGTTCAGCAGGAGGCGGTCATGGCGGACATTGATAACCAGGCGCCGGGCGGAGACGATCATCTTTCTCACGACCCGACGAAATCTTTTGTTGCCAAAGTTATAGACTGGTCGGTGCATAATCAGCTGCTTGTCGGCATGATGATGCTTGCGCTGTTGGTAGCAGGCATATTGGCCGTGCAGAAAACACCGCTGGATGCCATCCCCGATATGTCGGATACGCAGGTGATTATCCGCACCGATTTTGCCGGGCAATCGCCGCAGATTGTCGAGGATCTGGTAACCTATCCGCTTTCCACCACCATGCTTGGATTGCCAAAAACCAAGGACGTGCGCGGTTTTTCCATGTTTGGCAGTTCTTTTGTTTATATCATTTTTGAGGATGATGTTGATCAATACTGGGCGCGAAGCCGTGTCATCGAGGCTTTATCCAAGATCCAGGGCGATTTGCCGGATGCGGCCAAGCCGCAAATCGGGCCGGATGCCACCGGTGTCGGCTGGGTGTATCAATATGCGCTTGTTGATAAAAGTGGCACTTATGATTTGGCACAGCTGCGCAGCCTGCAGGATTGGTTCTTAAAATTTGAGCTGGCGACTGTGCCCGGCGTGTCGGAGGTGGCTTCGGTCGGTGGGTTTGTGAAGGAATATCAGGTCTTGATCGATCCTAACCGTTTGCGCGCCTTTAACGTGCCGCTGAAACGGCTGATGGAAGCGGTCAGAAATGCCAGTATGGAAGCCGGTGGCCGGGTCATTGAAAAGGGCGAGATGGAGATGATGATCCGCTCCAAAGGCTATGTCACCAAACTGGATGAACTTCAGAAGGTTGTGGTCTATGCTCAGGACGGCGCGCCTGTAAGGCTGCAGGATGTCGCCCGCGTGATTGAAGGACCGGAGCTGCGGCGCGGCGTGACTGAGCTGAATGGTGAAGGTGAAGTGGTGGCCGGTGTCGTGGTGATGCGCGCCGGAGAAAACGCCCTGCATGTGATTGAAGGCGTAAAGGAAAAGATTGAGGAATTACAGCACGGCCTGCCCGAAGGGATCGAGATTGTAACAGTTTATGACCGCGCGCCTTTGATTGAAGGCGCTATTGAATATCTTGTAGAAAAACTGATTGAAGAAGGTATTGTGGTCGCTCTGGTTTCTTTGATCTTCCTTCTTCATGCTAGATCTGCGCTTGTAGCCATCATCACTTTGCCTTTGGCAATCTTGGCTTCTCTCATTGTCATGTCTGCACAAGGAATCACAGCCAATATTATGTCACTGGGGGGGATTGCGATTGCGATTGGCGCGATGGTGGATGCCTCGATTGTCATGGTTGAAAATGCCCATAGGAAGCTCTCAGAGATGTCCAAAGATGCTACGCGCGAGGAGAAGAACGCGGCCATTTTATTGGCAACCAAAGAGGTTGGACCCGGATTGTTTTTCTCATTATTGATTATTACAGTCTCATTCCTACCCGTCTTTGCTTTAACCGGTCAATCTTATCGTTTATTTGCGCCGCTAGCATTCACAAAGACTTACGCAATGGCGTTTGCCTCTATCCTATCGGTGACGGTGGTGCCTGTACTGATGTTTTGGCTGATTCGCGGCAAGATCCGCAAAGAAGAAGAAAATCCCATAAATCGTTGGTTTATTCATATTTATGAACCGGTCTTAAACTTGGCGTTAAAACGTAAATGGCTGACGGTTTTGATCGCCGCCGGACTTTTAGGTTCAATGGTTGTTCCTGTGGCTAAAACCGGATCAGAATTTATGCCTGCGCTCTATGAAGGTGAATTGCTCTATATGCCGACCACCTTGCCGGGCGTGTCAATTACCAAGGCTAAAGAGATTTTGCAGCAATCTAACCGTCTGATCAAAACCATTCCCGAAGTGCATCATGTCTTCGGCAAGGTGGGCCGTGCCGACAGCGCTACAGACCCCGCCCCGATTTCGATGATTGAAACATGGATACGGCTAAGGCCGCGTGATGAGTGGCGCAAGGGGCTGGATGCTGACGGGCTGATCAAGGAGCTGAATACCCGCGTTAAAATTCCAGGTGTGGTGAATAGCTGGGGCTATCCGATTAAAATCCGCATGGACATGATTTCCACCGGAATTCGTACACCCATCGGTATCAAGATTGCCGGAGATGATCTGGATGTGATCGGTCGCGTGGCATTGGATATTGAGGCGGCTCTCAAAGATGTGCCAGGCACACGTTCTGCTTTTGCCGACCGGGTCACAGGCGGAAAATATCTGGAGATTGAACCCGACCGGGACGAGCTGGCGCGGCGAAATATCGATCTTGGCGTGTTTCAGAAGATTATTCAGACGGCGCTGGGCGGTATGAAAGTAGCGGAATCTATTCAAGGGCGTGAGCGTTATAACATCATGTTGCGCTATGACCGTCCGTTTCGTGAAGATCCAGAGGATTTATCCGATATTCTCGTGCCAACACCGCAAGGCCAGCATATTCCATTGGGTGAATTGGCCAAAATCGAATTTGTCGAAGGCCCGCCGATGATCAAGTCTGAAAATGCCCGCCTGACCGGCTGGGTGTTTGTCGATATCGAAGACCGAGATATTGGCTCCTACGTCAAGGATGCACAAAAAGTTGTAGCGGAAAAGGTCGATTTACCTGCTGGCTATGCGCTGATCTGGTCGGGGCAGTTTGAACAGATGTTAGAGGCCGCTGCGCGTATGAAAATCGCCGTGCCTGCTGCTATCTTTATTATCTTTACATTGCTGATGGTTCATTTTGGGCGAGTCGATAGGACGCTTATTATTATGCTTTCGCTGCCATTCGGCTTGATCGGTGGCGTTTGGGCACTGTATCTGGCCGGATATAATTTTTCTGTAGCAGTGGCTGTTGGCTTTATTGCATTGGCCGGTATAGCGGTGGAGACTGCTGTGGTGATGTTACTTTATATTGACCAGCAAGTGCGTGAGCATCCTCCAAAAAATCTTAATGATTTATTTGATGCTGTCATGCATGGAGCTGTATTGCGTGTGCGACCAAAGCTTATGACTGTGTGTACAACAATGGTTGGTCTCGCCCCGATTTTTATCACGGAAGGTTTGGGTTCTGATGTTATGCGACGTATTGCTCTGCCAATGATTGGAGGCATGACAACAACAACACTTCTCACGCTTATCGTCATCCCGGTTGTCTATTACCTCTGGGAAGGCCGAAGATTTAAACAAGCCCAACCCAATCAACTCAAAGGAAATGATCATGAAAAATAAAAACCTGGCAATCTCTGCTGCTATTAGCGCCGCAATATTGGGATTATCTGCAACGGGTGCGTTGGCGCATCTGGAACCTAAAAAAGGCGAAGACATGGAAAAATGCTACGGCGTTGTTAAAGCCGGTAAGAATGACTGTTCTTCCAAAGCCGGTAAGCATGGCTGTGCAGGCATGGCTAAAGCCGATGCTGATCCAAATGAATGGATCAAACTGCCAAGCGGTCTTTGTGACAAGCTGGTCGGCGGGGCTTTGGCAGAGGCTGACACGGCTCAGGCTGAAGAGCGCTAGACGCTAAAAAAAGGAGCGCTGGCGTATGAAGCATGATCATTCCACGCAATATAAAGAAAACAGCTTAAGTCTGGTTGGGGCTGTCTCTATGGGGACAGCGGTCATCATTGGTGCAGGGATCTTTGCACTGACCGGACAGATTGCCGAGCTGGGCGGGCAGTGGTTTCCCCTGGCCTTTCTGGTTGCGGCTGTTGTGACCGCTTTTAGTGCTTATTCCTATGTGAAACTGTCCAATGCATTTCCGTCCGCAGGCGGCATTGCCATGTTTCTGGAGAAAGCCTACGGCAGAGGCACGATCACGGCAGCCGGAGCGCTGCTGATGTATTTCTCGATGGTGATCAATGAGAGTTTGGTCGCCCGCACGTTTGGCTCCTATACCTTGCAGCTCTTTGATATTGGTGATGAGAGCTGGCTTGTTCCGGCTTTGGGCGTAGGGCTATTGATCTTTGCGTTTTTAATCAATGTTTCCGGCAACCGCATGATTGGTATGTTTTCATTGATTATGTCCGTGCTTAAAATCGGCGGGATTGCCGCTTTTGGTGTGGTTGGCCTATGGCTGTCCGGATTTTCTCTGGAAAGCTTCACGATTGCTCCTGCAGAGCCGCAAGGTGCAAGCGGATTTCTGGCCGCCGTGGCGCTGGCCATTCTGGCCTATAAAGGCTTTACCACCATCACCAATAGCGGCTCTGAGATTGTCGATCCGCACCGCAATGTTGGGCGGGCGATTATTCTTTCTATCGTGATTTGTGTTGTTGTGTATTTTCTGGTCGCCATGGCCGTGGCTGGAAATTTGACGCTGCCGGAGATTATCGCAGCGAGGAATTTTGCGCTGGCTGAAGCGGCGCGCCCGGCCTTTGGCGATTTCGGCCTGTGGTTTACAGTCGTGCTGGCCATTATCGCCACTGTTTCCGGCGTGATTGCGAGCGCCTTTGCCGTCTCGCGGATGCTGGCGATGCTGACTGATATGAAGCTGGTGCCGCATCGTCATTTCGGCATGCCTGGAGACATTCAAAAACATACGCTGGTTTATACGATTGCATTGGCGATGTTCCTGACCGTGTTTTTTGATTTGAGCCGCATCGCATCACTGGGCGCGATTTTCTACATCATTATGGACATAGCCGTGCATTGGGGCGTGTTTCGGTATTTGCGCAAGCAAATCAATGCCAACGCTTTTATATTGATTGCGGCCATTGTCATGGATGTTGTGGTGCTGGGCGCGTTTCTGATGATTAAAGCCCAGACTGATATGCTGGTGATTTATGTTTCTATAGCTGCCATCGCTTTTATTTTTATAGGCGAGCGGCTGTTCCTGAGATCCTACTCACATGCTGATCATTCCAAGAGTGCAGAATAATGAAGGCTTTTCTTTTTATTGCAGCGCTGGTTTTCTCATTTCCGGCATGGGCGGCGCCGGAAGGCTTTGAGGTTTCGACAGCCCAACCATTGCCGGAAATTGCATTTCAGGATGAGAATGGCAGCACTGTGAGCCTGGGTGATTTTAAGGGCAAAACCGTCGTTCTCAATCTCTGGGCGACATGGTGCGCGCCGTGTGTCACGGAAATGCCGGATCTTAATGAATTGCAAAAACGTTTAAGCGATCAGGGCGTTGAAATTGTCACGGTGTCCATGGATCGCTCGATAGAAAAAGCACGAACCTTTTATAAGAAAACCGGGATTGATGCCCTGCCGCTTTACTGGGACAGCACACGTAGCCTCGGTTTTGATCTGGGTTTTAACGGTCTGCCTGCAACGGTAATTGTGAACACGAATGGCCAGGAAGTCGCGCGGGTTTCCGGACCGCTGGATTGGTTGGATCAAGATATAGAAAAATTCTTGCTGGCAGTGGAGAGTCCTCATGGCCAATAGACGCAAGCGGCGGGCACGCTATAAAAAAACAATCACGCACCCTTCCGCCCCATGGTGGGAAGAATATTCATGGCTCTTGCTTATAGGCACGGGAATTTTGGTGATTGTAGGCTTTATCGTATGGAAAGAGACGCGCTTGCCTTTAAGCAGCACACCTGCTGACGCGGCCTTTATGGAACAAAGCCGCCCGTTTGAAATTGCTTACGGGGATGAAGATGCGCCCGTGACGATTGTTGAATATGCCTCTCTGACCTGCGGAAGCTGTAAACATTTTCATGCAGAAGCCGTCAAACCGCTTGAACCTTCATATATACGCAACGGTCAGGTTCGTTATGTTTTCCGGCATTATCCGCTCAATGCCCCGGCGCTGGACGGCGCTTTGCTTTTAACCTGCCTTCCGTCCGAAAGAGCCAAGCCTGTGATCGACACATTATTTGCCAATCAGGATATATGGGCGGTGGCCGATGATCCGCGCAGCCATCTCAGAGATTATTTTAAGGCAGCTGGAATGAGCGGTGCAGACATAGAGCGTTGTCTGAATAACGACGAACAAAAAGAAGCCCTAGCCGCCGAACAGCAAAAAGCGCGCGAGACTCTCAATATAAGCTCCACGCCGACTGTTTTTATCAATGGCAGACTCTATAGCGGTCAGAAGCGCTTTAAGGCCATGCGCCGGGTCATTGATGTTTTGCTCAAAAAATCTGAAGGATGAAGTCTAAATTTCTTCATCGAGAGAATGTGGTTTTTCTTTTGAAATACTCAGGCCTTCATAGGGCGAAGGGTTACCGTCTTCCGGCTCATCTTTTTCCTGCCGTTTCTTGATTTTATTTTTGGTGTAAGCGTTTTTATTGGCAATCTTATCAATACAATCTTTTAAGTAACGCTCTCCAAGGCGTATACGATCAGTAAACCAGCTTTTTTCAATGGGTTTGAGTTCATCAACCATACGATCTTCCATGATTTTGATTGAGTTTCATCTTTATCAGATAAACCCAGATATCTCAATTTTCTACAAAAGAAAAAATCTGAGGGGTAAGCCCCACCGCACCGTAGAATATATGTACGTTGTTTTTGTTCATTACAGATGAAAAGGAGTTCTAAAAATGACCAGACATGTTCTACATACAGCTGTTCTTGCCATCGGCACGGTGGCGCTTGCCAATGTTGCTTATGCGGGTGGAAATCCGCAGACGATTCCGGGCAATAATCCGGAAGGCGTTGCACAATATGTCGTGCAAAGTGAGAAGGCACAGCACAAAAAATCTCATGAAGCCAAATCCAAAAAGACTACGGATAACAAAGCGGCACATGAAAAGAGTGAGCGTTATAATAACTAGATTTTTTATGACATCGCCCAATTCAAGGGAATGTAGCAACAGCAATGGTCTGCATTCCCTTTTGGCGCGATATTTATCGTGATCAAATGACTTCCATTACATCATTTATGTTTTTAAATTTTTTTGAGGGGTAGTCCAACCCGGTTCGTAACAGTCTTACAAGTTCGTTTTTTCAACCGTTGTAAGGAGCGTTACACATGAATTTTATTAAAAAAAAACACTGGCTTTGGGGGCTGTTCTGATGTCCTTTACGGCTGTTGGATCGCAAGCCATGGCCAAGGAATACACCGTTAAAATGGTCACCAATCTGGATGCCGAGCAGGTTTATTATTTTGAGCCAGCCGAACTTACGATCCAACCAGGAGACACCATCAAATGGGTGAATGTGCAGGAAGACATGCACAACGCCATGGCCGATGCTGTGCCCAAAGGCGCGGAGTTTTTTGAAAGCCCGATGCTGGAGGAAGAAGGCGCGAGCTGGTCTTACACTTTCAATACGGCAGGAACCTATAGCTATCACTGTCATCCGCATGCTGCGGCCGGTATGAAAGGTATGATTACAGTCGGTGCGCCTTCTGCGCCGGAAGAGATGCAAGGGGGCGCTCACAATCATGATCACGGCGCACATGGTCATAGCAACCATGGCGACAACAAAGCAAGCGCTTCAAAAAGTGCCATGGGAACAGGCGTTATTCATAGCGTTGATCTGGCTAACAATAAAATCAACCTCTCACATGAACCAATCCCTGCGCTGAGCTGGCCGGAAATGACCATGGATCTTGATGTTGCTGAGGGGGTTGATCTAAAAGCTCTGGCTCCGGATGAAAAGATCAAATTTCATATCGAACTTGACGATGACAAGGTTTACCGCATTACCAAAATCATGAAATCAAACGGTCAGCATGATCCCAAACAGTGCAAACCCGGTATGGATTGTCCCATGCATGAGGGCATGAAGCACGGGGGCGATAACGGAGACGGCCATGGCGGTCATGATCACTAATATCAATTGAGAGGAATAACAGCCATGATGGACATAGAAATCATACCGAACTGGCATCCGATTCTGGTGCATTTTACTGTCGCGCTTTTAAGCATATCGGGGCTGCTCTATCTGGCTGGACGGGCTCTTAAAAATGCCAATCTGCTGCTGGTTGCGAGGTGGAACCTTTGGATTGGTGCAATTATCACCATCGGGACCGTTTTGGCCGGTTTCTATGCCTATAACACTGTGGCGCATGATGCGCCCTCTCATGCCGCCATGACGGATCATAAAAACTGGGCGCTGGTGACAGCCACGATATTTGGCGCATTGGCGCTCTGGTCTATGGCGAAGCATCGCGGCGCTAAATCCGTCAGCTCCGGTTTTGTCGTTCTTATCCTGCTGGCTACGGGCTTGCTGGGTGTAACCGGATTTAAGGGTGGCGAAGCCGTTTACCGTTACGGTCTGGGCGTGATGTCGATGCCGCAGATTGAGGGAGACGGCGATCATGGCAGCCATTCTCATGGCGGTTCAAACGAAGCGCATAATGATAATGCCGCTGAAGAAGACGGGCACGGTTCACATGATCACTGAGTTTAAAACACACACAACCAAACGAGAAGGAAACACTATGATGAAAAAATCTTTATTCGCTATCGCACTTTTATTTTTGGTGGGCACCACTGTTACAGCCTGTTCGGACAAGGGCTATGTGCCTCCCGGTGGGCAGCATCAAAGTGGCGGTCATGGCGGTCACAGCCATTAAAGGCCTGGTCTTGGAGTGCGCTCAAACCCTTACATTATAAGAGAAAAGGAGAAAATGATGAAAAAACTGATGCAACTGCTATTTGTTACAGGAGGCTTGTTTTTGTCGGGCTTATTAACCATTCCTTTTGTAGCGCATGCCGAACCAGGCGGGCAGAGTCACGAAGCGCACAGCAGTTGGCTGAAGCCGGTTGAAGCGCAATATGTTTGCATGGTGAATAACCAAAGCTATGACAGTCCGCAAATTTCTGTCGAAGTTGAAGGCAAAACATATTACGGCTGTTGCCCGATGTGCAAAACGAAACTTGAAAAAGTTCCGGCCATGCGCAGCGCTACCGATCCGGTCAGTGGCAATACCGTAGATAAGGCTGAAGCTGTGATTGGCACAAGTCCCGATAGGACAGTTTACTACTTCGAAAACGAAGAAAATTTTTACACTTATGCCGCAGGCTTAATGCCCAAAGCAGATGAACATGACTCTATGAGCGGGATGCCGCATAGAAATTGAAAGAGGCTTAATCAAAGATGACCAAAAAAACGTGAAGCAACACAAGCTCATGGAGTGCGTCTGTAACAAAATGACAGGAAAACCCATAAATATAGAATATTAAAATTTTTTGGATTGACCTTGGAGTGTACTCAAAGGTGTAGGATCCGGTCTGAAAGAAGAGGAAATGATGGGCAATTTAACCATAGGACAATTGGCAAAGGAAAGCGGCGTGCGCACGGATACAATTCGCTATTACGAGCAATTGGGCCTGATCCATCCTGAAGGCCGTTCTGAGGCGGGATACCGGCTTTATAGTGAGGACAGTATCCGCCTTGTTCAGTTTGTCCGCCGTTCCAAAGATTTGGGCTTTAAACTGGCGGAGATCAAAACGCTCTTAACCCTTAAGGCCTCTGAAACAGCCACCTGTCAGGACATGCTGGAGCGTACTGATGAAAAGTTGGATGAGGCCAGGCAGAATATTAAACAGCTTAATAAAATGCATGATGCGCTGGAGAAGCTTTCCGAAGCCTGCCCGGGCGGGGATATGCCGCTGAGCGAGTGCCCGATCCTTGATTATTTATATCCAAAACAATCGGGAGCCGCGCATGAACGTTAATTTTTTTGAGAGATCAATACCAATGGACCGTATAAGAAACACCGTTATAGGAGGCCTATTATGCAGACAGCGCCGAAACACATAGAGCGAGAGCCTTTGCGGCTTTTCCAGAAAAATTCGGAGCGAAAAAACAAGGCTCCGGTTTTTAAAGTGACCAAAAATACCAAACCTCAACCCTTGCGACCTAAATCGCATGCGCTTTTACCCAAAGAACGGCAGGCCTGCGATATGGCAACGGATTAAACGATATTTTTAATGAAAAGGAGAAAACCATGTCTATGAATACTTTAATCGCCATTATATTTAAGCACGAAGAGGACGGCGCGGAAAAAGCGCTGCAAAAGCTGCGTTCTCTTGAAAGCGAATATTTGATTGATCTGGAAGATGCGGTGATTGCCCATCGCCGTGAGGACGGCAAAGTCAGGCTCACACAATCCGTCAACCTGACAAGCGCAGGGGCGTGGAATGGTGCGTTCTGGGGATTGCTGATCGGCTTCCTGTTTACCGGACCTATGGGCTGGCTGGTTGTCGGCGGTATCGGTGCGGGCTTCGGTGCGCTGGCTGGGTATTCCACTGATTACGGCATTGATGATGATTTTATCAAGGATCTAAGCAAGGAGCTGGAGCCGTGCTGTTCGGCCCTGTTTATCCTGACCCGCAAAATGACGGTGGATAAGGTTTTGGATGAATTGGAAGGCACAGGCGGCACCATCATTAAAACCTCCTTGTCGAAAGATGTAGAAGAAAAATTACAACAAGCCCTGCAAAGCGAAAAGGCCGCGTAGAAACGCTTTGAAAGAAAGAAAACTGCATGACCGAAAAACATGGACAGCATGGTAATTCCGAACAGGGGTCCGAAAAATCCGGCCATGGTTTTCACGGCATGGAGGCGGATGCGCGCACCCTGAAAATTGTCGGCTGGCTGACCGGGATTTATTTTCTGATCGAGTTGGGGCTGGGATTTTACTCCGGCTCGGTTGCCGTTATCTCGGATGCGTTTCATACATTTTCAGCGGTCGGTGGTGTTCTGATTGCGCTGGTCGCCAACCGCATCGCCATGCGCCCGCCCGGCAGCGCTCATACATTCGGCATGATGCGGGCGGAAATCGCCGGCGCGTTGTTGAACGGGGTCTTTTTGCTGTTAATGGCGCTGTACATTTTGTGGATGGGCTATAACCGTCTGCAAACGAGCATTGAACTGCCGACAGGCATTATGTTTCTTTCTGCGGCGGGCGGCCTGATCACCGAGTTTATTTCCATGGGTCTTATGTGGAAAAGCCTGAAGGGTAACATCAATATGAAAGGGGCCTTTTGGCATGTGATGCAGACCTTCGTCGGCAGCATCATCATTATCGTGGCCGCGCTGGTGATCCAGCTGACGGGCTGGAATCCGATTGACCCCATTCTTGGTATGGCGTTCGGGCTTGTGCTGTTCTGGGCGTCATGGGGGATTATCAGGGAGAGCTTTGATATTTTGTTGGAGTCTGCGCCGCGGGATGTCAATGTCGAAGATGTAATAGACGGATTGCGAAAAATAGAAGGTGTGGAGGATGTACATCATGTTCACGCCTGGACACTGACTTCAGGAAAAAACCTGTTTATGGCTCATGTAAAAATTGGCTCCAAAGCCGATCACGAAACAGTTCTTGATCGCGCATATGATATGTTAAAAAATACGTTCAGTTTTTACTTTACAACGTTGCAGGTGGAAAAAACCTGCCGGGCGCCGGAAGAGGCGAAAGTCATAGATTTTGCGGGAGAAAAAGACCGTGAAAAAAAATAACGGAAAACAAAGAAAAGGATGCGATGTCACATACCTTGCAAATCATAATTGTGATGTTTTTATGGGCGATCTGCTTTCCTTTGATCGTGATGGGGTTGCCCCATGCGCCGCATTTGACTTTCGCCGCGATGCGGGCGTTTCTGGCCGGGATTGCCCTGCTGATCCCTGCCATGATCATGAAACGCAGGCAACCGCGCGATCTCAAAAGCTGGTTGATGCTGTGCGGGATCGGACTGGGCGCGACAACACTGGGCTTTTTCGGTATGTTCCACGCCTCGGAATTCGTCTCGCCGGGCATCGCCACGGTGATCGCCAACACACAACCTCTCATGGCCGCCGTACTGGCCGCTGCAGTCTTAAAAGAACATCTGGACGGCAAAGGCAAAGCCGGGTTGTTGCTCGGCTTTACAGGCATTGTCCTGATCGCGCTGCCCTCGCTGCTTTCGGATACGGGCGGCAATTACGCTTTGGGGATTTTCTACATCATTCTGGGCGCTGTGGGCATTACGCTCAGCAATGTTTTAATCCGGTATATGGCGCGGCGCATCGACGCCTTGAGCGCGATGGGTTGGCAGCTGGTCATCGGAAGTTTGTTTCTGGCCGTTATCGCCCTCTTTACAGAGGATATGAGCGCCGTGACATGGAATGCGCCCTTCATTCTGAGCCTGCTGGGGCTGGCCCTGCCGGGCACGGCGCTGGCCTATTGGCTTTGGTATCGCGTTTTGGGAGAGGTCGAACTCAACCGCGCCAACGCCTTCAGTTTTCTGGTGCCCATCTTTGGGCTGGCTATGGGCGTACTGTTCTATCAGGAAAGCATCGGGTTTTTAACAGCGGGCGGTATCGTCCTGACG
>CEOP01194807.1_pt1 | contig 12606 bp, 5 predicted proteins | sample 361301 | NCBI WGS metagenome assembly CEOP01 (sample SAMEA2619548, study PRJEB7988) | marine metagenome | biome: marine biome (ENVO:00000447); feature: deep chlorophyll maximum layer (ENVO:xxxxxxxx); material: "saline water (ENVO:00002010), including plankton (ENVO:xxxxxxxx)" | depth 55 m
CTTGGTTTGATGCTAATGGTTTGATGGATGTACCAAAAATGCAATCACAAACTGTTGTAGAAAAGTTACAACAACAAGGAGTAAAGGATGGATGAGTTCAGCACTGAGATATGTCCAAAGTGTGAAGCAAAGTGGATGGGTGGACAATTGTATTGGTCTAACGGTAAGACAGGTTGCCCACATGACTTAGCAGGATTAGTTTGCAATGATACTGGTGATGAAACCTGTATCAATCCATGTAAAGGATCTACCAGTGGTCAGACATGGGAGCAACGAAGAAAGTTTATTGACGCATTTTTAGATGAATTATGACACAAGTGATTGATCCCTCAGACGAACGGTATTTTACTAGAACGTCTGATGCTCCATATGATAGGCACACATACAACATTATATTTTCCAACGGTCAGTCAGAGCACTACCCTTCATGGGAACAAGTGCAATCTAGATGGTTTCAAGTACCTAAACAATTTCTATCTCATGTAGAAGTGCTAGACATACGAAAGAAGAAAGGAAAAGGATTTTAAACTGTCAGTGTTCAGAATATAACACCTAAATAGGTGTTCACTTTATAACACTCAGCATTAAAAAAGACCCTCTTGCGAGGGTCTTTAGTGAATTTATTTTATTCTAGGATGCTTTGACATATTCGTTTGTCTGAATGGGTTTCTTCCGCATCTATCATGCAGTTGTAATAATCGTCTATTTGATCTAGTTTATAACTAGCGTCTTCGGTCTCAAAGTGTTTCCACTCTGCCAGTTGATTACTGCTTAAGATATTGTGATGCATAAAGAACCTCTAATAAAATTACGTGGATCATAACGAAGTGTTATTTTCACTTCATCTTGTTCTTCTCAATTCTACCATTATTTATATGTTGGTATCAACAAATACATACGATTTTAACAAATATTTATGCCTAGTTCTGTAAAAAATTTCTGTGAAAAATTAGAGGGATTTTATGATAACTGGAATCAAGCATCCAGAGATCCTGCTAGATGGGCTCATTGTAAACTAAGATGGGAACGTCTAGGTGAGAATGAATTTTCGTCTAAACAATGGTATCAGTATATGGGTGAAGAGAATCCATATAGAGAGAAGTGGCATAAAGTATATGAAGAACAGGGTGTCATCATAGTACAGAATTGGTCACCTTTATGGGAAGATCATAATCATTGTTGTGATATGATGTTTTCTGCTGTTGAAGATTATTATGATGGTAAAGTTAAAACAGATGCTTGCATTATACGTGGTGGTGTAGTAAAATCAACAGTACAGTTCAATGGTGAGTACTATAAGAGTAGGGATCAAGGTTGGAGAGATGATAAGGTTGTGTGGGGAAGTGATGTAATATACGAATTTAAAAAAACTGATAAACCAATAGCAGTTTGATACAATGCCATATAAGGATAAGGAAAAGAACAGAGATTATCAACGTAACTGGGCAAGAAAACATGGTAAGACTAAAAGACTGAATCAACGTGGTCCTGAAAACAGGCAGAAATTGGTAGATGATGCCAAGTCAAACCCTTGTGTCATTTGTAATATACAGTATCCTTTATGTGTCATGGATCTTCATCATGCAGACAACAGCGAAAAAACTGTTTCCCTGACAGGGTTGACAAGGACAGGACCGTATGATAAACTTCTAGAAGAAGTCAACAGGTGCGTCCCATTATGTTCTAATTGTCACAGACTGGTACATGCAGGTATCAAACAGTTACCTGATTTAATATTGTTACCATCCTAGCAAGGCTTCCTTAGCAATCTGGTGAATGCAACGAACTCATAATTCGTAGGAGGTGGGTCCGATTCCCACAGGAAGCACCTTGGGTGCGTAGCTCAGTGGAGTAGAGCAACTGCCTTCTAAGCAGTCGGTCGTTGGTTCAAATCCAACCGCACCCGTTTGGGGGTGTAGTCCAATTGGTAGAGACAGCAGACTTAAAATCTGTCCAGTGTGAGTTCAAATCTCACTACCCCTACCAAACTTTTTTTGCCTGATTAGCTCAGTGGTAGAGCAACGCTTTTGTAAAGCGTAGGTCGTCAGTTCAAATCTGACATTAGGCTTTCTCCTTCTGGAGAATAGGTGACTTTACGAATAGGATCGGACAGGGGTTCAATTCCCCTCACCTCCATTATTGGTATTCAAAAAGTAATACTTTTATTAGTATTCAACTCTCAATACCTTCACGGGGGTGCCCTGGTTTTGACGGTCTATCACGATTGTGACTGAAACCTGCTTGGATAAGCACACAACAGATGCAAAAACATCTAACACCGCAGCGAATAACATCGTTGCATTCTCACGTCCAGTAGTGGGAGTTCGCACCCGTGAACTCGCCCTTGCTTAGACACACAAGGTGAGATGGGGGTTAAGTTAGCCTTCTAACCCAAGTAACTCATAGGGGTGAAATGCCCCTACGTGGGACTATCGCATATTGGTTAATGCCCACTGCTTATAACGGTGTGAAACGGGTTCAATTCCCGTTAGTCCTATCATATCAATCCCAAGTAGCTCAGTGGCAGAGCTATCGGCTGTTAACCGATTGGTCAGTGGTTCAAATCCACTCTTGGGAGTTTTTTAGAACCCTAGTCAAAGTAAGGGATCTGCTTGTATAAATAAACTGACGGAAGATAATACCCATAGGAATAGCAGTATGGCTTTGACAAGACTTGACAACCTTATTAGTAGTAAAACTGGTAAGTATTTGTATGTGTCTCCTGACGATTTTAATGCATCAGACGAACTGAATAATAGGGGTAATTCTCCTGTTAGACCATTTAAATCTATACAGAGAGCATTTTTAGAGATATCAAGGTTCTCATATCTGCCAGGTGGTCCTGATAACGATAGATTTGACCAATTCACCGTCATGGTGATGCCAGGTAATCATTACATTGATAACCGTCCAGGTCTTGCTGGAACAGATGGTATTGATGCCTTCCAGTTTGATCAAGCATTGAGTGAGTGGTCTGATAGTTCCAATCTAGACATCAAGGATCCTAATAACGTCCTTTATAAGTTTAACAACACCGAGGGTGGTGCTATTATCCCTCGTGGTTCTTCTATTATTGGTTATGATCTACGTAGAACTATAGTCCGTCCTCTATATGTTCCTGATCCTGCTGATCCACTAGAGAAAAGATCTGCTATCTTTAACGTAACTGGTGGTTGTTACTTCTGGCAGTTTACCATCAAGGATGGTGACCTAGAACCTTCTTCTCCATTATACAGTTCAACTGATGGTGTAGGTAAAGTCTATAGTCAAACACCTGCTGATCCATCTGATTGGGGTACATCTCAGTTATCAATTCCTAACTACTCTCACCACAAACTAACTGTATTTGAATATGCAGATAAGCAAGAGTTAGGTATTTACTATAGAAAGATTGCTAAGGCATTTGCACAGTATCAACCAAACATTGATGATTTAAATGAGTTTGGTGCAAGAATTCAAGAGACAAGAATTGTTGGTCCTCTATCTGACATCCGTTCTATTGAGAGTGTTAGAGTTGATGATAGTTCAACAGAACCAACACTTGCAGGATCTACTACACGAGTAACTGTTACTACAAAGGTAGACCACGCATACTTTAAGAATCAATTCGTTGCTATTGAAGATAGTGGTCTTGATGATGAGATTAATGGAACCTTCTCTATTGATACAATTGATGAGACAAATGGAAAGGTATTCTCGTATCTAATTGAAGGTACTGTTGCTACATTAGGAACAACTACCAGTTTAATTAGTGGTACAACATATACAGTTAACTCTAGTCCTGTAGCATTAGGACAGAACGCTAATGTTAAGGCAGAGGTTGACTCTGTTGAATCTGCATCACCATACGTATTCAACTGCTCCATCAGATCTACATGGGGTATTTGTGGTATCTGGGCAAATGGTTTGAAAGCCACTGGTTTCAAATCAATGGTTATCGCTCAGTACACTGGTGTATCTCTACAGAAAGATGATAGAGCATTCATCAGATATGATGAGTTCACAAACACATTCAACCAAGCATCACTGAAGGATGCTTTTGCTACAACACCTTACCACACCAAAGGTGATGCATTCTTCAAAGATGACTGGAGAAACTTCCACGTTCGTGCATCAGATGACGCATTCATTCAGAACGTTTCTATCTTCGCTGTTGGTTTTGCTGATCACTTCCTGATGGAAAGTGGTGGTGATATGTCAATCACCAACTCTAACTCTAACTTTGGTAACACATCCTTACATGCTATTGGTTTCAAAGGATTTGCTTTCAACCAAGATAAGGGTGGATACATTGATGCTATCATCCCACCAAAGGTTGTTGCTGAACTAGGAAATACTAAGAAACAGTCATACTATACTATTGATGTTCAAGCATCTAATGATCAAGCAAACCATACTAAGTTATTCCTTGGTGATGATCAAGCGTTTGATCCAACAGCAAGACCTGCTGCTACTATAGGTGGTTATCGTATTGGTGCAAAGTCTGACGAGAAATTGTATGTTAAGTTGTCACCAAGAACCACTGGAGGAAACAGTGAGTTTGAAGCAACTTTAACACCAAATGGATTTAAGAAGTATGTTGCTACTCCAGATATACTCAATCCTTCTGCTGCTCAAGTTAATAATAAAGCACAAGATGCTGCTAATTTAATTGAAGCAAACAAAGAGTTTATTGCATTTGAAGCATACGGTTACATTACTGCAAAGTATCCAGCACTTCTTGTCAAGCAAAGTATTCAGATTGTTAAGTGTCGCCGTGATATTGGTTACTTACTTGACGCTACTATTTCAGACTTACGACTTGGTGGAAATATTAACACTATTCAGGCTGCTGAATCCTATTATGTAAAATCTGGTGGCACTGAGAGTCTAAGTTATATTAATAATGAACTCGCTGAGACATTAGAGGGTTACTACTATGCTAGAGATTTAGCAATTGCTGCTCTACGTAACTACACATACAAGCGTACAGGAGTAGAAACAACAGCTGGTAATTCTATCATCAAGGTTGGTGATAGCAGTGGTATTGTTCCAGGTATGACTGTTGCTGACTATGCTCCTAGTGAGTTTGAGAATGCACAAGGAACTCAAACAAATGATCTTAAGACTGGTGCTACTAGACCAGCACAACCTGTCATTCCTGACAATACATTTGTTAAGCGTATTGTTGATGCTACAACAGTTGAACTTGGTCAGATAGCAACAACAAGTGTTAAGCAAGTAGTATCGGATCGTAATGGTGATGCTCGTAACTTGATTCTTGCTAACAAGACATTCATCGCTACTGAAGCATATGAAAGAATGCTTCTTGATTATCCTAACTATACACCTTCTACTGGTTACAATGCAACTACAGGTAAAGCAAAGTGCATTGATGATTTAGAGAAAGCAATTGTTGCAGTCTCTGAAAACACTGCTTATGGTGGTAATGCTGATACATGGGATGCTGCATACTATTATGATAGTGGTGCTGTACAAGATCTAGCAGCGAAGAAAGATGAAACTATTACAGCATTCAACTACTGTAAAGACATGGCTATTCAAGTCATGCGTAAAGAGAATGTATTCATCTATGGTACACATGGTTTAACACAGTCTAGTGTTACTTCTAATGATCCTGTTACATCAGAATCAGCAGAATTGGTAAATGATAGGAATGGTGATGCTCGTAACTTGATTCTTGCTAACAAAGAATTGATTGCACAGGAAGCTGTTCAAAGAATGATTCTGCATTCATCTACAGAACAGTTCACACCTACTGGTGCAGTATACAATCCTACTAGTGGTGATTTAACTCTTACTATATCACAGCATGGTTTAACTGGTGCTGATTCTTATACTGTAGCAGATGCATCTTATGCACCTACCAGTGGTGTTCTGACACTTACTATTGCTAATCATAACTTTGGTAATGGTGAGAGAGTTAAGATTGATGATAACTCATTGACATTTACATGTACTCAAGATAGCAATGCTACAAACCATACCTATCCAAGAGCAACTGACCCTGTAAGTAATAAGTGGTTGGTAATTTCTAATGTAACTACTAATACATTTGATGTTCATGTTGGTGATACTATTGATGGTAACTATGTACATACATTCGTATCTGCTACTGCAAATGGAATTAAGAGAGCAGCAGATAGCGTAAGATTTGATTACAATTCATTTAAATTTAATTGTGATATGGATGCTTCTGAACAGAAGTCATATCCTCGTGTTGGTGACCCTGCTGGTGGCACAGTTCTACCTGTTGGTACAACAACTGCTGATACTATAACACTTAGTGTTGGTAAGTCTTTACTTGTCAATCATGATGTTAGCACTGCTGATTATAATCCAAATACAGGTGACTTAACACTTGACATTGGTGCTCATAATCTTAATGTAGGAACAAGCATCAAGATTCCTAATGATTCGTTATCATTCAAATGTGCTAAGGATAATTTCGTTGCAACTAAGACGTATCCTCGTGCTGGTGTTGATCCTTATGCTGACAAAGCAATTAAGATTACTAAGGTTGGATCTTCTTTCCACACAGCATCTGATGCAGATTATGATCCTGCAACTGGTAACCTTGACATAACAATTAACTCTCATGGATTCACTAATGGTCAGAGAGTTAGACTTGCAGACGATGCACTAACATTTACATGTGCAATGGATAACTATGCTACGGAGCATTCTTATCCAAGAAAAGGTGATCCTGCAAGTGGCGAGTTCTTAACTGTTTCTAATGTAACTACTAATCAGTTTAGAGTTAATGTTGGAATCGCTGGTGCTGCACAACAGTTTACACCTACCAATGGTACATATGATTCTGCTAGTGGAGAGTTAACTCTTACTATTGCTGGTCATGGTTTGAATGTTGGTGAAGGTGTCGTTATTGAAGACAACTCATTGGCATTTACTTGCACAATGGATGGTAATGATACTGCCAAGACATATCCTCGTACTAATAAGGATAATGCTTCTTCCAGATCTCTTTCTGTTGTTTCAAAAACAACTGATACTATTACAGTTAATGTTGGTAATGCTGGAGATAATAAGTATTTCCAACCTTCTACTGGTACTTACAATGCAGCAACAGGTGCTTTAGAACTTAACATTGGACAGCATGGTCTTGCTACTGGTTCTAACATCGTACTGAAAGATAATTCAATCAGATTTACATGTGATAAAGACGGTGGTAATCAGATAGAAAGTTATCCTCGTCCAGGTGTTGACCCATTCGCAGGTAAGTCTATTGAAATTACTGACGTAGCATATTCAGAACAAACTGCTACTGATGCAGATTATAATCCTACTACTGGTGATTTAACAATTACGGTTCCTAGTCATGGATTTGATGGACCTCAAGAGTTTACACCATTAACTGCTGCTGGTAGTTTAACTGCATACGATCCTGCAACTGGCATACTAACACTTAACATTCCTAACCACGGTTTAGTTGATGGTGAGTATATTAGAATTAAGGATGGTGCAATATCATTTACATGTACTAAGGATAGTGATACTCAAGCATATGCATATCCAAGAGCAACTGACCCTGCAAGTGGTAAGAACTTAGTTGTTAGTAACGCACAGCAGAGTACATTTGATGTCAATGTTGGTGTTGCTACTGGTCTTGGACAATATGTACACACAGTCACTAGTGCTGTAACTGGTGGTATAACTTCTGGTGGTGATTACATACAGGTAGCAGATAATTCTTTAAGTTTCACATGTGATCTGGATTCTAGTGCTGCTAAGTCATATCCTCGTACTGGATTTGATCTTCCAAGTGGAAGATGGTTACAAATCAGATCCAAGACTGCAAATACATTTGTAGTTAACGTTGGTAAGTCTTCTAACCTATCAACACATACAGCAAATGTTGCTGGTTTTGTTGCTAATGGTATTAGAAAGCAAACAGGTGTAATTACAGTTAATGTTGGTTTTGATAGCAATGCTGCTAATCAATACACACATACATGGAGTAGTGCTCTTGCTGATGCTGTTGAATTTGTACCACAGTCTACACATACATGGGCTGCTTCACAACCTAATGCAACAAACGCAGTCAAGCATACTCCTAACGCAGCTCATACATTCAAGAGATGTGCAACTGGTGGTATCGCTAGACAAAATGGTACTATCACAGTTAACGTTGGTGTTGCAGCTGCAGCAGATCGTTACACACATACATGGACAGGTGGCACTGCAACTGGTGCTGTAGTTAGTGGTGGTAACTATAATCATGCATGGGTATCAAGTGAACCTAACTCTGTGCATAAAGTATTCTCTATTGCTGGTAATAGAAACTATCATGATCAAGATTGTGTGGATGATACAGTAGATGTATTGGAAGCAATCGCAGATAACGTAGCATTTGGTGGTAACGATAAGACATGGGATGCTGCTTATTCATATAAGACTGGTGCTCACGTTGCTGGTGAGGAGACTGAAACTAATGAAGTCTTCCGTCATGCTAAGGAGATGGCTGGTCAGGTTATTAAGAACCAAAAGATTCTAAGAATCGCATCTCATATTGATCAGGTATATGATACCACAATTACTGAGGACAATCCAACATCTGTTGATAATAAAGCTGGTGATGCATACAATCTATTGATTGCAAACGCAGAACTGATTGCTTCTGAAGCATATGACAGAATGATCTTTGAGTTCCCAGACTTTACACCTCCAACTGGTAACCCACAAGATTGTAAGGATGATATCAAGGACTTCGTTGTTGAACTTGCTCATAACGTAGGGTTTGGTGGTAATGATAGAACATGGGACATGTCAAACTTATATGTCTCAGGTGCTCATGTTGTTGGTGAAGAACCACAAACACTCAAGGCATTTGAAGATGCTAAGGAGTTGATGGTTCAGGTAGCAAGGAATGAGAAAGTTCTCATCAGTGGATCACATGGTAAGACTCAAACATTCTATAGTGGTACTACTGATCCTTCAGTTCCAGTTAACAATAAGGTAATTGATGCAAGCAATTTGGCAATTGCCAATAAAAATTTCGTGGCAGAAATTGCTCTGGGAAGGATGCTCTCACAGTATTCTAACTATATTTCACCACAGGGTTACACTACTGCTGATTGTCTTGATGATCTTAAGGATGTAGTAGATGTTGTAGCACATAACTTAGCATACGGTGGTAATGATCGTGTATGGGATGCTGCACTATTATACAACGCTGGTGCTCATGCTGCTGGATCAGAGAATGAAACAATTTATGCATTCAATCAAGTTCGTGACATTCTTAGACAGGTAATTATTAATGAAGCGGTTACAGTTGGTGGTTATACATCATTAACCCAATCAACAGATACATCAATTACAAATGGTGTTGCTAATGGTGATTGTGATGATGCAAAGGCAACTATTACTACACTTGTTGGTATTTTAACTAATACTATTAGTACACCATCTTCACTTTATAGTATTACTCGTACTGAGTCTTCAACTAAGTGTGTTGCTGTTGTATCTACAATTAATACATTATACACAATAGTTAAGAATTCTATTACAACTCCTGAGAGTCTTAAGAGTGTAACTAGAACAGTATCAGGTGGTAAGTGTGATAACATTAAGTCTACCATTGATACATTGTTTACTATTCTTACTAACACTGTTGCTAATGGATCTTCTCTTGATTCTGTATCAAGAAATATCTCTAATGGTCCTTGTCAGGAAGTTGCTTCAACAATTACTACATTGTTTAGTATTCTTACCAATACAATTAATACTGCTGGATACTTAGATACAATTGATAAGACAGATATTCCTCTTGGATTAACATTAGGTCAGTCTGTTAATGCTAATTCAACAACCACTGATTCTTATCTGTGGTTTGAATGGCCATCAGTTGCTGGTGTTCCATCTACAGGTATCTACACAGATAAGAAACCAAATATTGATTCGTCATTCACTAATGATCCTGCAAATGCTTCTAGAGAAGATACAAGTTATCCTGAGTGTGCGAATGAAGCAACTGCTGTACGCCAGTACTTCACTAATATTGGCACTATCATTCAATCTGGACTAGGAAGTGTTACTAGAAATGAACCTACATCTTCTTCTGCACTTTCAAGAAGAGCAACTGTATGGACATTAACAGATCCATCTAAAGCACCTGCTAATCAGTCTGATCCTCATAGATTTGAAACTGGAACTCCTGTTAGATTGGTTCCAAGACCTAAGACTGGTTTTGAATCATTAGTTGATAAGCGTAATGTAAGATTACCTAACGGATTTAATACTAACGAAGAGTATTATGTAATTGCTCCAGGTAGAGAAACAAATCCACAGGACTTCTCTGCTACAACTTCATTCAATGGTATTGAGCAAGATGTATTGATGCTTGCAAGTAGCAAGGAAAATGCTGCTGCTGGTATCTATCTACACTCACAAGAAGTGGGTGGTATTGATCCTTATGTTGAGATTGATCTGTATCAATTTACTATTGATGATAGTTATGACTTACATGAGTATGTTTGTACATTAGTAAGTAATGGTATTCAAACTGATGTATCTAACATCTTTGATTTACCAAAAGCAAATGTACCAGAGGGTCATCCTGTATTCTTTAGAGCACAGATTGGTAAAAATCTACCTACAGTTGGTGGAACTGATGCTAATGATCCTGCTGTTACCGAACAGTCTGGTGTAAACATAGGTAAGATAAGAGGTGATGTAGAGTTTTATGCTCGGTATATAACACCTAAAGTATTCAAGATCTATAGAACTCATACTGATTCTATTAGTGATGTTAATGCTATTGATCTAGTAACATCTACAAACATTGGATTTAATGTATTTGCTAACAAGCGTACATCACCAATGCGTTTTGATCCTACCTTTACTAATGTAGCAGTAGCAGATAAGGGTAAGTGGTTCTTACAAGTTGAACCTAATTCAAGTGGAGCACCAGCAACATCTCAAGAGATTCTTGCAAGACTTCATGATACAGAATATAACGATGCATCTGGTAATACTAAGACTAATGATACTTGGTATACTCGTCTGAAGGATGATAGAACTGCTGATGATCGTATCTATCGTTTCCGTTATGTAATTCCTAGTTACCTCAAGTCTGTTCGTGATCCTCTAAATGGATTCACACTCAAGATGAGGAAGGATGAAACTAGAAAACTTCTTCCACAGAAGATTGTTCTTAAACCATCTTCAGGTAATGCAGTAAGCAAAGCAATCTTTAACAATACTACTGATAGTGGTCAGGCTAATGAAATCATTGGTATGACATCTGCTCAGTTTGCTAATCCTGGTGGAAATCAAAATGCTCTTGATATATCTAAGAGATATGATCCATATAAGAAAGATTTAACTGGTGCTGGTAAAGAATATCAGGCATACATCAGAACTGATTCTAAGATCCAAGCAACCATACAATCTGGTAGATATTTTGTTGATGCTGTAAGTGGTGATGAACTACTTGAATTGACAGTATTTGATCCTGAAATTGATTCTCAAGTACCTGGACTTAAGAATGAAAATCTAACTACTGTTAAGATTACTGCACCTCAAGGTGGTAGTTTCGTTGCTAACTCTGATAATCCTACTACTGGTTACTTCCAAAATACTAAGGTTGAATGGGATGGTAATGATAAGGGTACTGCTTACATTCATGCTGCTCTTAATGTTCCTGGAACTACAGAATGGCATTTGATTCTAAAAGGTATTACAGGAACATTAGATTATAGTTCTACTGAAGACAATAGATTTACACAGACACAAACTAATGCAGTTGTATTTGCAGATCAACTTGCTGATCCTGATGATGGTAAATCATTAGAACTTAAGGAACTTATCCGTAAGGGTTATCCTGAGTACTACTACAAAGAGAAGTCATCTAATGTTTATACGTTGACTGCTGGTGATAGTATTACAGACCAAGCAGGTAATCAATACTTTATTGCATCTGTAAATGATGCTGGTGAAGTAGACGATACATTCTACATTTTTGATGTTGAAACTATTCAAAGACGTATCTTTGAGCAGCAAGATGGTATCTTCTATCTAACTGCTATCCGTGGTAATGTTTCACCATTCCCAACAGGTGCTGGTAACTTAGGTAACTTCAGAAACTTTAAGTTCTCTCAACCAATTAGTAAGTTATATCCTCTAAACTATAAGAATGATCCAGTATGGTTCAAACAGTTAGATGCTAACTTCGTTGATCCACCAGCAACATACTCTGCTGCTGATAACTATGTTCATGGTTTAGTTACTGTTAACGATTTCAAGGGATCTATTACTAAGGAAACTATATTTGATGTATTAAAAACACCTGCTCTTTCTGGTAATACTTACACTGGTGATAATGTAATTCAGGCACAGAGTGGTAATGCTGCTTCAGGTTCAGAAGATCGTTTGATTCCTATTGCTGGTGATAATACAGTTGTAGTAGATCAGAGACTATATGTTGAACTTAGACGACCATCTATCGCACGTGCTGGTAACCATACGTTTGAATACCTTGGTTTTGGTCCAGGTAACTACTCAACTGGTCTACCTGCAAGACAAGAAGTTATTCTTACTACAACTCAAGACTTCTATGCACAGTCTAAGAAGCAAGATGGTGGTTTA
>CEOP01004843.1_pt1 | contig 12605 bp, 10 predicted proteins | sample 361301 | NCBI WGS metagenome assembly CEOP01 (sample SAMEA2619548, study PRJEB7988) | marine metagenome | biome: marine biome (ENVO:00000447); feature: deep chlorophyll maximum layer (ENVO:xxxxxxxx); material: "saline water (ENVO:00002010), including plankton (ENVO:xxxxxxxx)" | depth 55 m
AAAGGATGGCGGCGGATAAATTCTTCTGGCATGCCAAGCTCACGGCCTAGTGCGCGCACCTCATCTTTAAACAGCTCGCGCATCGGCTCAACCAGCTCCAGCTTCATGTAATCAGGCAGCCCGCCAACATTGTGGTGCGATTTAATCGTGACCGATGGCCCGCCAGTAAAGCTCACGCTTTCAATCACATCAGGATAGAGCGTGCCCTGCGCAAGGTAATGCGCACCGCCTACGCGCTTTGAACAATCTTCAAACACGTCAATAAACATGGAGCCAATCAGCTTGCGCTTCATCTCGGGATCGCTAACGCCGGCTAGCCCGCCAAGGAATTTTTCCGAAGCATCTTCATGGATCAGCGGAATATTGTAATGATTACGGAACAGGTCAACAACTTGCTCACTCTCACCTGTACGCATAAGGCCCGTATCAACGTAAATACAGGTGAGTTGATCGCCAATCGCTTCATGGATCAAGATCGCCGTAACCGAGCTATCCACGCCGCCAGAAAGGCCGCAAATCACTTTACCATCGCCCACTTGTGCGCGGATTTTATCGATCTGCTCTTGGCGGAAAGATGCCATGGTCCAATCACCCGTGCAGCCACAAACATTATGCGTAAAGTTTTGCAAAAGGTCCTTACCATGCGGTGTGTGCACGACTTCAGGGTGGAATTGCACACCGTAGAAATGCTTTTCATGATTAGCGATAAAGGCATATGGCGCACCGTCTGATTTTGCCACCACTTCAAACCCAGCCGGAAGATCAGCAACATGATCGCCGTGACTCATCCAAACTTGCTCATGCGCGCCTTCATCCCAAACGCCGTTTGTGATTTCGGAATGCGACGTCACATCAACATAAGCGCGGCCAAATTCGCGGCTCTTACCCGCTTCAACAATGCCGCCAAGCTGCTTAACCATGGTTTGCTGACCGTAGCAAATCCCAAAAACAGGCACGCCCATTTCAAAAACAATCTCTGGCGCTGCAGGGGCATCTTGTTGCAATACACTGCAAGGCCCGCCAGCAAGAATAATTCCCTTTGGTTTATAGGCTTTGATCTTTTCCTCATCTGCGTGATTAAACGGCCAAATCTCACAATATACACCGCTTTCACGAACGCGGCGCGCTATCAGCTGCGTAACCTGCGATCCGAAATCAAGAATAAGAATATGCTCATGCGAGCCTTGTGCTAAACTGGCTGTAGATTTTTCTGCGCTCATGTCTGTCCTATCTATTAATTCTATGAACAGGTATTAAGCTAAAATGAGCCAAACGTAAAGATTTTACTTCTTAATCAACTCAATAACATCTTGGGCGACATACTTGGCCGAAGCAGGGTTTTGACCAGTGACAAGCAGCCCGTCTACAATAGATTTTGGCTGAAAATCATCGGCTTTAATAATCTCCGCGCCGAGCTCTTCAAGCTTGGTTTCCAGCAAGAAGGGGACAGCGTCGCTCAAACCTACAGCGTGTTCTTCACTATTGGTGAAGGCCGCAATCTTTCGTCCCTTTACAAGAGGATTACCATTTTCTGCCTTTGGACCGATAAGAACAGCCGGACCGTGACATACACTCGCCACGACGCGCCCATCTTTTAGAGTGTCCTCAATAATGCTACTCAGCACGGGGTTGTCGGGATAATCCCACATCGTTCCGTGACCGCCTGGGAAAAACACGGCGGCATATTGACTGGCATCAATGGCATCTGCGGATACTGTGCCCTTGAGCTTCGCTTGTAGGCTACTATCTTTCAGATAGCGCGCAACGCTTGGTTCTTTGGCGGCGTCCTCACCAAAAGAGCGTGGATCAATCGGGATATCACCGCCGCTAACGCTGGCAATTTTCACTTCATATCCTTGATCTACAAATTCATAATAGGGCGTAGTCACCTCCTCAAGCCATACACCTGTCGGCTCTTGGGTTGCAGGCATCACAGCTTGTGATGTGACAATAAATAAAACCATTATGCTTTTCATGTTTAGCTCTCTCATTCATAGTGATATGAGATATTTAGGGCGCCCAAGCGTGAGATCAAACACCTATTTTTTTGTGTTTTTTGTTTTAGCTTTCATAAAAGGGCGTTCAGTAATTTCGGCTTCGATCTTGCGTCCGCGCACCTGTACAAAAACGGGTGTTCCATGGGCACTATACTGAGGATCAATATAGCCCTGCCCAATAGCGTATCCCAAAGACGGCGAATGCCCGCCGGAGCTAAGCTTACCAATTTCTTCGCCTTGATCATTTAGGATCTCTGCGCCTTCACGGGCGATCCCTTTGCCAGTTAGCTTAAGCCCGCATAAGATGCGTTTACAGCCATTCTCCAGCTCATCCCGAATACGCGCCGCGCCGATATATCCGTCGTGCTTTTTGGCGATAATCCACGATAGATCGGCCTCAACAGGTGAAGTTGTCTCATCCAGATCATGCCCATAAAGCGCATATCCCATTTCAAGACGAAGTGAATCGCGTGCTGCTAATCCAATCGGCTTTACATCCTCATGCGCTAATAGTTTTTTCATCAGCGCCTCTGCTCCATCATTCGGTACCGATATTTCAAACCCATCCTCACCGGTATAACCAAGACGAGAGATAAACAGCGAATAATCACCTTCTTTATACCAAAGCCCCATATAAGGAAGATCGGAAAGATCAATATCCATGACATCGCGCACAACCTGCTCAGCCTTTGGACCTTGCAGAGCCAATAGCGCCCAATCATCATGATATTGAAATTTACAGCTTTCCGGTAAATGCTGTTTGATCCATGCGATATCTTTATCTTTACACCCTGCGTTTAGAACAAAGTTAAATTCATTATCGTCGGTACGCGTAATCATCAGATCATCAATGATGCCGCCCTCTTCGTTGGTCAGGACAGTATATTTCGTTTGATTAATCGGCAGTTTTTCAAAAGAAGAAGGCGTAATTTTCTGTACAAAATCCAGCGCTTCTCGTTCGCCCTTAGCGCCTGTGATCAAGGCTTGCCCCATATGTGAAACATCAAAAAGCCCACATTTTTCGCGTGTCCAAAGATGCTCTTTCATGACACCAAGATCGTAATATAGCGGCATGTCATAACCTGCAAACTCACCCATCTTTGCGCCAAGCTTTATATGAAGAGCGTGAAGGGCTGTTTTCTTTGGCATGCCGATCTCCTTTATTTACATCCAGCGTGTAGGGCGTTCAGGGGCGTTATAATCTAGTGGGTTTACCAGCTCAGATAATGTGCAATGATCAGGGTTTATCTCCGCCCAGCTTTCACATTCACAATCGATAATGCTGAGGCTTGCAGGTTGATAGCCTTGCGAAAGGCGGCTCAAAACGCGCTCGCACCCTTGTGTACTAAGCATGGCGGCTAGCTCATAAATTGAAGGATTATGCCCAACAATCATGATGCTCTGTGTGCTTGTGCAATCTTGTATCATGCCCAAAAGCTGCCCTGCAGAGGCGTGATAAATATCCACGCTCTTTTGAACATTAAGCTCATCAAAAGATGTCGAAAGCTCTTTAAGTGTTTGTTGTGTGCGTTTTGCAGAAGAGCATAAAACAAGTTCGGGCTTTAAATTTTGACTGCTTAAATATTTCCCAAGTGCGGCCGCATCACCAAGGCCTTTATCCGTTAAATAACGATCAATATCGCTAATTCCCGTCCCTGAAGGGGCAGCTTGAGCATGCCGTAATAGATAAAGCCTTTTTGTCATCGTAAGACCTCGGTCTCTTCATTGATTTTAAATTTTACAATTTTTGAGCCTTTTAAACCAATCGCCAGATCACCATTTTTAAGAGCGAGAGCTTCTTCTCCAAATATTTCACGTCGCCACCCCTGTAATATGGCGCAATTATCATATTTCTCTAATACGAAGGCTTCCAAATCATCGCTATTGGCGACAAGTTTCGGAGCGACATCATTCTTTGCGGCTTGAATTTTAAGCAACATTTTGAGGATATCTAGCTTTGCCGCTGCCTTAGGGGGGAGTGGCTTTTTCTTTTTTACTTGAGGCCAATGCGCCTGGTCCGCATTAAGCGCTTTTTCAATACAGGCAATCAGAGTTTCACCAAGTTCACTTTTATCGATATCACCGGGGATATTGCGGATTTTTTTGAGCGCTTTGACTTTGGTCGGAAGCTGACTTGCGATATCGGCGAGTGTCTCATCGCGTAAAATCCATGCACGCGGTTGGTTGCGTCTTTGCGCTTCGTCTTCTCTCCACGCTGCTAAGGCCTGAAGAGCGGCTAAATTTTTAGGTTTAGGTGAACGAATTTTAATCCGTTTCCAGCTCTCAAGCGGATTGACTTCATAAGTCTCGGGGTTTGTCATCACTGCTTCTTCTTCAAAGACCCAGTGTGTACGCCCATTTTCTTCAAGCTTGTTGGAGAGATGTAAATAGATATCAACCAGATGCGTCACATCAGCTAGCGCATAATTTAGCTGACGCTCTGTTAAAGGGCGGTGTGACCAATTTGTATATTGTACACTCTTATCAAGTTCATTTTCAGTGATGTTTCGAACAAGACTTTCATATCCAATCGCATCACCATACCCGCAGACCATGGCTGCTATCTGTGTATCAAAAATCGGCTTAGGTAGCTTTTTATCCATGATCTGATAAAAGATTTCCATGTCCGCGCGTGCAGCGTGAAAGATTTTAAGAACATTTTCATTAAGTAAGAGCTCAAAAAGCGGTTTCAGATCCAAATCACCTTCTAAAGGATCAATCGCAAATGCATCTTTATCGGGGCCACTAACTTGAACTAGACAAAGCTTCGGAAAATATGTTTTTTCACGAAGAAATTCCGTATCAACTGTTATATATTTTTCGTTGGCTAGAGCTTCCAGCCTACCGTTCAATTCTTCTTGTGTTTTTATTAACATAGAGCCTTTTTAACCAATAGGGCGCGACAAGAGAAGCCCTTACTTTCAAAATATTGATTTTTTACATTATAGAAGTTGATTTGAACTTTAAAAAAGCATTTTTACAACTGATAAAACTCATGCCTTGCTTTCTGGGTTCAATGCGTTATAAAACTGTGCTTTACAGCGATATTGTTTAAGGAAGTAAAGAGCAAAAAGATGCACGCATTCAGAACACATAAATGTCATGAACTCAGAAAAGAAAATGCTGGTGAAAAGGTAAAGCTATCTGGCTGGATCCATCGTATTTACGATTTGGGCGGTGTTTTATTTATTATTGTGCGTGATACATACGGCATCACTCAGTGCGTTGTTGAAGAAAATTCACCGCTCTTGAAAGAGGTTGAGAAGTGGCGTGTAGAGAGCGTTGTAACAATCGAAGGGACGGTTGTTGAACGTACAGCGGAAACAGTGAATCCGAAAATGCCAACTGGTGAAATTGAAATCAGAATCGAAAAAGCGGACATGCAAGGCGCCGCTGATGTAATTCCATTCCAAGTCTATGAAGATGATGGAGCGGGTGAAGATATCCGCCTCAAATACCGTTATATTGATCTGCGCCGTGAAGGGATGCACAACAAAATCCGTTTGCGTAACAATGTCATTTCTACACTTAGAAAGGCGATGTGGAACAAAGATTTCCAAGAATTCCAAACGCCAATTCTAACAGCAAGCTCACCAGAAGGTGCGCGTGACTATCTTGTACCATCACGTTTACATCCAGGTAAATTCTACGCACTGCCGCAAGCGCCGCAGCAATTCAAACAGCTCTTAATGATGTCTGGCTTTGATAAATATTTCCAAATCGCGCCATGTTTCCGTGATGAAGATGGTAGAGCAGACCGCTTAGCTGAGTTTTATCAGCTCGATGTGGAGATGAGTTTCGTAACGCAGGATGAAATTTTTGAAACTGTTCAGCCTGTAATCGAAAACCTCTTCGAAACATTTGCAGACTTTACAGGTGAAAAACGCGAAGTGCAGTGGATGCCGAGCATTCCATATAAAGAAGCAATGCTTAAATATGGTTCTGATAAGCCGGATCTTCGTAACCCGCTTGAAATCGTAGACGTCACAGAGGTGTTTGCCCGTGATGATGTTGAGTTTAAAGCCTTTAAAGGCGTGATTGCCAAGGGTGGTGTTGTTCGAGCGATCCGTGCGCCAAAAGTCGGCGACCAGCCACGTAGCTTCTTTGATAAGCTTAATAGCTGGGCACAAGGCGAGGGCGCACCTGGACTTGGTTATGTTCTATTTGAAGGCGGCGAGGGTAAGGGCCCAATCGCTAAATTTATTCCTGAAGCAGCGCAAGCGGCGATTCGTGAGATTGCAGCCTGCGAAGACGGTGATGCGATCTTCTTCATCTGTAACCAAGAAGGCAAAGCCGCTAAGTTTGCGGGGCTTGCACGTGACGCAATTTGTGATGCATTACCAGAAGGTCATGCGGCAGCACGTGAGCAAGGCGTTTACAAATTTACATGGATTGTAGACTTCCCAATGTATGAATTTGATGAAGCGCAGCAAAAAATTGACTTCTCTCATAACCCATTCTCTATGCCGCAAGGCGGTATGGATGATCTTGAGAATAAAGATCCTTTGGATGTATATGCTTTCCAATATGACTGTGTTTGTAATGGCTATGAACTAGCCTCAGGTGCGATTAGAAACCACAAGCCAGAGATCATGGAAAAAGCATTTGGTCTTGCTGGCTATGGTAAAGATGTGCTCGAAGCTGAGTTCGGCGGTATGCTCAATGCTATGCGTTACGGCGCTCCTCCGCACGGCGGCTTAGCGTTCGGTATTGATCGTATGGTGATGCTTCTTGCGGATGAGCCGAACTTACGCGAAGTTTATGCATTCGTGATGAACGGCCAATATGAAGATCAGCTCATGAGCGCACCAAGCGATATCACGCCAGAGCAGTTAAAAGATCTGCACATCAAACTATCACTGCCTAAAAAAGCTGTAAAAGACGAACAAGCCGCTTAAAAAAAGCGGCTTATAAATTCTTCGTTTATTCGAAATTTACCCTATCGGTGGCGGTGGGGGCGGCGCTTCATCCTGTGCCGATCCTGCGTTTCCGTTCCCGCTATCCCCGGTATTGCTTCCAGAGTTAGAGCCATTTTGATTACCTGTAAAGTTGCTGCGGCCAAAACGAGAAGAGACTGAATTTTGAATATTTTGTATATTTGCTTGCATTCTCGCGCGCACATTTTGGGACAAATGAGCGGCTCTATTGCGCGCGGATGCAATGACATTGCGTGTATTTTCTTGTATGTCTTCTAGTGTCTCTTCGTGCAAGACTTCATTTTCTTGCAAGCGTTCACGCTGTGCACGAATTTGTGCACGTTGTTCTTTCAGTTGATCTTTCTTGATTTGTAGTTGAATACGCTTTTGCTCATTATCTGTATTCTCAATCTCTTCTTTGAAAGCCTCAATTTTTATATCAAGAATGTTCTCGGCTTCGTCCAGCATATTAATTGTTGAGTAGTAAAGCTGATCAAGTTGCGCCATACGTTCTAGAAACTCATCCCACATTCGTCTATTTGCAGCCGCTTTTTGCTCATCATCGTCCATTTCGCCAAAGCTGGCAATTGAACCTTTCCTGCGGCGTGAACTCACAACACCTTGCGCTGTTAGGCCTGTGCCCTTTCGCCCTGTTAGTTCAATTTGATAAAAAATAATATCAACAAGGGCTGAGTTTGATTTATTCGCAAGGCCAACAAAAATGGGGCTAGCATATAAATCATCTTTATTATTGCTCGTTTTGTAATTGCTATAGGCGTTTAAGAATTGGTCAACACCTGCGTCGTTAAGCTCTTGAAGCTCTCGAAAAAGAATACGATGTTCAGCCATAACAGCGGAACCAAATGATCCATCATTCGCAGAGGGGTCAAGCGTAAAGCCGCTTGCCGCTAAGTTTTGATCTGGCGTAAATGTTTCTTGTACACCCAGCGTAGCATCTGATGATAATGAAGCCTCATCAAGTGCTAAATTTGTATGATTATTATTATTCATAGATCGCATTCTATAGCAGCATTCCTAGCTATGTCAAAAACAACGGTAAGAATGCTTATTTATAAAAGGGTAAGCCCGTCTCTATTTGTAGGGTCGGGGTTAGAGACGGGCTTAGGGAATGCCTGCCGGCTAGGTGTAGGGTACGGTTGGGTTAGGGTGGCAGGCGAAACTATATATATTGTGATTATGCGCTTTTGTATTGAGCTCCTGATCTATTACGCTTTAGGTCTTCATTAGCGGCTTCAAAAATTTTGATAGCATCTTCTTGCGCACTAAAGTTCTTGAGGCCAAGGCTAAGATTGAGGTTAATTTCCTTCTTGCCCCAGATCATTGAAAGCTTGTTTAAACGCATAGCCATCGCTTGAAGTCTGCTTAGAGCTTGCCCCATATCTGTATCAGTGAGCAGAAGAACAAACTCATCATCTAGCATGCGTCCAGCATGATCCATTTCACGGATTTCTTGCTGAAAAGCATTTGCGAGAATTTGTACCGCCATATCTGCAGCAGCCTCTCCGTGACGTTTGCGAATGAGTTTAAGGTTTTCTAAATTGAACACGACAATCAATCCGCCTACGCTATTTGTACGGTTCATCCGTGAAACTTCTTTTTTTAGGACGTTCATAAAACCGCGGCGGTTTAGAAGGCCGCTTTTTTCATCATGAGATGAGATTTTAGCAAATGCCTCAAGTTTATGATTTTGCACCTCAATCGTCTTCTCAGCTTCTTGAAGCGCATGGGCTGAACGCTTTAAAAGAGCGATTGTTGAATTTAAGCTCTTTTCCAGAGCTTTACGCTCTTGCGTGTTCTGTGCAAGCACATCGAAAATATCGAAAGTTCCGTTAAGAAAGTTCTCGTTGCGTGTTAGCTCTAAAGCTGACTTAGCAGTGTTAAGTGCATGAATAGCGGCGCTTTGTGTTGCCTCGCTGATATTTTCTTGTGCTGTATTCATAACCATCTTGCTACCCTTTTCCCTTTTTATTCCGTTTGCCTGTTTACAATTTCTTACATTGCGAAGAATGTGCCAAAATGGATGTACTTAAATATTAAATAAAAACAATGACTTAATGATTTTATGCTGATCAGATGAAGAGTTTTTGGCTAGGTAAATTATGGTAAAACGGGTCAATTTTACCTAGTAAGACGGAAAAGAGTGCCCTTTTCTATATATATCGCTTTGGCTGGTCTTGCTGCTTTGGTACAATCAAGCGGTCTGGAATAGGAAATTCGTAAATGGTACAATCGGCTAAATCGTTTTTAGGTCTTTTTATAGTCTCAATATTTATAGCTTCAGCAGCAATCATTATATATCTGGGTGCTTCTGGGACGTTCAATAACTCGCACAAGATAGGGAGTGTTGAGCCAGCAACAGTGACTCATATAAAAGGTGATGAAAATCTTGTACCTCATAAAGCTCTATATGAGATTAAGCTCTTTAGTAAAAAGAGTGGGTCACAGGTTCTGAACATATCTGGCAAAATGTTTTATGAGTGGGAAAAAACCTGTGGTGGCTGGCTTACCGATCATAACTTTGACATGCTCTATGAATATGCAGATAGCCCATCCATGCGTGTGACCAGTAATTTTTCTACATATGAAGGCTTTGACTCGCAAACTTTAGACTTCACGATGGAACGTAAAAGTAATGGTCAGGTTTTTGAAAAAATCCGAGGCTCTGCAAATTCTCAAGAGGCAACATATACACTGCCCACAGATGATCTGAAATTTGCTTTTGATGACGATACTTTTTTTCCAATTGCACATACAGCGGCAGTCGTGAATCAAATTAAGGCCAATCAAAAATTTATGTCTGCGACCTTATTTGATGGCAGTGATACAGAAGGGCCTCTCATAGTTTCAAGTTTCGTAGGGAGTAAAGCTGCCGCGCCAGAAGAACTGCTGACGCAGAAGGACATAGATAAGAGCCTCTTAGACGCGCCCGCGCACAAGTTAAGATTAGCCTTCTTTCCGCTTAAATCCGAGCAGGCAGAAGCTGACTATGAAATGGACATGGTTTTCCATGAAAATGGCGTGATCAGTGATATGCATGTTTATTATGATGACTTTGCTGTTTCTCAAAGTCTTGTTGCTCTGCAAGTCTCTGAAGATAGCTGTGTAGATTCTATGGAAACTAAGGAATGAGTTTATATACAATAATAATCGAATATAAAAAGAAGAGTTCTCAAACGTAAGAAAAATCGTTAAAATTTAACGGTTTGGCAATAAAGCCAGTGTAACTTAATTATAGAATTTAATTCAGCAGGGTATTTATGAATAAAACAGTACTGATTGTCGAAGATAATGAGCTTAATATGAAGCTCTTTCACGATCTTTTAGAAGCGCACAATATTGGAACAGTGCAAACAAGCAGTGGGCATAACGTATTGGATTTAGCCAGAGAGAATAAGCCGGATCTAATCCTGATGGATATTCAGCTGCCGGAAGTTTCAGGCCTAGAAGTCACGAAATGGCTGAAAGATGATGAAGAGCTTAAATCAATACCTGTTATCGCCATTACGGCTTTCGCCATGAAGGGCGATGAGCAAAAAATCCGTGAAGGCGGCTGTGAGGACTATATCTCTAAGCCGATCTCAGTCACTAAGTTTATGGACGTTGTTCAGAGCTATCTGAAATAAAGGAAAAATTATGTCAGCACGCGTGTTAGTAGTCGATGATATTTTGCCAAATGTAAAACTTTTGGAAGCAAAGCTCACCCACGAATATTATGACGTGCTGACCGCCATGAACGGTCAAGAAGCACTCAAAAAAGTGGAGGAGCAAAGCCCCGATCTTGTATTGCTTGATGTGATGATGCCAGGCATGGATGGATTCGAGGTCTGTACACATATCAAAAACAATCCTGCGACAGCACATATCCCTGTTGTCATGGTCACGGCTTTGACCGATTCGGGTGATAAAGTTCGCGGCCTTGAATCAGGCGCAGATGATTTTCTTTCTAAACCGATCAATGACACAGCCCTCATGGCGCGTGTGCGTTCGCTTGTGCGCTTAAAAATGTCTACAGACGAATGGCGCGCGCGTGAAAACACAGCGAGCCAGCTAGGCGTGGGTGATGATAGTGAAAGTGTTATGTCACAATCAGCAGATGAAGCGCGTGTCCTCATTGTTGAGGATCAGGAATTTGAACGCGAGAAAATGACAGAGGCGCTAAGCGCTCGTGGTCATTATATTAAAAGTGTCGCAAGTGGCCCAGAGGCATTGGAGCTTATACAAAATGATAATTTTGAACTTTTAATCATTAGTCTAAACCTCAAAGAAGAGGATGGTCTTCGCCTGTGTTCACATCTAAAAACTAATGAAAAAACCAGAAATCTTCCACTCGTCATGATTGGTGGTGAAGAGGATATGGACCGTGTAGCTAAAGGCTTAGAGTTAGGCGCACATGATTATATAATGCGCCCGATTGATCGAAACGAGTTAGAGGCGCGTGTGCGCACACAGGTTCGTCGTTGCCGTTTTCAAGAAAAGCTAAGAACAGGCTATGAGAACAGGCTGTCTATGGCGTTGGTGGATAGTCTGACAGGGCTGTATAACCGCCGCTACCTTGAAGTACACCTTGAAAAACTGATTGAAAAAAATAAGACGACTCATAAAAATTTAGCAGTTTTGATGATGGATATTGATCATTTTAAATCTGTAAATGATACCTATGGTCACAAAGCCGGAGACGAGGTTCTTCAAGCCTTTGCTGGTCGTTTAAAAGACAATCTTCGCAGCTTTGACTTGGTCGCGCGCTTAGGTGGTGAAGAATTTGTCGTAATTTTACCTGACGTATCTGAAATGCGTGCTTACATGGTATCAGAGCGTCTGCGCCGCGCTATAGCGGAAACAGTTTTTGATGTTAGTCACCCTGATAGTCCAATACCGGTTACGACGTCCATTGGCGGCGCGATTATAGGCCCTGATGGATGTAGCACAATTCACGAAGCTTTGGAACGTGCCGATTCTCAGCTCTATGCCGCTAAAGAAGGTGGACGTAACTGTGTGTTCTTTGAGGATAAAGGTAAGCTAAATCCAGAAGAGTATATGGGAATTGCCCGCAAACTTCTGGAATAGTCTTTTCTTCATTTCTCTAAATATTGAAGAGGCCTAAGCTCGATTACTGCGCTTCCATAAAACGCAGTAATTCACTGTTTATACGGCCTGTCGCATCAAGGCCATATTGACGCTGATAAGAGCGCACAGCATCCTGTGTTAACGGACCGTCTAGTCCATCAGCTGGTCCTGGATATAGGCCTTTGCTCATGAGAACTTCCTGAACCTTTGTGATCGTCATATGTTGGCTAAGCGCAGCATTTGGAATTGTGTTTTGTGCACGCGCGCTGATTTGCTCTTGTGTGACAGCTGGTTTTTTGTTGACCTTAACCTGATCCGCAAGCTTATTAACTTCATTTTTGTCAATGCCAAGTGTTTTTGCCAGCTGATCTAAAGCACCACGAGCCTCTGGGCTTCCTTGATCAGCTGCAATTTTATACCACATGATTGCCTCATCAGGTTTAGCATCACCAAGAAGGCCATTTTCGTATATAAGACCAAGGTTATAAGCGGCTTCCATGATGTTGTTGCCGGCAGCAGAAATAAAATAATCTCTCGCTTTTTGTGGGTTGTAAGGAACACCAATGCCCTCAATATGTGCAATGCCAAGATTATATTGTGCTTCTGG
>CEOP01229714.1_pt1 | contig 12589 bp, 2 predicted proteins | sample 361301 | NCBI WGS metagenome assembly CEOP01 (sample SAMEA2619548, study PRJEB7988) | marine metagenome | biome: marine biome (ENVO:00000447); feature: deep chlorophyll maximum layer (ENVO:xxxxxxxx); material: "saline water (ENVO:00002010), including plankton (ENVO:xxxxxxxx)" | depth 55 m
GTAATCTCCTGCCATGACTGGTTCCTTCGCTGTATCGGTAATCGTATTGTTCTGGGCGTCGACGTCGAATGATCCATACAACCAGATTCCGTTCCATCCGCCTATGGGCCCTATCGCATTTCCGTGGATTATGACTCTGCTCGACTGGACTCCTATGCCGGACCCTTCTGCAGCACCGGAAACGGTATTGTCATGTATCTCTGCAAGTGCCCCGGCATATGCCGTTATTGGCGTACCTTCAGCAGTCGTAATCGTATTGCCTGAAACATTAGTGGCATATTCATTCGTTCCAACAGATATCATGCCATTGATATCAATGCCATTACAATTCACATTGATAGTCGAGCCTGACACCTTACCTGCAGAGGACCTGTAACTCAGTCCGAAATCTCCGCTTGCCACTGTTATGTCTTTGAATTCCGCGAAAGATTCCTCGATCCAGACCGCTGATCTGCCATTGTCCTGATTGCTGCATCCCCTATCTGTGGAGAAAAATTCAGAATCCTCGAACAGAATCGGTATACTGCCGGTACCGCCCCCGTAAATCTGTACTGCATTTCCAGTGACTCCACTCTGATCGTCATTTCCCACGGTGTAAGATCCTCCGATGAATCTTGGTTGTGCTAGTTCTGTCGCTAGGACACTGGAAGTATTTGTATCCGTAAATTGAAGTTCGATGAGCTCGGGCGACGCTCCCTGAAGAACTAATGCGCCGTAACGAAACTGATTAACGATGGGTACGGGGAATGGGACGCCCCATGCAGAGTTGATATCAAGGTGGCGAAGTGCAGTCTGGGCGAGGTCGATTGTGCTTCTGATGATGATCCCCTCCCCGCATGAAGGATCTTCTATCCCCAAGGTAGAGGTGCCAAAGGTCATACCATCACAATCCCCAGATGCAGAGGCATTTTCAGGATCTGTCCAGGTCATGGATATTCGGGTAGCGGGAGTGGCATCTTGAGAAGCACCGCATGATGCGGCCCCGATACATAGATTCCCCCTAGCTTCCAGGGAAGTCCCATTCGAGAAAATGACCTCTGTGGATGGTTCTATTATGAGTTTGGCACCAGGTGAAATGATGATATCACCAGCGACGTTGTGCGTTCCAGACCACACTTCGACCGCATTGATGTATCCTGCACTCGTCTCATTATCAGCGGCTACCGAGGCTGCTGGGCCGATTAAGGCTGAAAGGGATGAGATCAGAAGTATGAGTACAATTGCGCGGCTTCTGGAGGCGGCACGGTCATGCATGCCCTTACTGCTGGCGTACATGGATATAAGACGAAGTGTGCCAAGTTTACGTTAACGCCATGGTAAATGGTTACCATTGGTCGGCTGAGGACTCTACTCGGTCTCGCCATTCGATTGCGTCGAGCATGCCATAGCCTGATCTTTCATCGTGCCCGATCTGTCCGCCCATGGGCTTTGCACTCTCCGCTAGTGCTTGCTTGACGATATCGATTCTGTTGTCATTGAGTGAGGAGATATTCACTATATTACGCTGTGAAAGGTCTTGAAGAATTAGGGCCAGAGAGCCAGTCACAAACAAGGTCGCATCGCTCGTTCCAGTGGAATACGCGTAGGGAGGGGATTTGTCGCTTGATACCGTTGAAAGGATATACGATCCGGGGCCAAGTATCTCGGGTTTCTGATTTGGCCAAACCCTTGCAGTCTCAGAATAGGGGTCAATCCGAGATCCTACGGAGGTATTCGACCATGGCGTCATGAACCTGTCATATGCGCCAACACTAATCACCCGGTCGACATTAGCTGGTGTGGAAACGTCTGAGTTATCAGGGCCAGCATTTCCAGCTGCTGCAATGACGAATATGCCTGCATCTAATGCGTCTTCGACCGCTCCGGCTACGGATCTCGATGCGATTTGTGATGTTGCCTCGAAAGGACCGCCCAGGGAGAGGCTGATGATATTCACCTGTTGAGATACTCTGCACCATTGGATTGCGTCTGCAACCCTCACGCTGTTGCCTGTTGTTCCTTCTGGGCCGAGACCCACTGCTACGCTCAACTCAACATTGGGAGCCATGCCCCTCATTGGTCCCGATCCTTTCGCCATCAGTAAGCCGGCCATGGCAGTTCCGTGGTTGGATTGGCTCACGTCTCTCACTGTGCCATGATCAAACGAATAAAAATCCCGGAAACCCACCAGATTCATATCTTTGAAATCAGGATGTTTTGGGTCGATTCCGGTATCCACTATGCATACCTTGATGTCGGATCCATCTAGGCCTTCATCTCGAAGTTCATCGATCCCAGAGGATTCGTAGGCCCATCCAGAAGCTGGTAGGTACGCTGTTATGAGCGGTTGGATCATTGGCCACATGAATATCATGATGATGATGCTAGCAGAGGCACCAACTGCTCCATAGGGCCATATGAATGGCTGGAACGAATTGGTTGGTCTGCGTAACTTCTTTGCAGCCTCATCGGATACGCCATAGGCATCCCCAGAATAGCCCTCGGCATTGGGATCGACTGCGGTTAATATCGCAGAGTCTTCAGGCTCAGGCATCAGCTCGACGCCGTCTAAGGGCATTGCAGGTCACGCCCCCCGCATATGCTGTCAGAATGGTGCATTTGGTCTCCGGCCCGGACGCCTCGTGAGCATGATCAGAAGTCCTCCGAGGAATATTATGAGAATAACCATGAGTACCTGGGTGGCATTGCTCGCATCTTCAACTGCTGGAGATAGAAGATTGTACTTCTTTTCATGCTTCTCAGAAGATGATTCTCCGTCTACCGACTCAATGGAGAAGACGATCCATGCTTCGCCTTGTGTTAGATCGGTGAAATTCAAGTCCAAGTATGCAGTAGATTCTCCTCCTGCAGGAATGGTGATTACTGCAGAATCATTTATTCCTGAGAATTCGGAATTGACTGAGGCCTTATGATCTGCTCTGACAATGACCTCCTCAGCCGACACCAATCCATCATTCTCGATTGTGAGCACTACGGTCTGCATTGATCCGAAGACTGGATCGATTCCGCCGCTCAGCCATGAGATAGTGCTCTCATCGATATTCAAATCAGGATACTCCGAACTAACATCTATTTCTACTGGTTCATATTCTGTCTGGTCATCGCCTACGACATACATCACTAATGTGAAGGATTGGCCCTCAGAATCAGAAGGCGAATTGAGCACGATTGATGCGGCCTGTGTCTCAAAGGCGCCCATTGTGATAGTCTGGACACCGGTTCTGGTCCAACCCGCTGGAAGAGCATCGTCATCGAAGGATAGGGAGAAGACGTCGTCTGCATTTCCGTCATTGGAGAAGGGGAGGGAGATAGACGTCTGGGATCCTGGTTTGACACCGTAGAGTTCCTCAGGAGGAGTTTCGAGAGACCAACCTGAAGACTTCGGGACGTTTACCTTGATCTGTACGTTCTCAGAGACGCCCGAGTCGGTTGATGCCTGTATCGAGATGGTTCTTGCATTGGGGAAATGACGTGCGACGGACGCATTTGGAGGCGTTATCTTCGCAGTGATCGACGCCTCATCATCGTCTATGGATAGCGTGACTGTTGACGTCTCGGTGTAGATTCCACTCCCGTTGTCGAACTCGACGGTCCACGAAGGGCCATCAGTGCCAGGGACAATAGCGTTCAGAGTGAATACGTCAGATGATTCATGGCCCTCATAATCGAGCTCTATCTGAACGGTCATGGGTGCGTACCCGTCAGTCCCATTAGGTAATGCGAAGAGGACCCCGTCCTCATCCACAGTTGCCGAATCAGAAGAGGTCATCATTGCAGACATCGAACTGTTTGAGGTTCTTGTGAAGCGAAGGTCCACAGGTGCGGTCTCGATAGAGTCAGATATGGTTGATGACGGCACTAGTACAGATTGACCGGCCTCATATGCCATGATTCTGTCCTTCTGATCAACACTGAATTCGCCCGCTACGGAGATAGGTCCTGCCGGCATTAGAACCCTTAGATCGCCGTCTTCTGGGATGTCCAATCTCCATTCTAGTGATGGCCCGGATGATATCAACAAAGACAATTCCTGATCAACCACATCGGCTCCAACGAGATCTAAATCAGATGAAGAGAGGCTGTGGAGGTTCCCATCGTAGTCGAGCCATGAGCCGGATAGCAGGAGCCACCCGCCTGGTGTGAGGTCAACATCCGCAGATCCACCGTCGACAAGATCGGCGAATATTTCGCTGAAAGCAACTAGATTTCGAGATGTATCCCGTACTTGGAGGACGTATCTTCCGGGTTCTAGGTCTACGGACCATGTTCCGTCCCAAGAGCCCTCACCGCCCTTTACTGCAACTGCCTGGGGGGCAGCGAATCCATCCTTGGGGACTAAGATAATTTCAATATCATCCGACCAATCCGGGTTGATTGTGTCGCTGAGGTAATTCACTGACCCGGAGGCGGTTACGGTCCCGGCTGTGAGTTGTATATCCGATTCAACGGGGAAACCCATTACAGATGCATCTTGGGCGGCATCGGAGAATCCGTCCTTCTGAACGCTAATGCTGACGCTGGAATTGTATGGAAGCATGGTGGAGTAACGGCCGTCTTCATCAGCTACAAGTTCGATATCGATATTATCTCCTGTGATGCTGACAGTGGCATTCGCCACGCCCTCGGCGACATCTGCGCTTCCGTCCTTGTCGAAGTCCCAGAATACCTTGCCTGAGAGTTTTGCTTCCCTAATGGCATGGAGGTTCACAGCGATCGATTCTCCTGCTGAGACATCGCCTATCGTGGTCTCTTCAATAATCAAACGGACTCCTTGATCCTCTACGTCATACGAGGTATCCCATGAGCCGGGCACTACCATCGCAGAGGTGCTACCTGATTCATTTGTTATGGGCATCTGAACGGTGCCTATTCCATCGTTTGAATCGAGGATTAGTTTCAGGCCTTGTGAACCATCGACGTTCATATCGTCGGTGATTGTCAGGTTGACCCATGCCATTTCGGTTAGTTCGATAGTTCTGATAACGGCTAGTTCTCCTGCGGATACGTCAACAGCAATGCGAGCGCCTAGAACCGAGCCATCCCCGGGTTCGTACCCCTCTATTTCGATTATCGTGGCTCCGGCAGGGAGCAGTGCGAGTATTGAGCCGTTCTCATCCGTGGTGAGCGTGGATATGAATCCGAATTGTCCATCGATATTCCTGAATCGAACTTCAAGGTCGGAAACAGGGGATAGCGTCTGGTCCAGTACCGTTATGTTGGCGACACCCTCTGGATCGAATCCAATCGATCGCTCGACTGGAGAGCCATCTAGACCGATGTCGAAAGCTGTTTGTCCAGTTAGAATTCTAGTCCCGAAGAGAGTCTGATCAGCATTCAGAACTGTGGTGTCTATCCTGTAAGAGCCCGGTTCGAGATCAACGGATCCTGCGCCATCTTCAGAAGTGGTCAGATTTGTCCCTATTCCATCATTTGTCAATGCTATGATGTTGAATTCGACCGATACGCCAGTCCCGTTGTCCCTAACCCCATCTCTCGAGTTGTCAATGAATGCGAACAAGTCAAGTGTCGTGTTCTGAGGGTTTATCGTCAGTTCAATCGTCTGGTCCTGGACCGTATATGCCGTTGTAGCAGGGTGATCAGATTCCAAGATCTGGATCGACCACTCGCCTTCTGGCAGGGCTATTTGGAAGAGGCCGGATGAATCCACGTTTGATACCCATGTGACATCAGTGGAATCATTAGACGCGATAACGGAGAGCGGCTCCCAGCCGAGAAGGCTCGAAGTATACAGGTAATTGAGCCGGTTGACCGACACTATGCCCTCGTATGTGGATCCCTTGCGTGCGACTAGATCGAGGTCGGGGTTATCCTGTAGGATCTCTACGACCTCTCCATCTACGAGGTTGTTCAAACCGACCACCACAGTTACAGTTACTGATTCGCCGACAGGAAGGGTGAATTCGTAATTTCCATCGTCGTCGGTCAGAGTCGTAGTTTCGAATCCGGCCCATCTGGCAACCACCTGTGCGTACTGTACGAAGTCCTCGGGTTGAGGTTCATCTTCGCCATCAGCAACGAAAACTGTGCCTGAGAGGGTAGAGCTGATCTTGAATCTGAAGGTCTCGTCCATATCAGACTGCAAATCGAAGCGTTCCCATAGCTGAGTATCATCGAGCGTATGGTTGAGAGTGTACTCGCCGGGAGGTACCTCGGCGTCATATGTCGATGTCGAGGCGCTGTATGTGAGGTCATAGGTGCTCGAATCTATCTGATTCGTGATCTGGAGACTTAGCCCTGAGACGCCCTCGCCATCACTAGAGAGAATCGAGAGAGATAGATCGTAGTTGACGGGGACCATAGCATCAATCGAAAGCACTCCCGATGTTGCCTCCTCCGGTAGGACCTCGGCTACAAGGTCATCAAATCCGTCTGAATCAGCATCATAGGACACAGTATGTGCCATTGACGGGATTGGACCTATGGCCACTGTGCCCCCATCGCCTATGACAATGGTACAGGGTGCCAAATTAGACTCTGCACATGCGTTGGATGCTGTCGAATCTTGAGCCTCTGCGTCCCTGAGCGTGACTGTTCCTTCAGCAGGAGAACCATCCTCTTCGGAGATTAGCATATTCAGCAAAAATCCTGGGACTTCAACAGATCGTGCTCCGGATGTTGATGAGCGCGGTATTGTGAAGGGGGCATCGACTTGGATGGACTGGCCAGAATTTAGCAATACTTCCACGGCATAGTCTCCGGGTATTGCGCCGGATAGGTGGAATGTTCCCTCGCTGACCATTGGGCCACTGAATGTACCATCGCCCTGGAATGTCCCGTCGCCTGTAATCGTGCCGTATGGACCATCGCCATCAGTATTCACGTCGAATTTTCCTGCTGCAGTAAAGGTCGCATCGGAATAAAGCCTGATGAATAGAGACTGGCCGTCAGAGACGAATTTCCCCGTTCCGTTGAATGCCCCGTCCAGAAGGAATGTTGTAGATTCCAACAAGCATTTTTGTTCCCCATCCGGGATTGTGCCATTCTCCGTGCACTGGCTAGTTGGGTCATTTGATTCCAATTCACCGACGAATGTACCCTTCCCCTCAAAGGTTCCAGTGCCAGTTACTGACTGATTGTTTCTCAGAGTTTGACTTAGAGTTCCCGTAAACTCGACGGCTGTGGCGGGAAGAGGTGACTCGAAAGACCCTGGACCATCGAAAATGGCTGTTCCGTCGCCCTGGAAATACAATCCTTCTCCTTCTATCGATCCCGAGGAAGTCGATATTGAGTAGCCCTGATGTGTTGCTTCTGGATCAGATGGCGTGAGCACCACTGTCGCATCTGCAATTGGCTGCCCGTTGAATGAGGGCTCACCAGTCCACTGGAGCTGTCCCGTTGCAGTTGCAGACGGTACGGTAATTGTAGTCGAGATGAGAGCCTCTCCCCCGCTGTGACCTTGTTCTCCCGAGATCATCAGTGAAGATGCGCCGATGTATGTGGCTCCAGCCACCCCGCCTAAGATTGCGGTAATTGGATTGATATTTCGATCTTCGGAGTCGGCTTGCTCCCTTGTGATGTCAGATAGCATTTCAAATGCGCCCGATTGAATCTGGGCTCTGACGGCTGTGTTGTCTACTGCCCCGTAGAATGCAGAAACTCGTATCTTTCCAGCAGGAACTGTAGCTGTGAATCGGCCCTCATCATCAGCAACTTCGGAAACGATAGGTATCCAATAGGTACGAGGGTCGGAATCTTCCTGGCCCTCTCCGCTGAATGCATCTCTCTCCACGAGTATCCTTGCATTGGGTACAGGTTCGCCTGATTCGAGTACTACCTGCCCCTCAAGAGTGGCTCCACTGTAATATTTGACGATCTTGACATTCGAGTTTGCACTGCCTATAGCACTGTAGTACTGGCTGGGATCTACGCGAGGGTCGCTCCATTCGTAAATGTCAGGCACTCCATTGCCGTCTTCATCAGGGGAGTCGGCTCCATCATCGTGGTAGTTGGCGATGACGAAGTGGTTCATCATGGCGCCAGGAAGTGCGTATGAGTTGCTTAGAGGTGTGCCGGGGGTACCGGGTCTTGCCCACGTTGGACCAGGTTGTCCTGAGGCTCCGGAATCTAATCCAAGAGAAGATGTCCCGTATCCAACGTATATGCGTGCAAGGAATGTGTCAAAGAAAGCAGGTTGCTGAATGTAGTCGATATCTTCCAGAGATATTATCTGATTCGGATCAGTGATAGCCCCTGACTGTTGTCTGACGATATCATCCAGGTATTCCTGCTCATACTCGCCAGAGGTTCTAGGGATAATGGGCCCATCGCCCCTCTTCGTCAAGTAACTACTGGAAATGTAGTCTTCCGGATCGAGGCCAGCGAGAGTGGTGGGCGCGTAGAATATGCCCGTCGTCTGCCCTCCGTGATAGGAGTAGTCTTCATAGAAAAGCCCTCCAAGCGGGTAGAGTCTGTCATCGATCGCGAAATAGCGTACGTCCGTGTTTCTCTCTACCGTCTCGCCGATACGACCCTGGAAAGTCTGCACTTCCCATCCGATTGAGGAAAGCTCCTCGAGAAGATCAACAATCTGGTCTAAATCGAAAACATGCGTGATGAATGCCCTGCCCACTGCAAGTTTAGCATTCGTTCGATGGATTCCTGTGGACAAGTCATCGAAATCCTCGATGAGATCAGCGGTGTACCTGTGATTTCCTATAAGGTAATGAGACGGTGTGTTAGAGAATGGCGAAGAAGATCCCCTCGTATCATTAAACAAGGCCATAGCATCATCTGCATTATCTAATCTCTCACCGACGATTTCACCTTGGTCTGTGACGAACCATCCGAATTTTGACGGTAGACCCGAATCTGCAAGGTACGCTCCTCGAAGAAGTTGTACTTCTCCGTCAGAATGTATGATTGCTAGTGAGCGCTTCTCGACATCGTCCGAAGTCATGCTATGAATCCGTTCGAGTTCCCTAATCTGATTCTCCTCGAGATACGAATCAAGTACCTCCAGATTGGATTCATCAGAGACGCCCCCTATCCTCAGCGAGTTCATGATCATCAGTGCTAGGACATCTTCCTGAGAGTGACTCAACAGGGTATTGCCAGTTACAGGAATACCTGACTGGAAGTTGTCGGCAACAGTAGGGTGCTGCCCCTGCGATAGTGCCTGGAAACCATAGTCCCACCAGGAAAGGAATGCTGGACGCTCGGTGAAATCGGATTCTGTATCCTGATTGGCCAGCCAATCGTAGGCCATATTCCAACCGCCGCCATTGAATCCGGGTCCGAACGTTCCAAGATACCAACAGCCAGTGGTGCATCTCTGATCGGGAGAATACTGGTTAGAGTTGAGTACTGAGAATCCGAGAACCTCGTAACGAAGAACGTCCGGCATAATTCCCTGGATAGCCCCATCCACATCACCAGATGCAGAGTCGCCCCTGGGTATTCCGGAATCTATGCCATATGTTGCATGCTGGGAGAATACGATGAGTAGAATCATCATTACAGCTGGTACCCCGGGTCTTGATCTGCTTGCTGAGAAAGTACTGTTGAATCGCGCTCTTGGAGACCCGATTCCGCTTTTCTTCCAATGTTTGACGAACTCGCTTGGGTTCACTGCAACCCACATCGAGGTCAATCCAACCGCGCCTACGACTGCCATTGGTGGGCCTGCATTGAATATGAATCGGCCAGCAGACCAAGACATGTAAGATGCGATTACGATCCACGCCCCCAGTAAGAACGAGGCGTTGTCCTCTTTCCTGCCCCCTCTCCACATGAGAATGAGCCCATAGCCTATTGCAGCGATGGCCACTATCGGGCCAAATGAAGCAAATAGAATGCCCCTGTCTGGCGCTTGGGCCTCGCCGATCGTTGAGAATACCTTGTTCTTTGAAAAGTAGAATCCCCCGGTGAAGAGAATGTCCCATCCGGCGTATAGATCCACGGCCTGCAGTGTGTAGAGGATGCCTAGTACGGCTCCAGACAGAGTTGCAGTCATTGTGAATACGAGTAGCCAAGGCTTGTCTCTGGCGGCTGAGATAACATAACCCAAACCCAGTGTGAATCCAAGCATGTAGATCAGAGGCGCCATCCCACTCGGATCGGACAGGAGATTCATTCCGGGCCAAATGTAGAATGGGAGGGGGATTAGCATAGATGTGACTAGCATCTGATTCATTGCAGACGTTATTGGGAGTGTGTCCCTACCTCTGAAGAGATTCAGGATTGCCACGCCGGAAAAGGCAAGGAATATTATGCCCGGAGCGTAAACGAATCCTTTCCATGCAAGGCCCGCAGTTGCAAATGATATGCCTGCAAGAGTTGCGAATAACATCACTGTTCTCTGGTTGGCCCACATAGAGCGGACCCCTGCAATCAGATAGGCGGGATTCCAAGAAGTCCTTGCAAACAGCCTGTTTTGTTTGATATCGATCATTGCCCGGACCCACCAGTAGAAACCCATTGTGAGGAAGAACATCGCAAATGAGTCGTGGTCCGCAAGACCGAATGTGGAGTGTGATATGTGGCCGGGCATGAATGCGATTAGCCATGCAGCAGCTATTCCTGCGAGGGGGCTGTGAAAGCGTCGGGCCATACCAGCTACTGGAAGAACGATGAGTGCGCCCCAGATTGCTGGCTGGGATTCCACAGACCACCAGACAGCCTCAGTCAAAGACATGTCTGCAACCCAGGACAGAAGTATGCCGCCGAGTGCGAGTGACCACGAGAAAAGAGGTGGCCTTGGGTTGAGTCCGCCCACAGGATAGTTCCTATCGGCATCGAAGACGAGGTGGGCTCGCTCGACTGCCACATAGTCGATAATTCGCTTCATGTACCACGGATCGGAACCTCCTGATAGATCCCAATCGCCGATTATTGACGCGTTCATAGCAGGGATGACGTTCCATATCACCCTAACGACGAGGCCTGCAACAAGCGCAGTGCCGACGAGTATCGCGTAATTGTGGTTCTGCCACCATCTCCTGAATTCAGAGGGTTCCCTTAGGGGCGCCATCGGACCGATATAGCCTCTTGAGGCGAGCATTATGATACCGACATTTGCCCATATGGTGATGAGTAGCCAAAGTATCATCGAGTAAGATCCGCTATCGGAAAGAGCGTTCGGGAAGCCTGACACCCCTATGTCCTGAAGCCTACCAACAGTGTAGATTATCCAATTCAATGCTACCACAGAAGCCAGCACATTCCAGCGCTCGGACCTGCAAAATGTCACGAATAGGGCTATGGCAGCTGAGAAAAGCCCCCAGAGGGGTCCAAGATGTGCTCCTCTCTCGTATTCAGCTGGATCTGAAATAGATGAAAGCCAAATCAGGGGGATGATTGCTGATACCATCACAGCAATGGCTGAGAGGTGTGCCATCTTATTGCGTGGATCAAACGGTAACTCCGCCATCATGCCTTTCTGACTAATTCTATCGATAGTTCTCGAGAAGACCAGTGCAAGGTAAATAGAACCCAAGAGCATTACGATCCACATTGAAGAGAATCGTGCTGCAAGAAGGGAACGAGTGGCGTCATCAGAGACTGCATCTTCCAGACTGGAGGTGGATGCGAAGAGTATGGCAACATGCAAGCCAATGAATGCACCGGCGAGAAAGTTTGCCTCCATCGGTCTTCCACGGGACACCATGACATGTGTCCCCAGTGCAACAAGAAGGAAAGTCATGGACATCACCACAGGAATCATCAACGTTGAGGCCAATGACCCAAAAATCAGAGAGGACACGAGAATCGAGGGATCGATATCCCTAGCAGAGGGGTGCTCCGAGCTAATCCTCCCGACGACCGCCCCTAGGGCAGCCACGACAGGCAGTGCAAGGAGACTTGTTTCGTCCATCCATCCATTCTGTCCTGATACCTGTGCAGCAACTAAGAACACTAGGAGGGCTGCAGCCAGCATTACTGGGCCGCCGAGAATCCCCCTGAGAGATGCCGCATTGGTGTTGTCGTTCTTGTCTTCCATTTCATTCACCTAGTACAGCCGAGACTGTCCAGCATCGCGGCCACCTTGCTGCTGCATTTAAGCGGGACGGTACAGGTATCTGCCCTAGCCTTACGATTTGGGGGCCGATTGAAGCCTGTCGAGAGCTCGTGAGCCGATGTCTTGACGGAAATGGCCACCTTCCAGATTAACGTGCAAGATGGCTCCATACGCAGCCTCGATAGCCTCGGTGAGACTCCCGGCGATACCTGTTACGCTAAGCACCCTACCTCCAGACGAAATTACCCTGCCGTTCGACAGTTTTGTTCCCGCGTGGTGAATGATAGCACCCTTATCTAAACGAGTAGCTTCAAGACCCGATATCTCCCTTCCCTTGGCTGGATTGTGAGGATATCCTTCAGATGCAAGAACAACTGTAGCTGCGTAGTTGCCGCTTATCTTCAAATCAAATTCCCCTAGCCTACCTTCAGCTACGGATAGCAATAGAAGCCCCAAATCAGATTCAATAAGCGGGATTGTGACTTGTGTCTCTGGATCTCCCAATCTTGCATTAAATTCAACCACGCTTGGAATGCCATCTTGAATCATTAGGCCCACGTAAAGACAGCCTCTGTAGGGGCTCTCACCCTTGGAGAAATACTCGTGCATAGG
>CEOP01023882.1_pt1 | contig 12566 bp, 12 predicted proteins | sample 361301 | NCBI WGS metagenome assembly CEOP01 (sample SAMEA2619548, study PRJEB7988) | marine metagenome | biome: marine biome (ENVO:00000447); feature: deep chlorophyll maximum layer (ENVO:xxxxxxxx); material: "saline water (ENVO:00002010), including plankton (ENVO:xxxxxxxx)" | depth 55 m
CTAGCAGAACTGCTTACCTGATAATTGCCGCCGCCACCGCCGTTTCCGGTCATCGTTGAGATCGTCCCGCTTCCGTCAGCAAAAGTCGTGTTCCCGCCAGCGGCTCCGGCTGAACCTGTGTTATATGTTTGCGCGGTTGCTACTCCCCCAGCCCCGACGGTCAGCGTGTAGGTGTGCGCGGATTTCAAATCCAGAAGACTCGTCGCGCAGCCTCCCGCAGCACCGCCGCTCGCGGCTGACATATAATTCCCTGCTTGATACAGATAAACGGTCGCGCCGGAACCTCCTGCCCCGATGACATAAACCATCGCCTTGCAATCAAACGCCGGACTCCAAGTTCTTGATGATGTGAAGGCAAAACTCTGAATGTTTGCGGAAGTTCCACCCCCTGCTCCTAATACTGGCATTATTTTTCTCCTTTATAATTGATCCCAGCCGATCGTACTATTTGCGAAGATCAACTGAGTCGCGCCGTCGGCGTTGATGGTCCCGTTTTCCGCAAGGCTCATAATGTTGCTGCCGTTACGATCAACTGTAACGACCGCCGTCGATGAATTTTTAATGACAACCGTGTCGCCCTCAGAAGGGCTGCTCGGAAGAGTTAACGTTACCGCGACTGATCCAGTCACATATAGCTGATCTCCTGAGACGACGGCATAAGCACCGGTCTTTTTTGCGAACGCAGAATAAGCCCCTGAAGAATTCTCGAAAGTCGCAACCCCGGCTGTTGTGAACGACAATACTTGACCGTTCGCCGTAGGAGCCGCAGGTGGAAGAGTTACCGTATATTGACCAGTGATCGTCGCCGGGGCTTGGATTGCGGCGTATGCTGAAGAATCAGCGTCCGCAAATCTTGCGTCCCCTTGAGCCGTTAAAGTTACATTCGCAAAGGAAGGAGAATCCCCCGTCCCCGAAACGCCTAGAGCAGACCTCGCCGCCGCTGCGTTTGTGGCTCCCGTGCCGCCCTGAGTCAAAGGAACGGGACTGTTCAAGACATTGACGCCACCGCCTAAATTGATGTTCCAGCTCGCCAGAGTGCCTGACCCGGATATCCCGGTAACCGAGACGACCAGCGAAGTTCCTGAGTAAGATGTGACGCTGGCGTCCATAAAAACTGCAACGTCAGCCGATGAACTTATTCGAAGAGGCGTACCGGCTTGATATGGCTTACCCGCCGCGACCGTAAAGGTTCGAGATCCTGTCCCGACGATCGCAGAACTCGTCGACGTGGACTCATATGTATCTCCCGCCTGAGTCACAAAGTCCTCAAGCGCGTCTGGGAACCCCGTTACATAACTGTTTCCTTCAAAATCAGCCGCCGTATAAGTGCGACCGTTTAAAACTACCGGATATCCCATCAGATGAGCTCCTCGACCGTTATTTGTTTACCGTATAATTGTAGTACATTGTTAACGATTGGGGTACTCGACTGAATCCGGCCATATAGATTTTGGCTGATATAACTGAACTCGTCGCTCGGCTGAGGGATGAGAAGGATGTCTTTACCAATTCCCCGGCGGCGATCCAACTCGTTGAAGAGGCTTCCAAAAACCTCCGCTTCCGGTAGATTAAAAACATCGATCGTCGCGACTCGATATTTTTCGACCAGATCAATATACGTCTGACCGCCTCTTGATTTTTGCACCCTAGAATTATCCACGAATTCTATTTCCATTCCGAAACCGAAGTTGTTTGACGGCCGGTACGCTGGGGCAACGATCAGCCGACCGGCTTGCACATATCCTGAAGGATTCGTGCTATCGGCAACGTCCATTTTAAAATATCTCGCCATCGTTAACGCCGGGAGTATTTTATAAGAACTCACCGTGTAGTCTGCCGCGACATCTGCGTCTAAAACTCCGCCCCACGAAAACACTCCCCACGGGAACGCACCGAACTCCTCCGCGACAGGCCAGCCCGTGAAAGTACCAGAGTCGTATACTGTACTAGAGAAATCCGCTACATTTGAAAGCCTGAAACGAAGAGTCCCGCTCTGCGTCAAGTTATGACGGATCAGAGAAATCACTTCGACGGCTTGTTGACTGCCGAAATCCACGTCAACAACCGCTGAAGTTGTCGAAGTTCTCCAGACTTTCACGATTTGCATATCCTGAAGATTTGTTACTGGTAATGAGGCGACAGCGTTCGTCGAAGTGATCGAGCTTGCATCGTCGACCCAATTTTTCATCGTGATAATCGCGTTGCTCATCCCCAGACCTCTAGCTCGACTTCGTTTACTGCTGCGTCTTCCGATATCGTCACAACTCGAAAAAGTTTACCAGTCGTCAAGTCGTATCGATTAAAAGTTATTTTAACAACATCGTTTATTTTAAGCGTAAACGGCTGAATTTTCATGCGGATTCTGTACACGTCACGCTGAGTTCCGTACAGCGTAGCGAGTCGCGAAACCTCTGAGCTCGCCGCTATGCTACTCACCATATAGCTGTTGATCTGAAGAATAGTGCTGTTTGGATATTTGGTTTGAAGTCCGGAAACAACAGCGTTAATCGTCGCCGAGCTTCTTAACAAATAATCTCGATTGTTCGCAATGGTTATGGTGTTCCCCATGACGTTGCCATGAACCGTGCAGTAGTAACGAAGCACACTCGGAGCGGACGCCGGAATTATAAAAGCAGTCTGAGCTCCAGACGTGCCAGCCGTTCCAGTTACAGTGACGCCGTCCGTATAGGACTCGTCCTGTAATGTCCTGATCGCTAGAGGATGACCGCTGTTAGTCCCGTCCGACTGCGTAAAAGTGAGAGTGTCTCCAGCTTTTGCTATTATCGCCGGGGCCTGAGTTCCGCCCAGAGCGAAATAATTTGTACCGCTGACGTTGACCACAGTAACTGCATAACTTGTTGACGCCGGAGATGCTAGAGTTCCGAGTTCCTCCTCCGTAAAAACTTTGAAGTTGTACTTGTAACCGAGAAAAACCTGATAATTAGGAATCACGGTCGGTTGATGATTGATTTCTAAAATATTAGTAGAATCAGCTTCGAGATCTGCCGTTCCTGAAGCGAGCTCCAATCTCCCAACGCTGAACTTTCCATCTCGTCCGAATCCGTAGAAAGCGCCGATAGAATTAATCAGCTCATCTAAGACCGCGCCAATCTCCGTGAAGCCCGTCAGATAGATTCCGACAGGAGTTGAATTCGCCGTATTAAGAGCCGTAAAAGACGCAGTGTCGTAGTCAGCAGGGTCACTGAGCCCCCCAAATTGAGAGCCGATATATCTGACAACATCACCCACGGTCGACTTATATGACCCGCTGGGTTTTGAGCCTTTCGCGTCACAGGTTACAATTCCCGTCGGGGTTGAGCTCATAGTCAAACGACCATTGTTGAGATCAGCGGTAAAACTTGTCGTTCGCACCCCGTCGATATACACGTTCGAGATCGCCTCGATTTGACCATCATTGATCTGATAAATATTGTTAGTCGGATCAACAAGAATCGGGGCGATGTTTGTGACCTCGCCAAAGACGAGAGGCTTTGGGGTCCCTTTTAGTACATCACTTCCTTCAGCCCCTCCGGTTCCGGCATAGACAACAGACGGAATTGTTCGCGTAAAAAAATCCTGATCGTCGTGAATGATAATTTTGAGCGTCATATCATCAAACTCGACTGACTTACTGACTCCCTGAAAAATCGTAAAATGTTGAGACAGATTTGCTCCGACCTCTCCGACTTTTATAGTTACTGACCTAGAATCCCATGCGTAACCGGCAAGCGCATCAAGTCCGCCGTCGGCGTTATTAAGAACGATCTCCCCGAAACCGGGAACAGATCGACCGCCGATCCGACCTTCTTGAAACATAGATCTTTGAAAGTTGAGAGCCTCCATCACTCTGGAATCATAAAGAGTATTAGCTGGGGACTCTGAAGGAGATGTTACAAACCCTCTATCGGAGAAATAAAGGTTCACGACCGCGCTGGTTGAAAGGTTGTATGGCCCTAGCTCTACCAGATAGCTTTTTTCCGCGTAGGCATTATCGACCAGTTGCTGAAGAGTAGTCGCAACCATTATCGAGAACCGACTAGCGCCTGACCCGCGATCACTCGTCCCATCTGTCGACGAAGATCCGTTATTTCATCACGGACCTCATTTACTGCATGGACGAGCTCTTGGCCTCCTTCTATTTTTGCAACCGTTCCGTTTTGATTTGGAAGGAAAACTTCTGGACCAGCCTCGCCTACAACATACGGCCTCGCGCTGTTCACGCGACCACCGTTCTTCATCATTAGATAAGGGCTAACATCTGAATAAAGACGGCTGAAATCGTCATTCATATTGAAGAGCGGATATTTTGCGCGACCTCGCATGATTCCGCCGCCCAACATGGGAGATATTGAACCCATAAGACCGTCTGTCATCCTTGACTGGATATTGTCGGTGTCGCTGATTGTTCTCGCGAAACCAAACTTTTTGAAAATTGATTTAGCTAAGTCAGCAAAGGCTCCGCTCAAACCCATTTGCATGGGATTCGCGATCATATTTACATAGTCGTCAACTCCTCCGCGTCCAGAAATACCGGCGCTATTCAGCCCGTTATCAACTCCCGCATGAACTCCCGGTCGAACCAACAGATTTCCGAGAGAACCAAAAAGACGATTATAGTGTTTTCCAAAGTTTAATATCCCATCCCAATCTGAAAGATTACCGACCAGCTCAATAATTCTAGCGAGCAAATCGCCGAAATTTGCTTGGTCTGCTTCTGGGAATCCGCTCTGAACAGTCCCTAGATCTGTACTGAACAGTCCGCCGACAGCTCCCTTGATAGCGTCGAAAACGCTGTTGATGAGATTTTCCGGGCTGAATATTTTCGCGTTCTGCATAGCAGCATAAAAATTGATGAGGTCGAGTATGCGATCCAGCGGATTTCTAGTCCGACCGTCGACAGGGCCTAAACCAAAACCGACGCTTCCTCCAGTATTGTAACCGGGAACCCCTGAGTTCATCATTTCAAGATTCCCGCGACCGATCTTCTGAACTGCCGACGCTCTCATAACGAATTCGCCATTACTAAGCATCGCAGGAATCTGATCGTCCATTGGGCCGCCGCGACCACTGACAAAACCGCCCGAGGCTAACCCCAAACCCGGGAACAAATTATTCAAAAAGTTCAAACCAATTTTCAGAACTGCTTTCGCCGCGATGTCCGCAATCATGTCGAGGATCGCATCTTTGAAAGATCCAAAATCCAGCTTCCCGGTCCTGAAGAAATTTGAAAAAGATCCCTGAATCGATCCGAGAGCTGTTGTGATTCCCGTTTTCATAATGTCGGCATCTGAACCGAGGCCTTCGAAAAACTCGGTGATCCCGGCCCGAGCTCCAGCGCCGAACGTCTTTTCGGTTTCTACTTTGACTTCAGCAAGTCGATTCTTTAATGTTTTAAGCACTTCGGCGTTATTCCCGCCAGCCGCAGTTACCGCCTTAATTGCTTTTTCGAGTTTCCTTTGCTCCTCTTGTGCTTCAAAAGTTTCATCCGTAGTCCCGCTCATTTCCTGACCGATCTTCTGAACGGCTTGACTATATTCTTCGGATGTTATGATTCCTTGCTCTTTTAGAGTGTTGAGATCTTTGATCGCTGTATCGAAATCACTCATTTCGTCGTCAACTTCGCGAATCTTATCTAAAAGCTCTTGCTCTCGTTGAGTCAGTCCAGCCGTTGCTTCTGCGTTCTCCTCGATCGCTTGTTTTATCGATCTAATTAAAACGGCGTTTTCTTCGAGTTCCGGATCTAGTTTCTCTAATGCCGTTCGAAGCAGGATTTCTCTGTCGATCATTTTTTGAGTCGGATCGATAACCCCCGTCACTTGCTGGATGAGTTCTCGCAGAGCTTTTGCGTGAGCTTTTGCCGCAATAGTATTTTTTACATGCTCTTTTTCGAGCGTCTGTAAATCAGAGTTGAATTGCTCTATCGCCGAGTGCAATGGCCGCAGAACTTTTAGCAATTCTCTTTCAGCCTTCGTTAGCGTTTTCGCTGCATCCGCACCCTTTCCTCCGATCTTTACGTTGTCTCCGAGCTCTTCTGTTTGATCTTCTACCGCCTCTGTAACGCCTTCGACAGATTTCACGACCTTTTTTTCTACTTTTATGAAATCGTCTAAAACATCTGTAGCAGTGTCGACGACCTTGTTCGCTATTTCATTTTCTGACGCAAACTCAGAAACCGCGTCAGATGCCTCAGAGAAGAATCCAATAAAATTAGTCGTTAGACCCGCAAGCGATGGAGTAATGTCCTCCACGAAATCATTTACACCCTCGATCGATCCTTGGATAACGTCGTTGAGCCCTGCTTCGCCAACCGCCAGCATTAATCGATCAAAAGTATCTCCGAGAGTGCTCACTGATCCGTTGATCGTGTCCATCTGTTCCGCAGCTTGACCGGCGAACTCCGCTTGACCGATGCTGACTAATGCCGAAACGATCTCTTCTGTTGAATTTTGAACCTCTAGCGAAGTTGACCTCGCCGACAGGACGACTTTCCCGTTTTCTTGAGAGGCCTTTATCCCAAACTCTTTCAGCCTCTCCATCTCGCCCGTTGCAGCGTCGGCAATAGCTTCAGCGAATTGCTCGAACGATTTACCGCTCGCGCTTGCTGTATCAGCGAAGATTTTGAACTGCGAAACTGTTGGATTTATTCCCCGGGAGGCGAGAATATTAAAAGATTTTGTGAGTTCGCTGACCGAAAACGGCGTATCTTTTGCGATTTTCTGAATCGTAGCAAATGTTTTTGCCGCTTGCTCAGAACTCCCGGTAAAAGTGACCAGAGTTTTTTGTAGCGTTTGGAACTTTGCGTTTGTTGTACCGACCGCTACGCCAGCTACAGCAATTCCCGCGACAGATAGCTTTGCGAGACTCGCGGTCGCTTTTAAAGCGCCGGTCGAAAGATTACCTATACCTTTCCCGACCTTTGCAATCGCTGGACTTGCGTTATCCTTCGCGGAAATTTTAAACTTGAGATTTTCGGCCAACTCTACTCCGCTCCCTGTCTTCCCGCTCTTCGTTCAGAATCGAATAATAACCGATCCAGTGTTGATATTCGGCGAGGCTCATTTCCATAAGCTCTCCCGCCGTTTTACTGAGCTCCGTCGCGAGAAAAAAAAGAAATCGTAAATCGGAGCTCTCTTTTAGTTTCCCTCGGCTTGCCCGTCGATTTCGTCTCTCATTATTGCGCTCGCAATCTTAACGAGAACTCTCGAATCGGTGTGATGATTTAACGCCATTTTGTCATTTAACGTAAACATCTGATTCCCGTCCTCGTCCTGAGCTTTGAGGATGATCACTTCGACGAGTGACTCCGGGCCATCGCGACCTTTTGTCTTGGCTGCGATTTTGGTCCGATCTCCGATCGTCATGGGCGTCCAATATACCGTCAGCGCCCCACTCTCATCACCCCACTCGTCGACCTCAACGAATTCCCTTTCTTGAGCGTCGAAATGCGCCGTCGCCCGTGAAATAATATCTCCCGCTTTTTTTTCGACCATTTTTACCTCTTAGACAGTAGCTTCCGTCAGACCGCCGTTTCCTTGAATTGAAAGACTTGCTTCAACCATCGAGTCGGACGAACCAGTGATCGTACGATCGGTTACGATTGCAGAACCACTTAACTTATGCGCTCCCGAAGCAGATCCCTCCATCAGAAATTCTACAGTGACCGCAGCACCGACCGTGAGCGCACCTTGTCCGCTCGAATCGGTGTCGTCAAAGTAAACGTCCAATGATCCATTAAAGCTCTTGAGAGATGCTTGAACAGAACGATAGGTATCACCCATTGCCGTGTCATCAATCGTTTCCGCTGTCTCCGTTATAGAATAGGAGCGAAGTTCGGCGACTGCTGTGCTGCCGACCTTGACCACTCCCGAATTACCTTTAAAAGTTGCCATGTATTACGCTCCTTTTTTCCCAGTTTCTTTAGGTGAAGATTTCTCCTCACCCTCCTTTTTCCAACCGAGAGAGATTAGCCTTTCGGCGTCATCCTTATAAACCTCGATTGCCTCGCCTCCCGCCGGGGGAGTCAATTTGACTCTTTCGCTCATTGAGCTGCCTCCACGTTACTTTCATTAGTTACATATGTAACAAGTGTTTCCAAGGTTCCCACGACGACCGGCTGATCGCCATCGTCGGTGAATTCAGCGTCGAAATTTATGACCTGCGTGTCTTTTGCAAGACCCCCTCTAGTGATGTCGTTGTGCAATGCTTCCTCAACCTCGACACATATCTGATCCAGAGTGTCGTCATAGTTCGACGCGCTCTTTACATACCCCTGAACAGATATCGTCAAACTCCTGATTTGAGATCTGTCGGACCCAATAGTCCCGAACTCGATCTCTTCAGAGTCAGTGAATATCAAAATTCCGGGCAGTTTATTTTCTGCGATCGGATAAACTCTTGATCGAAACACATTCGTTCCCGTCGTCGATAATCCCGTCAACGTTGTGACGACGTTATCTCTGATCTGTTTGCGAACGTGCGTCATTGCTCTTCTAATACCAGAGAGCTGAAACCTGTACCATCCTGCTCGATCACTTTTATTTGATAATTAACCGCGTTAATAACTAGAGGTTCACCTTCAGTCGCTGAAGCGACATCCGACGAACGCACCAGAAATCTCGGCTGAGTACCTTGAACTCCCCCGAAACCTCCGATATCGATTGTTTCATAATCGTTATCAAAGATCCCTTTTAATGAAGTCGCAGATCCTCCCGTCGGCGTGTAGGTTGCCGACGCACCAAAATCATTAGTGTCGAGAAAAATATCTCGGATAGTGTCAGTTTCAACAGCCATCTATTTTTTTGCTGCCTTCTTTTTCGCCGGGGCCTTACGTGTTGTTGTCGCTGTTGATTTCTTCTTTGTGGCGACGGCTTTGTTCTTGATCTTCTTTGAGTTGTCCGCTAATCGCGCTTTACCCATGTTAACCATTTCCAAAGCATCATCATCCTCCAAATCAGCAACCTCACCGATTTCAAACGCTTGACCTCGAACGCTGGTATTCCTCAAAAACTCTATTTTCATAATTTTGCACCTGTCGGGGGGAATCGCTCCCCCCCTGCGTGATGAGTTTTTATGTCGTAACGTCTTGGATCGCTGCGAAAGACTGAGCGTGTCGAACAGCTACGTCGATCATCTGAAACGCCGCGACTCTCACCGCGCCAGTTGTCAGATCGGCATTCGGGTCGACGACTACGTCGAGTCCGCCAAACATGCCGATCATTAGATCGTTGAAGTTTCCGAACAATACAGCCGAGCAGACGCCTGATGACGAGCCTTTCGTCAGATCACTTGGAGCGAGAGTAGATCGCGCCACGCGATATCCGAGAAGAGTGTTTTCATCGTTTAATATAAAGTTACCCTCAACACCGGAGCTCTGACGAGAAGTCTGTCTCATTGCTGAAACGACTTTCGGATTTGTCAGATACGCCGCGTTATCCGTCAACGCATTGTCGATTCCGACCTCTTCCTCCAGATCAACGAGCTTCGCATAAGTGATCGCCCCGCCATTGGTTCCCATAGCTACTGAACCGATTCCGGACGTCGCTAGGATTCCGGTTGGCTCGTTAGTACCGCCACCCTCGATCGCGACTTCGTCAACTTTTCGAGCAAATCCCTGAATCAAATCCTGACGAATTACGTCTTCGACGCTGGGAGAGCTTTGGAAAGCGAGTCGACGTGAAATGTCAACGTAAGCTCGAAGCTCTTTCGGGGCCATCGTGATCTGCCTGAAAGTTGGAGCGCCTTCGGTCGGAGCGCCATTCTCAGCAACAAAGGCCGCAGCCGTTGCAGCATGAAGCGCAGGAATCTGAACATCACCCTGAAGCCCTGTCATCATCCGAGCACCCAGAGACGCTGTTACAAGATTAGCCCTGAGAGCGTCGACAAAGTCACCGGCGAGATGCTCTGTTTCGATTAATCGAGAACCGTGCGCAGGTGAAGCAGTCGTGATGTCCCGGGAAAAGAACTCGCTCGGAACATACATGCCGCGAGGATCTTGTCCGTAACGCTGCTGTAACTCTTGACTGACCTCTTTTTCGAAAGATCCTTCTCCGCTCATCAAACTGCGAATTCCGTTCATTAAGCTATATTCGCGAGTTTCTCTCTGGTTAAGGCCGACGCTATGGTCGACTTCCAGAGGCTTGTCTGCGATTTTTTCGAGTAGCTGACCTCTAAACTGATCGGTCGGCATTTGATTCGAAACTGCGTCAACAGCAAGATCAACCAGATTGTGTCTTTTGCCGAGAGCCATAATTTCTTTTACATCACATTTTTTTTCGACCGCTTGATCGGTCGTCTTAGTTTCTTCAGTCATGGGTGTATTATCCTCCACAGTAATGACTTTATTTTTTAGAGACCGCCCGACGCCGACTGACGAGTCGGCTGGTAGCGATACGATTGATACTTCTTTGATTTCGGCATCGACTACACGATAAGTCTCTTCATCGTCGTCGTCTCTGACCATTTTATTTACGATATATCCGATGCTGACATTGCCCCGAATACCGTCGCGAATATCTTCAAGAATCTCTGAAGCTCTATCACTCTTTGAGAATCTCGCTACAGCTCTGACCTTTCGACTGCCCTCATCTAAAGTCATGCTGTCGATTACCCCGATTTGATCTTCGGGATCGTGATTCAGCAATAAAGGCATATTGCCGCTCTTGCCGAAGTCAATGTTTAAACTTTTCCGGTCGTGAACAACTATTTCGCGACCGAACTCTCGATCAACCGGAGTTTCCGAACTGACCGACATTCGAACTCTTCGATCTTCGATTTCCTCAGCTTCCATCGCGTCCGAGCGACGAACTATCTGAATCGAGCTCACGTCTCGCACTTCAGCCTCGACTTCAGCCTCGACTTCACGCTCTTCGTCGCGATCCTCCTCGATTTCCTCCGGATACTCGATTTCTTCTTCGGATTCTATTTCTTTTTCCGACTTCAAAAATCGAATCGTTATGGAATCGTCATCTTCAGTGATCCCTTCTATATGTCTCAATTCATCCATTATGGAATCCTCCTCATTAACAGATTGTAACTTGTCGCCGGAGGGAAACAAGTCCGTTTCTATAGGCCCGGAGAGCTTTCGTTCTTCGCCTTCCAGCTTTTTGATCAGCTCCAGCATCATATCTTTCATTGACTGTTCGCCTAAAACGCCGACGCTGCCCCACTTCATTTGTGCAACGACCCCGGCAATATTAGATTTGCTGGGAGTCAGTTCTCCGCCGACGAACTGCTTCCCGTCCTGAAAATGTCTCGCAGACCAAGCCTCTCTCTCACGGACCCAGCCCATGACGCCGTCAGTCCGCGAGCCATCTTTATATTTTGCGTAATATTCAAAAGCCTCGTTTCCCCGGATGTTTCCGCCGAGCTCCCAAATCTCAGGATTAAATTCCTTAATATTTTTAGCGAAGCCAATATCAAACCTTTCAAAGTTTGAGTTTCTGAGAGAGACTTTCTTGTCATCTCCCTTTGCTGGAAAATTAGTCGCCAAAGGGCTCACCATCCGGGTCTATTTTGATCGGCCCGAAACCACTCGCTCCACCGCCAAAGGGCTCGAACGCGAATTTTAATCCATACTGATCGGCGAGCTGCTTATCCTTTTGGATCTGAGCAAAATTCTCTTCAACATCTCGACCATAAACGCTCTCAACATCTTGAAGAGACAACAGACCATTCTGCAATCCGATCACCTGAGCATTGATCTCCTTCATTGGGTCAATCCACTGGAAGCCGCGAGGTCTATATGATATTCCATCTGCAAACTTGTCGAATTTGTCGATCGGCAAATTTACCATTCCTTTCGTGATTGATTGGGTCAGCCACGCTCGGAATACTGGCTCGACAAAATGTTTGATTAGATATTGTTGATGTTTTTTATAAAAATCTCTGTCCTCAATACTCCCCTGACGAATCGAAGAATAACTTGTCTGAGTCAGGTCGTTCGCTAACGAGTGATAACTGACCCCCAGACCTGACGCGATTCCTCGCAAAATACTCCGTTCAAAGTCGGCAAAAGCAGATGTTGGGTGACTGGGATCGAACGCCTGAAACTCAACTCCTTTGGGGAGCTGATGAAAGGTTCCGGGCTCCGCATCCATGATCGGGATGTCTTGCTCTAGGTCGTCTGGAAGAAATCCATCGCCAGCCCGGGAAACGAAAAATCCGACTTTTGATGCTGCCGTCCGCGCAGCTACAAGCTCGGCTTCCCTGTATCCGTGCAGCATATTGAGATCGATGATACTGGCAGAGAGCCACGGGACGCCCCGAGTCTGATTCACTCGATCCATGAGATATAGATGCAAAATGTTTGCAGCGTCAATCCTTACCGATGTCCGATCCGCCAAACTTCCTAGCTGATAGTCGCCCGGGTGCTTCGTTAAAACGTAATAAGCAACGGCCCTTCGATTTTTGTCGAGCTCGACCCCCATGCGGATCTCGTTTCCGTTTTTTGGGTTGACGTCGTTTTTTTCTTCGTCGATCAAATCAGCTTCAATGAACTCTAGCGCGAATCCATTTTCGTTCACGTCCGTATTAAGAAGCCTGACGAAACACTCTCCGTCCCGGGCTAG
>CEOP01113303.1_pt1 | contig 12561 bp, 17 predicted proteins | sample 361301 | NCBI WGS metagenome assembly CEOP01 (sample SAMEA2619548, study PRJEB7988) | marine metagenome | biome: marine biome (ENVO:00000447); feature: deep chlorophyll maximum layer (ENVO:xxxxxxxx); material: "saline water (ENVO:00002010), including plankton (ENVO:xxxxxxxx)" | depth 55 m
ACCTGCTACATGCAACTTACCCCAGTCTCTATCATCTTGTAAATAAGTTCCAGACTTACGAAATGAACCAGCATGTCCATACGGATTGTTATTAATTTTATCTACATCAACAGAATTGTGTCCTAACTCAAGGTATGGTATTTCTTCTGGTGATAACTCAACTGCTATGACTCTACTATCCTTTCTCAATTCTACTGCCTGATCTTCTGTCATATAATAATGAGTGTTCCTACTAATAGGACGTTTCATTTGCATTTTAAATCCATCCGATTCCATATCAGAATAGAACCCATCAAGATCATCTCTTTTCTGAAGAGTAACAACGTAAACTTTATCTGCCATTATTAAACCTCTAGTTTAACAAAGTGTAATGTCACTGTAATATCTTGAGTATTACCTGATTTATTAACAACCTTAATTTGAGCATCTGTAGTTGGTGTGCTCTCATCATTATATCCTATAGTTCCAGGAGTAATTCTTTGCTTACTACCATCACTTGTTATCACTTCAGCAATTACACCTGAACCTGGTAATGGATCAGTAGTTTCATTCCTAGAAGAATCATTACTTCTGCTTGCGTTATCAGTATAAAGAGTCACCCATGCAGCATGAGATGTTTGAATAGCATGTAAAGCATAAGTCTTTGCTGCTGTTACAGTAATGTTTGCAACACCAGCATCAGGTAAACCAGCAGCAGTTGCTTGTGCTGTTGTTCTAGATTCAAGTCCACTAACAGCACCAGCAGTAGTAAGAACATTAATTGTTCCAAACATGGATGGGTGTGCTGTACACTGATAATACAATGTATCAGGTGCATCCATTGGGACTAGGAATGTTAATGTGCTTCCACCAGCAGCATCTTGATTCGTTACACCATCATTATATGCTGTTCCTCCACCTGCTTGAGCAACAGTAGACTGAATTCTAAATGGGTGACCACCAGTATCATTCTTAAACTTATAGGTCTGACCTCTTACCAAATAGATTGTAGGATCATTGGCAGGGGTTGGGAATCCATCGCCAGCAAATATATAATCTGTACTACCATTTGCTGTTAGAGTCCACTCAATTTCTGGAGCAGCAGTTAATACACCAGTGTCATCGTCTGCTACTACCCAAGCACTTCCATTATACTTGAGTATCTTATTGGTTGCTGCTCCAGCTGTATTAACATCCCCAAGATCATTTAAATTATTTACAGAAGATGTTGCTGATAGTACACCAGTAGCATTATCAATTGCTAAATTATTTCCTACCTTGATACCACCCTTGACGGTAGCACTAGCGGTAGGTAATACGTATGAAAGGTTTATTCCTTGACACTTCCATGTGGTTCCATCCCATGACCAAGTAACACCAGCAGCAGTATGAGAGAATGACCCATCCGTGGGTTGACTTATTGTTGAAGGAAAATTTATGTTTGCCATTTATTCTTAACCTATTGCTACGGTTGCTTTCCAAACAGCACCAAAGTATATAGCTTTGATAGTGAATGTGTTTGTTGCGTTTGCTTCTGTTGTACCAGTGATTGTTGCTTGTGTTGCATCAGCACCATCAATACTTAATGTAGTAAGAGTACGTGGTGTATTACCTTGTGGTACATAAACTGTGAACTCAACCACAGTACCCTCTACTGCCTGTGCTCCTACAACTTTTATAGGGAAGTCAGCAAGAGCAGATGTACGAAGGAAAGATGTTCCACTAACAAGATTATATTCAGTAGCATCATCTGATACCGTTGGTGCTACGACTCTACCTGGTTGAGTTGTTGATATAATTTCATCCCAGTCAGCAGCATTATAATCACCAGAAGTTTCTGGTGGATATAGATCTGAAACATCTTTCTTAGTAACATCCAAGAATGTTAGATAAGCAAGTGCTTCTTGTAAGGTAACTAGATCTAATGATGCTTTGCCAGCAGATGCTAAAAGGTTTGCTTCAGTACCACCAGCAGTAGTAATTGCTGAAGGTACTACAGTTTTCTTTCTCTTCTTGGTCTTTACAGATCCACTACTAGTGTCTATCTTATTAGCATCACCTAACCACAATGAATTGTCAGATAAGAATAGATGTCTAACCTTTTTCTCTGCTGAACCTAAATCATACTGTTCATTTTGTGAAGGTAGTATGTGACCTGTTACCTCAAGATAACTATTGTTATTACCATCAGTAACTGCTTCAAGTTCAACAGTTTGGTTACTTACTTTAGGTGCAAAACTTGGTGATAGTGGTGGATTAGCATCAACCCACTGAAGTGTAGCATCAGCATCTGAATAATAAACTTTCAATCTACCTTCATCTGATTTCCACCAGAGGTCTCCAACAGCAGGACCAGCAGGAGCAGTGTCGTTAATAGTAACAGTAGCACCACCGCCTCCACCTCCTCCTGAAGAGTTGATAGTGAAACCATTAGCAGTTATATCAGCAAATGTAATTCCAGTTCCAGCAGCAATAGTTATATCATCTGTTACACCAAAACTATCTGCCAATCTCCATACAATACTAGTACCAGAAGTTAGTGTCGTCTGAGAATAAGTTGTATTAGTAAAGGATGATATGTATCCAGCATTAGCATGGTTGCCCCAACCATATGCTGTGTTCCACTCACCAACCTTAGCATCATTGATAAAGTTAGTTCCAGTGTCAATGGTTTGACCATTAGTATCAAGAGTACCACCAAGTTGAGGTGAAGTATCCTCAATTATCTGAGTCATACCAGAAGAACCAGTACCCTCTTTCCATCTCAAGGAAGCAGCATCCCACTGTAAATATATCCCATCAGTTATAGTACTTGGCAGATCAGTATCAGAAAGGTCTCTGACCGTAGCAGGTATACTAGGTCTTCCAGTTAAATCAGAGTATGCACCAGAGAATAGAGTAGGTTTGTTCAGGATCCTAGTAATACCACCAGTAGAATTCCAGTCTACTTGTACCTGTGCAGCAGGAATGGTTGGTTTATTAATTAGATCTGGATAACTACCAGAAATTGCAACCACTGATAGTGATGGTTTATTTAATATAGAACCTATACCACTCGTGGCATTCCAATCTACTTGCACCTGATCTGCTGGTATTGATGGAAAACTTTCCCACACAATAGAAGAACCAGTGGACTTTAGGTACTGTCCACTGGTTCCAGCAGAACCTGCTACCTGAAATGGTTTACCTGTTGCTACGTTAAGACCATCCTTAACTTCAACTGGTCCATCATCAGTATAATTTGATATCTGATTAGTCAGTAATTTTGACATACTTCTAGTCCTGAAGACATTTATTCTGAGCTAGAAGTATTTATAAACTACGTAGGACCATCCAAATTGTCTAGGTCTTTTCTCTGATACTTGGAACCTTCCTCTGTTCCTAGAATGAGATCATCATTAAGACTATACCCAACAGGATCATTGAGAAAATCAGATTTTAAATTAAAATTATACTCTGCCTTATCCCTATAGTAACTAACAACATTATCAACATTCCTGATAGGTGTAGTAAGAATAAGTTCTCTTACTTTACCCAGTGCTTGAAACAATGTCTCCAGTTGTTCGTCTTGTTTTTTCTCTAGTGCTTCAATGATTGCCAAACGAAGAGCATCATCTGCTGCTTCAATGTGCTTACGAATACTCATAGTTAAATGTCACAGGGGTTTTTAAATTTAGTTATATCAGTAGCGATATATTTTTCGCCGTTTGGTTTTTTAATAAGGAAGTCTTCACCATGCTCTATACGAGTGGTGTACTTTGTTAGATCTTCCTTAAATTCTTTTTCAGTTAGTTCAATCATACATTACAACAGATGTTTTCTTTTTGCATATATTTGATGGAGTCTCTACATCCACCAAGGTTTTCACTATTTAATACTACCTGCGGAAAAGTAGCACCTTCACCAAACTGTCCATAGAATGCTTCTTTAGTAAAATCAACACCCAACTTATACTCAACGTAATTAAGTTCAGACAAACCAAGTACTTCTAAGATTTGTGTGCAATGGATGCATCCTTCCTTAGAGTAAACAGTGAAATTCTTCATACTGCTCTTGTTAAATCACTATTTAGTTTAGCAATTGTAGCAGCATGATCTTTGTCAAAGATATCTAAACCTTTATCAGTTAAGATATGCTTATACATTCCTTCAAATACATTAGAAGGCATAGTAACTATGTCAGCACCAGCAGCAAAGCACCTACCAACAGTATGTACTTCACGAACAGACGCTGCTAGAACTTGAGTCTTTAGCGTATGTTCCCTAAAGATACCTACAATAGTTTGAACTAGTGCTACCCCAGAGAAAGAGTTATCATTAAGTCTTCCTACAAATGGAGAAACATATGTAGCACCTGCTTTTGCTGCAAGAATTGCTTGCGATGCACTGAAGATAAGAGTAACATTAACTCTTATATTCATTTCAGAAAGTTGTACACATGCCATGAGTCCATCAGGAGTACAAGGTACTTTAATTGTAGCACACTTACCAAACTTTTTGGAAAGACGTTTACCTTCTGAAACCATGTTAGAAACACTACCAATGACTTCCATGCTGATGTCTGTGACACCAATATCTTTCATCTCTTGGTAAACTTCTTCATGATTTCTACCACTCTTGCGAATGAGAGAAGGATTAGTTGTCAAACCATCAATAAGACCTGTCTTATAGTAGCATTCTACTTCACTAGTGATTGCTGTGTCTAAAAATATTTTCATTTTCTTAATGCTTCCATTCTTAAGAACTGTTCGTTCAAATTATAGTACAATTTATAATTAGTTGTGTTAACCCAATACCCAACGATGTTGTTTCCATCACATTGATATCCATAACCTGTTAGGGATTCATTAACACCATCAATTCTAAACACTTTTGTTTTTGAACCCATGTAATTTGAAAATTTTTCGTCTAGGTTAATCATCGTTCCTCAAAGTTTAACTTACGTACTTTACGTTTACGTCTTGCTTCTTGATATTCTAACTCCTGTGGTGTGAAAAGAGATTCTTTTTTAAACTTCTTATTACTCTGTAACAATACTACTTGACTCATATCATTTGCAGACAAAACATCTCCATGTACTGTTGTCATATTAGGACAACCACAGCACCCAGAACTAAGTTCCTTGCCACAACAATTACATCTTACTAACATTCTTCTTTAAAATAGTCCTTCTTGTAGTAACGTCCTAAGATGTTACTGTTATAATACTTTGGAGTACCATCATCTAAGGTCTCCTGTAATACATTATTTAAAAATAGTTCTTTTGTCTCTGCGTAGTTAGTCCTACCAAGAGTAGTATGTAGACTTAAGATTTCTCTCTTGAATAGGTCGTTCCCAAGTAACTTTCTATCTCCTTTAAGTTCTTCAGAGCTTCCGTAGTATTTTTTCCAGTCACTCTCAGACGTAACCCTTCTCTTACCACCTCTAGGTTTACGTTTTGACCAGAAATATTTTCTTCCGATGTATTGCCTACCCGATTGCAAATTAGTAATCCTGTAGACGTAACCGAAGAAAGAGTCAATGTCGTTAGAAGTAAAAGTTGTACCCTGATAGGTCCAGGGGTTCTCGTAATCTCCCTCTGGAGTTTGGTTATTCGTTTCCACATACCCATTATCTATTCTATGGTACTATTTAGTCAGTTGAGCCACGGGTCTGGTATTTCTTTATGCTTTCTTCCCATTCCTTCATGCTGCTCTGGCAATCTGGTGGTTCTGGATCTACGATCCCTTTCTTCTTCTTCCAATCGTTGTACATAACTTGCATCATCCAACTCTGTGACAGGGACTTCGGACCATTCTGAAGCAAACTCTTCTTGTATATACCTAGGGGGATCATACCTTGGTACTCTTCTCTCCACCCTCCTTCTCCTTCTATCATAGTTTAAAACCTGCGAAAGTATCTTTCTTAACATCTTGTTTAATGCTCCCAATCATGTACGACTCTACCTCTGTCTCCTGTGGTGCTACTTGTAGTCCTCTAGAAGATAACCAGTGTGCAGTCCAAGGTAATGGATTGTTTGCTAACGGGATATCAAAGATAGGTTTTAAACCAATAGATTTTAACCTACGGTTAGCAGTCCATTCAACATAGTTCTGTAGCAATTTATCATTCAAACCAATGATAGATCCATCCTTAAACAAATACTCTGCCCATTCCTTTTCTTCTTCAACACAATCCTTAAACATTTGATACACATTCTCTTGCTCTTCCTCAATGATGTCAATCATTTCAGGATCATCACCTTCTTTCCATTTGTTGAGGATGTTTTGGGTGATTGTCATATGCTGCGACTCATCTCTGGCGATGAGGGAGATGATCTTGGCACTACCCTCAAGTATCTTGAGTTCACCAAAAGCGAAACTGCAAGCGAAAGATACATAAAAGCGAATACCCTCCAATATGTACACATTAGCAACTGCCCTATACAAATGTCTTTTTAAATCTTTACGTGTCCATTCTGAGTTAGGATGATCATACATGTCAGGTGTCCAAGCATTACTCTGACCGTATTCATTAGCATAGGTAATGAATTCATCGTATGCTTTAGTAACTGACTCAGCACGTGAGAGGATCTTCTCATCATCTAGTATAGTATCAAAAACTTCTGATGGGTCAGGGTATACATTCTTAATGATATGAGTATAAGACCTACTATGAATCATCTCCATAGTCTGCCAGATATTCATACAACCTTCCAGTTCAGGTAAAGAACAGTAAGGAGCAAAAGCCATGCCAGGAGCACGACCCTGTACAGAGTCCAAGAGGATCTGGTACTTAAGGTTACTAGTGAAGATGTGCTTTTGTGCATCATTAAGTGTCTGATAGTCGGCACGATCTTTTTGTAGTGATACTTCTTCTGGTCTCCAGAAGAAACCTAACTGTGTCTGTGTTAACTTGTCAAATATAGGATACTTAAACTTATCGTATCGCTGGACTCCTAGTGGAGGACCAAAGAACATCTGTCCTTTGGTAGTGTCATTCTTATTTGTATTAAAAACTGTCATACCTTTGATTTCCTTAGATTGCACAACTGTCACAGGCTTCCTCCTCGCTTGAAAAAATATCGTCTAGTAAATTAGTGATAGCAGTTCCTTTGCTAACTTCCTTAACATCATCTTTCCAACCAATAGAGTGTGCTGGTTCATCTATATCACTCTTAGTATCATACGTATTCTGATAGTACGATGTCTTCCAACCATACTTAAAGGTTGTCAATAGATCTTGTGCCATAACTGAAGTAGGAACTTCATTGTTATCATAGTTCTCTGGATTGTATGACCAGTTACCACTAATTGCTTGGTCAAAGAACTTTTGCATCACTGCTACAACATTAATATAACCAGTGTTGTTTGGCATATCCCACAGCAATGTATAGTTGTTCTTTAACGTACCAACTTGAGGAACCACTTGCTTAAGCGGTCCTTTCTTTGACTTCTTAGTGGACAAATAATCTCTTGGTGGTTCAATTCCGTTTGTGGCATTGCACACAACGGAACTGCTTTCCGATGGCATCTGTGCCGACAGAGTGCTGTGTCTGAGCCCGTGAAGTTGTATGTCCTCCCGTAAAGCTCCCCAATCACATGATAGGTCATTAGGTACAATCTCATCTACATCCTTCTTGTATGTATCAATAGGAAGGATACCATCATAGTACTTAGTACGATGGAAATAAACACATGGACCTTTCTCTTGTGCTAACTTATTGCTTGCTTTGAGAAGATAGTATTGGAATGATTCAGATAAATCATGAACCAATTTCCATGCTTCTTTGTCATCATACTTAACACCATTCTTAGCAAGATAGTGTGCAAGACCAATGAATCCTACACCTACAGAACGTCTTGCAAGGGTGCTAATACGTGCTGCCTCTACTGGATAACCTTGATAGTCAATCAGTTCATCTAAAGCACGTACAGACAGGTCACAGAGCTCCTCCATCTCCTCTAAGTTACGTAGTTTACCTACGTTAATAGCAGATAGAATACACAATGCTATCTCACCATCACCATCAATATGATTGATAGGTGTTGTAGGTAATGTAATCTCCTGACAGAGGTTACTCATGTTAACCTTGTCTTTGAAAGAGGAGTGCTCATTGCAGTGGTCAATATTCATGATGTAGATACGACCAGTCTCTGCTCTCTCCTTAAGGAGATCTAGGATGAGCTCTTGTGCTCCAATAGTTTTTCTTGGGATTCTATCGTCTGCTTCAGCAGCAATGTATTTTTCATCAAAATCGGCAGTACCAAAAGCATCATACAACCCAGGAACATTATGAGGAGAGAAGAGACTAACATCCTCGTTTGCGATGAATCGTTCATAAAATAATTTAGAAATTTGTATACTATAATCAAGTTTTCTTACACGATTATCCTCAGTACCTTTATTGTTCTTGAGGACAAGGATGTCTTCTATTTCTTGATGCCAGATTGGAAAGTGGACAGTTGCTGATCCACCTCGGATGCCGTTTTGAGTGCAGCATCTGACAGTGCTTTCAAACTTTTTGAGAAACGGGAGGACACCTGTGTGTTGTACTTCTCCACCCCTGATCTTAGCGTTGATGCCACGGATTCTACCTGCGTTGATACCGATTCCTGCCCTTTGAGCAACATAGTAACCAATAGCCATGTCACTGCTAAAGATGCTATTGAGGGTGTCATCAACATCAACAAGAACACAGCTAGCAAATTGTCGTAAAGGTGTCCGAACCCCTGCCATGATTGGGGTTGGGATGTTGATTTTGTGCTTGCTGATTGAGTCGTAGTATCTTCTGACATAATCCAGTCTCTCCTCCTTATAGTTCTGGAAGAGAGTAGCAGCAATCATCATGTACATATACTGTGGAGTCTCGTAGACTTCACCACTGCTTCTATCCTGTACGAGATACTTATCAACTACTTGGCGAAGGCCAGCATATGTGAATATCATATCACGACTATGATCTACCCAAGAATTAATCTTATCCCACTCTTCCTCTGAATATTTATCTACAATAGAACTATCATAGACACCCAACTTAACACACTTGTCTACTTGTTCAGTAATATGAGGGAATCCTTTTTGTGACCAATTAGATCCAAACTGTTCTTTCCTAAGACCAAACAATAACAGTCGTGCTGCTACGTACTGATAGTTATAATGATCCAAATCAATCAGATCACTAGCAGATCTTACAAGAATCTCTTGAATGTCTGATGTTTTAATCTGATCATAGAACTGAAGACCGCTATTCATCTCCACCTGTGATGCACTCACACCACTGCCAAGACCTTCGCAAGCATCTTCAACCATCTTATGAATCTTATCTAAGTTCAATGGTTCTACAGACCCATCTCTCTTGCGAACTTGAATACCATTACTCATACTTTTTTCCAATCGTTTAATCTAAGGTTTGCTTCTAGTTTATGATATACATTAGATTCTACCACCTTTTGCACATCATGTCCAGCAAGGAACATGTCATTAATGTCCTTCTGTAGGATATTTTTAGGCCATATTACGACCTTATCTCCTCTGTCAATTGACTTGGAGATTCTGTTGACGATTTCTCTGTTACGTGGTTCGTTATCATAAATCCAAATATGATCGCTCCAGTTATACGTCCGAATATCAACATCAGACCCAGCCATCGCAACGGAATTCTGAATGAAGGTGCTGTCAAACGGTCCTTCAACAATGTAAACTGGTTTTTCATAATCTATTCTATCCTGTCCAAATATTTTGGGTGTATCTTCATCAAGCATTATCGTAATGTATCTCATCTTTGCCGTAGGGGCTAACGATCTACCTTGATATCCAAAGAGTCTACCATCTTTATCCCTAAAGGGAATTATAATACGAGGACTATCTTGTCGGCAGTTATCAAAGGTTTTTTTCTGCTCATTAGTCCAAGCCTTAAACTTAGGACAATAGTAGAAGTAATCTAAGGCTTTGATACCTCGTTTTTCAAGATACTCTCGTGCTGGATGTGATGTATTTAGATCAGAAATTTTCTCTAAATCCACATCCCCCTTGGAAAATTTGGGCGGTTTAAAATCAAACTTTGGATTGGGTATAATAGTACCCTTGCCAGTCCTACCATCTTTAAATTTCTCCATGACATATTGATCATGAAGAAACGAATCTTGATCCTTAAGAAAGTTAGAAAGTGTTCTACCTACACCACAATTGTGACACTTGTACACGAAATCATTCTTGATCTTGAACAAGTAACCACGAGCTTTGTTCTTCCTCTTCTGTGAGTCGCCACAGTAAGGACACCTGAAATTAAAAAGGTCTGCCTTCTTCTTAGTGAAGAGAGTCAGACGAGGTGAAACTAATTGTATGTACTTTACGTCAAGGTATGACAAATCACATAGTCTAAGATGTATACATCATAGTTCTTTCTGCTGGAACTGTCAAGCTACTCTGTGACGATTGAAACAATGTCCTCATGAGTCCTTGTCCTGGTACGCTAACGATGAAAGATATAATAGTAAGAGCACCAAAAATAGACCACATCTTTTTTTCAATCTGGCGAAGACGTTCATCAACCTTGCGTATATCTCTTTCACATCCTGCCTTTATTGCATTTGCTTCACGAGTAACTTCACGGTGAAGACTCTCTATTTTCTCAAACAAGACAGCATCTATTCTGTCTTGCTTGTTTAATTTTTCATCATGCACAGCCAACAACTGCCCCATCTTGACTGAATTGTCTTGGAGGCTAATGACTATTTTTTCTAGCCTCTCAATGATGGCAGTGTTAACTTCGTTTTCCATGATAATTAGACGTGCCTAATAGCAAAGTCTAATGCAGATTGAAATGTACTAGCGTCCTTATTTAACAGGAATTGGAATTGCTTTTGATGCTCTCCTTCCAACTGTGCATAAGTAGCAGCAATTCTTTTAGCAGAAAAGTTATCTAAACTCTGCTTTGAACCATCAGCAAAATCAATCTGAGCAAAACTAGTTTCGCCACTTGGATTCAATTCACTTGTTGCTACGTCAAGTGCAACTTGTACTACGTCTTGTCCTTCTGTAATCATTTTATCACCATCCAATTGTGTAGATTCACTTTTTTGTTGATTTGATAGTTTCTTAGTCTGAGAACCTGCTTTCTTTTTGAAGTCAGCAAGTCTTGCTTTCATAAGAATATTCATCTCATCAGACTTAGATTGCATTGCTTTCTTAGCAGTGTCTTTCTTACTCTGAAGTTGTTTCTGAGCACGAAGTTTCTTCTTCTGAGCGATTTGTTTTTGTGCTCGTTCAGTATTAGAAGGAGCTGCTTCAGAAATTTGTTTTTCTTCTACTTGTTCGTTCTTCATTTTTCTTTTGTTAATGCGAGACATCAAATTCTTAGCACCAGATGTACGACCATCAACTTGGTCTTGGTTGCCTTTCTTATAACGTCTATGTTGTTTTGGATTTATCATTACAAATGCTGGTGGCAGTTGTAATGAGCTCCCATCTCCAGCTTTCATATGAGATTCAACTCCTTTAAACAGTCGTTATTTACATCATTATTTAGCGACATTGGAAGTCTGTCAAGGAATAATAAAAATGCTTTCATTACTGGCCAATAATTATCTTCTATTTTAAAGAAGAGTAATGGAGTAGCAGCATCACCAAACACATTATACAATAATATAATATGGTTAAGTATCAAATGTGTTTTAAGCTCTCCCGTAGTTTCATACCTACGAAAGAGCCTTTTAATATATTTGAACTTTTTTATGTCCTCCTCAAAGTCAGCATATGTAACTGATTGAGGATTATTATAATTTTTAATAGCAAAAATACTCCAGTTTTCCTGGTTCAATTCATCAAACTTCATTTACATTTTAAGTAACTGTAAGTGTTGCAACAGCAGAAGTTACTTGTACTGCACCTGCTGTTGTATTAATGTTAACTCTGTACTGATTACCATTATCACCAGCAGCAGTTGCTGGTGTAGTAAATGTAGCAGAGGTTGCACCTGCGATATCAGCGAAGTCAACTCCACCGTTTGTGCTAAGTTGCCACTGGAAGGTAGCAGATCCTGCACCAGTTACTGTAGCTGCAACTGTAAATGCTTGTGTATTTGTTGCTGCAACAGATGCATTTGCAGGTTGTGTATCAATTGCGATTGAAGATGCTGCATCTCCTGCAATTGTATCATCTGCTTGAGTCTCGTTAGAGTTGAGATCTGCATTAGCAAGAGTGATTAGTAGCTCTGCTTTATGACGAGTAGCACCACTACTATCAGTATATGTAAAGTACGACCACCAACCAGGAGCATTAATACCACGTGATTTGTTCTGTGCTAATGCTGCTTCTGTTTCGTCAACAAAGACAATTGTTTTTGCCTGAGATGACGCAGCGACACCAATACCTGCCTTAGTTTTGTTGGCATTACTGTCAGTTCTACCGTATAGAGACATTGATACGCTCCAATAATTACTGTTTTCTACAACTTATTTATATTATCAACAATCAGCAAGGTTTGGATGCTCCCCAGTAGCATAATATGCTGCTGCATTGTCACCTGCTTCTTCGCAAGTGTATGAACTTGCTCCACCTGTATCCATGTAACTGAAGGATCCACCTCCTCCACCTCCATTAT
>CEOP01233298.1_pt1 | contig 12558 bp, 26 predicted proteins | sample 361301 | NCBI WGS metagenome assembly CEOP01 (sample SAMEA2619548, study PRJEB7988) | marine metagenome | biome: marine biome (ENVO:00000447); feature: deep chlorophyll maximum layer (ENVO:xxxxxxxx); material: "saline water (ENVO:00002010), including plankton (ENVO:xxxxxxxx)" | depth 55 m
AAAAAAAAGGAGACCCTCGTCAGGATCTCCGAACATCTAGATGTTTATATGTCTATATGAACGATCAGAAGTTGTACTTAACTCCCAATTTAGCTCCATATCCACGGTCAAGATCTTCGTCGCCTGAACCTACGAAGGATACTTCACCATATGCACCAAGTGCTTCAGTCAGACTCAAGCCAAGACCTGCCTTACCAGAAGGAACGGTGTCGCTCTCGCCACTGTCAGGGGAGACTACACTAGCGCCGCCTTGGACGTAGTAGGAAGCAGACTCACCGAGTTCTCCTTCGTAACCTACGTGGAGGTCTGTCGTGGTCGAATTGTAGTCCGATCCAGTCCAACCAGAATTAGCCTCGACGTTAACATAGGGGCCAGCGAAAGCGGCACCAGCAGAGACAGAAAGAGCAGCAGTTGCTGCGAATACAGATTTGATCATTTTAATACCTTTGTTTACTTGTGGAGTGATTACCCACAGATGAATAGAGACTCGACGTGTCTCGTTTTGTTACAACTGGCACAAGTATTAATACTTATTTGAGTGTGACAGTTGTAACATTTATTTATACTAACAGACTTCGTAAAATCTGTCAAGGTGGACACTTTGATTAGTGTCCCAAGCGGAATATCGGAATCGAACCGATGACGAAAGGTTGGAAACCTTTAGTTTTGCCTCTAAACTAATCCCGCACTTGGGGTTGTCACACCCCGGAGCACATGCACGCCACTTGTTCTTTAACTGGAAACAAGAAACCAGGCGGTAGCAAGCACCCGCACCAGGGCAGGTTTATAGTCTGTCCGAGACTGGACCAGCAGATGAATCTACCCAGCTCCACCAGGATAAGTTTAGAGTCTATCCAAGACTGATGGTGTCTTCACCTGTTGTTCCAGAGATGATGGTATCACCATAAGGAACTTCTCCCACACCAGCAAAAGAAATTACATCATCATTAAAGGTTACCGGCGATGCTGCACCAAAGTCAGTCCAAGTAGATGCACCTGCCGGTGAAGTGAAATCGATTGAAATACCATTACCCTTTGGTAGTGCTGCTTTGATATTATTATAAAGTTCAAACAGTTTTACAACCTGATCTTCATCTTTCGACTCCAAAGCTTCAATGAGTGCTTTAGTAACTGAATCAAGTGCGTCAGTCAAGTGAGAATTAGTCATCATAGTTATTACCTACAGTGTCTTTAACATAACATGGAACGTTGTCTGCGTCTAACCACTTTGTATATTCAAAGTCTTCCATAGCAGTTAGCAGTTGCATCTGATTGTCTAGAAGATACATGTCACGATACCGCTTGGTATACTCGTCTGCTTTCTGGATACGAAAGTCAGGCATACCATTGGTCTCCAACACACCACACTCAACGTAGCGGTATGGGAAACGCTCAAGAAGAATTTTCATCAGTAGGAAGGGTCTTCAGCAACTCCGTCATTATAGTCTAATGTCGGCATAATGTCAAGGTATGGTTCGATCTCTTCGGTAACCGGCGCTGCGACAACAGCAGTACCATCGGGACGACGGATCAGATAGTATGCACCATCACTTTCAATGCGTTCCATATAGGTATCGAAGTCAGATTGAAACTCTTCTTCACTGACTTCTATCATTTCACTGGGGTCAATCATTAGTTACAACAAATTTGTTCTTTTTGCAAATACTTTACTGTCTCTGTACATCCACCCAAAGAAATTTTATCATTCAAAATAACTTGAGGGAATGTAGATCCTTCACCGAACATCTCATAAAATTGATTCTTATCAAAGTCTCTATCTAAATGAAGTTCGATAAACTTAAACTCGTTCAATTCAAACAGCAACTTAATCTGCTTGCAGTATGAACATCCGTACTTGGAATAGATAGTGAATCTCATGCTTTGATTTGTGCGAAATCTTGTGCGAAAATATTTAGACCGGCATCAGTGAGGACGTGATCATACATCTTATCAAAGACACCTGGCGGCAACGTGACTACGTTAGCACCATACAGTAGACAACGGGAGACATGGTGGACATCTCTTAAACTGGCAGCAAGGATCTTGGTGCGAACACCTTGACCACAATACAGTCCAGAGATAGAACGTACAAGTTCAACACCACTGAAAGAATTATCATTCAGTCTACCAATGAAAGGTGAGATATATGTGGCACCTGCTTTTGCTGCCATCACTGCTTGTGCAACAGAAAAGCACAGTGTTACATTAGTCTCTACACCTTGAGCAGTGAGTTCTTTACATGCCTTCAGACCCTCTACAGTGAGGGGTAGTTTGATCGTAACATTTTCAGCAATATCACGATACTTAATAGCATTGGTAAGCATCTCAAAGCAAGACTCACCTTCTACTTCAGCAGAAATGCTTTCAAAAGCAAAGTTGGTTGCTAGTGTTTTGATAAACTCCACGTAGTCTACACCAGACTTACGAACTAGTGTAGGATTTGTAGTGATGCCATCAACTAGACCAGTCGTATAGCGTTCAGCAATTGCTTCGTAGTCAGCAGTGTCTAAAAAGATTTTCATATTGATTGTGTAATAGTTTTATCGTTCTTCAAAGTCAATGCGACGGACCTTGCGTCGTCGCCTCTCCTCCTGAAAAACCAAGTCTTGCGGTAACAGCTTCGTAGTATTTTTTTGTGTCTGGGGAGTCCCATTCGTCACAATCTCTATCAAAGAGAGATCTTTCCCTGTTATATTGGTCCCACGGATGCTCGTAAGGTTCGGACACCCGCAACACCTGGTCTTGCTTGGGTGACTCTCCAATACTTTCCCGCAATTCTTGCATCTGATTACTAGCATTTTCCAACATACCTCTAATGTATGCTAACTCTGTATAAATTTCTTGTAACTGGTCTTTAATTTTTTCTTTTTTCATTAGTATAAAGATACTATGGGCGATACTGGAATCGAACCAGTGACCATCTCCGTGTAAAGGAGGTGCGCTACCGCTGCGCTAATCGCCCTTGGATTTTTGTTCACGAAGTAGTTTATAATACAGTTTGTAATAAGGTTTCTTCATCTCATTCAATGTATTCATGTCCTCTTCAAACCCCATGTATTTACACAGTTGAGATGATCCTTCTAACTCACTGATTAAACGTAAAATGTTAGCAGGGTGTCTATCAAGACCACCAAAATCATACTTTGACATAGTTTTAAAGAGAGCAGGCAAGGAGGGATTTGAACCCCCGACCAACGCATTAGAAGTGCGTGGCTCTATCCAACTGAGCTACTTGCCCATAAAGAAGGGGCATCACACCCCCAAGAGTTATTGGATTAGAAGGATAACCTATCCCCCATCTCCCATTTAGGCAGCAACAGTGCTGCGGGAGAATGCTACGATATTATTCGCAGCGGAATCAGATGTGTTTGCATCTAGGGTTTTGTCCCGTCAACAATTACAACCTTTTTGCCCTGTCGAAACCATGGCACCCCCAGGAGTGGAAGTGAGGGGAATCGAACCCCTGTCCAGAACAACAGACTTTGCAACCTCTTGAACACTGTATATATTAGCACAGTGACTAGGTGCTGTCAAGCGTAGTATGCTTTAAAGTATGCCACTATGCCATCTGTCCTTACATTGCCTTGAGACACCCAATCGTGAGAGCATTGTGTGATGCTGTCCATAGTATACATAGGTTCTCCATTGTCGTCAAGGGCAGAACCAAATTTTGTCAGGAGGAGACCATAAACTTTTTGTCTCATCTCCATACGTTCGTCACTGTATCGCCAATCATCAACCATGAATATTCTCCGATCCACCAATAGGATCTAACTGTGTTGTAGTCTTTCCACACCTGGTTGCAATATCATACATTACCTGATGTATATTTTTCACTTCTGGATATGTATCATCCAGTAATAGGTTTTCCTCTACTGCTTTTTCATAAGCAAGTTTATATTCTTTTTGATTAAGAGAAAATGTAGCAGGACCAAACCAAGGGTCGTCTTTAAGATATTTTGGTGCAGGATATGTCATACTAGTTTCAGTTTAGATTCATAGTCATAGGCATAGATTTCACGGTTGCCTTTAATACCCCACCCTAACCAGTAGTAAGCAGGAACCATGTATTGCGAGATAGAATATCCACGTCCTTCAAACTCTGGGAGATACCTTTGGAAGATAGGTTCATTAATCATCCATCGAGTCTGACCAGATAAACTGCTCGGATCACATTCGTATTTAGCACAGAAAGTGCCAAGACCTTTGTATCTGTGAGCAGAAGTCCACTGAATCATACCATACCCACCAGTCAGGCAGTTCTCATAAGAAACACGAGCACCACCTTCACAGATGTTGGAGATGAACTTACTCTCCTGCTTGATGTTACCCATCAGTGTAGCAAGGGCATTCTTATCAGTAATTTTTGTTCGTTCTTGTAGTTCTGCAAGTACATATTGTTCCTCTGGAGTGCAGTCTTCGCACTGCCAGGTAGGTTCAGGTTCGTATTGTATTACAGGAACAGATACAGGTCCTTCTAGTGGTGGAAGTGACGCTGGAATCATAAATGAGAGACCAGCAACAACGATTGCTTGTGAGATCATTTGTTTCATTACGACAATGCCTATCATATCACCTATGTAGCCGGTTGTCAAGACATCGAGTATAAATATTTTTATAGTTTGTTCTTTTTAACAAATGAAAAAAGCAATTATTGCTTTTGGAATGCTACTGATGACCGCTTCTGCAGCAAATGCAGGCGGACTTGTATCAAAACACGCTTCGAGTGTTCAGCTTACCGTTGACGCTGCCAGATCCTCGGCAACCAGGATCGGATCCTCATTTAGTATCTCTGGTTCAAACATTGATACTACTGACGGAAGTACAGCAGGTGCTGTGTCTGCTGGTACTATCACCTCTGGTGTATATTCTCCTGGCACTATTACTGCTACTCAAGACACAGCAGGCGCTGCTTTCTCATTCAGTCAGTCATATACACAGGCTGATGCAGTCCCAGCTTCTGCTCCTACTGTAGGTACAGTACCTAACTTCTCCAATGTAACTAGTTACACTGCAGGAGTTGCTGGATCGTTAGCTGGTACTATAACTTCAGCTGGTGTAATTGGAGTGACGGCTGGTGGTGCTGGCAGTACAGCTACTGGACAATTCGTAAGTGAGATCACTGTTATTGATTGAGGAAGATAGCAATGAAAATTATGATTCGTTGGTATGCCCTTGCTGCGGTGGGTGCTTGTGTCACACTCGCTCCTGCCCAGGCGGTCCCCGTAGTCCCAAACTTCACCCAGGGCTCAATGACGAGCCACACAGAGACAACACAGACTATAACTGAAACAATCAATAGCATGGATTATAGTACAGGATATCAATATTCTGCTACTGGTTCAGGTGTATCTGCCAGTGGGAATCTTTCCCCTGGTACTTCTAATACCAATGTAACAATAGATGGAGTGAATTCAACATGGACAGGAGTGGGATCAAAACCAAGCTTCACCCAGACAACACCAGGTGGCGCTTTCCAGTTTACAGAAACTTACAATGGACCAGGACTACAAAATCATACGATTATCGAAAGGGTAACCGAGGTCACAAGCATAACAGATACCACAAGTATCTTCTCGCAGTAACATTACTATTTGCCAACCCTTCTTATGCAGAAACAGTTGGAGGTGTAAGTGCAACAGCATCCCCAATCGCAAATAGCTCTGGCTCGGTTACGAACCAAGCTATTCAGGTTTTACAAGGACCATATATTACTAACACATATGGCGGTGGGATTCAATGTCAAGGTCCCACTCGTAACTTCACACCGTATGTAACAGGTAGTGCGTCTGCTTCTAAACCATACGAAGATTATTATAACGATCCAGTATACGATGTTAGTGATAACTTCGGTGCCTTCGATGATAATGGGAATAATATTGGGGATGGCATCATTGATAATCCTGGGGACATCCTCTTCCATAAGAGAACACGTACTGGACAGAAAGATAACTACAGTTTAGGTGTAGGTTTCTCTATGACGTGGAGTACACCTACTGATAAGAAACTGCAGGATCTATGTAAGGAAGCAGCTGCTTCTAACATTGCAATGATGCAACAAATAACTGCCAATAAAAGATTGGACTTTGAGATTGCGAGACTTAAGAATTGTGGAACTTTAATGCAGCAAGGAATTTCTTTTCATCCTAGAAGTCCTTACTATAAAGTGTGTGCTGATGTGGTAGTTCAAAATGTAACTACTGTCAAGCAACATCGTCATTCTATTTCTTCTTCTTCTGACTCTTCGCCGCAACCGACCGAAGCTTTGCAATCGCTTCATTCCGAAGACGCTGCTCTGCTCGGCGCTCCGTTACAGACTCGACCTTTGGTTTCTTACCCCGAATAGCAGCAACCTTCTTCAGAACTTTCTTCACTGTAGGTTTGATTACCTTCAGAAGAATGTCAGCGAATGGTTTAGCAAGCAGTGCAGATGTAGTAGCAACTACAGCAATACCCCCAGTGGTGATCACAACACCAGTTGGGGGTAATCCATTTATAACTTGTGTGATGATAGGTACATCACCTACCTCTCGGATACATTGGTCTCCTACCAACTTGTATCCTAATACTTCTTTGCGTCCACTATCAAACAGGAACCCCACGGGTTCTTTATCTAACTGTTCTTGAGTAGGACATTCAATGTCTGCTGATGCTACTGGTGTCTTTGGTGCTGGCGGTGTATCTGTTTTTGTATCTGAAGGTGGATTAGTTTCCGATCCTTTGTATGCAGGTACAGGAGCTTCATTTGTAAACTTCAGCTGACCTTTATCATAATCCATAGGATTAAATGATGGTGTACCTGCATCACAGTATACTTTAATACCTTTCGGATCTAATTCGTTGACATCAAAGTTATTTTTTTCGTTTTGTTCGTGTGCTTCTACACATCCAGGCATGTCCACGATAGGGACCCCAATCATATTAGTGACTGGATAGATTGGAGGGACACTAGGAGTTCGTACCTCGGGAGCAGTCCATATATTAATTGGACCGATATCGAGTTCACGAATATTAATACCCTCTGTACTAATGTCTGGAATATCCATATCAGAATGGCAGTGCAGCACCTGTGGTAGAAGGCACAGAAGGTATCTCTGGCATAGCAGAGTCTATCATAGCAGGAAGTGCGTCTGTGATTGCTTCGGTGATAGCAGCAGTTGCTTTCTCCCTAGCACCTTCAATCAATGTATCCTTTTGAACGTAAAGATAAGCACCACCCCCGAGAACAGATAGAGAAACTAGACCTGACAATAATGCGACACCGTTAATAATCTTTTGCATGTTTATTTTCCTTTGAAGGTTCTGGTTTTGAATCGTCTTTCTTTTTAGCAGGAACGACACCGAAAGTCGCGAGCGTTCCCGTGAAGACGCTGGCTATAAAAGTGGGATCGATGTTTTTTTGAGGAATACCAGGAACAGTTACATAATTAAGGGTCAGAATTGTTGCTGACCATCCAAGTATAATAACTCGGACAAGAGTTGATACACCCTCATCCGCCCACTCAAACTTGCTTTCCTTTTTGGCTCCCTCTTTTTTCTGTGGTGTTGAATCCATAGTTTTTTCTTGACGGCGGTTAAACATCGTCGAGTAAAGAGTTAGGTAAAACTATTTATTTAATAGATAGTCCTTCTCTTGTTGATATGGTACATACTCACCACTTTTAATCTGCCAAGCATGTACTAAATCAGGAATCAACCACTGGTCAACACGGTAGCAGTATTGCCAGTTAACTGGTTGGATACAATTCATCACAACCACTTGAAAGAATGCTACCGTATGGATCCAAAGTGTTAGCATTACTCTTTAATATATCCAGACTCTACCAGATACTTACGTGTCAATGGTGTTGGATCATATACTTCCCACATCTTACCACCAGCACAAGCAGCAAGAGCATTCATTGTCATGTTCTCTGTTCTACCTGCCCACTGTGCTTCTGCTTCCCAAGGTACAGCAGAATCAGGATAGGTACGTTCTGCTAAAACACGCCAGATCATAGGAACTTCATCCTCTGGTTTGATGATAGCAATCAGACTATTGTCAATCGTTCCTGCCATACAATCTTGTGCTGCATGCCATCCTTCATGACGCATTACCATCATCAGGACTCCAGGACTACCCATGTGATCCTTATTGAGGAAGAAGTTATTGGAGACAGTATGGTATACACCACGATGCCCTGCAGGAAAATACTTCTCATCAGCAAGGAATACATTCACGCCAACTTGATTGAGTGAGTGTAGGATGTTATGGAACTCACCAGTCACACTAGTAAAGTCTTCCATATCATTGTAATTGGATGAGATGTCAAGCATAGAAGTTACCTTTACCACATCATCGGTGCATTCACCTAGCAGCATACACCCCATCGCATGTGGTGAATTGTAGTCAGTTTCTTTAATCGGTTCTGCTTGTGCAGGAATAACAATCGCAGCTGCAGCAAGTGCAGCAAATAATGTTTTGATCATGAAGTGATTACTTATTTGTCCTCATTATACCAGAAATCTTCCCAATCGTCAACGTCTGCTTCGTAAATGGGACACGGTTCTTCAAACAGCATATCATTTTTCATACGTCTGACTCGTTCTAATAGTTTTTTAATCTCAACATCTATATTCATTGAGAGCATCTAATACTTTGTTTAGAAAATGGTGAGCACCATCATGCCATTGACCTGTCTTATCTTTATGATAGTCAGAATATAAATCTGTTTTCATTTGATAAACTTTTGCCAGGATATCATTCTTGGTCAATTGTGATCTCGGCATAATGTAATCCTGTATTCTATTATTTATTAAAGAGTCCGATGAAATATTCTGCATCAACAACAACCAAAGGTTTCTTTCTATTCTTTTTCATGACTACGATAGGTTCATAGTCACCACAGTTTGATGCTGCCTGTTCGTATGCATCCCAGACATTGAGTCGTTCAACGTTCTTACATTCTACAGAGTGTGGGAACTTTTGTCTAGCTGCTCTTGCCATTATCAGGTCTTCCCCACCTGCACCCATAGACCGAGACTCGATGTCCTCTGGATGAACATCTAGCATCTCGATCAACATTTGTCTCACCCACTTTTGTAAGTTACGACCTTTCGCTTTAGCACTTTGTGTCTTCATCGGTCCCACGGATCAGGTATCTGTATCTGTACTTCATTGCTCCGAGTTTCCACGCTTGTGCCAGACTGCTCGGTCCTCTTGACAGAAGGTCTCTCTCCTCCTGACTGGGTAGGTTTGTTGCGAGCAGTTTCTCTCTCCACTCTAATGCCATGTAACCACCTATAAAATATATTCATTCATTTTCCCACGACTGTGGTACATGTTCTCCACGAAGAAACTTACCCCAGTTAATCGTATTAAAATCAATACTATTTTCCCAACAAAACTTCTGCATAGTTTTCATGAACTCTCGTTCATCAAGTTTAGTCCACCAAAAAATTGGAGTTTGCTCAATCCTGTTCATCTTATCCATAACTTCAAGATAGTTTTGGATTGCTTTAGGTTGTTCGGGGTTCATAGATCTATAAGATTATTTAAATCATCATGTATAAATCGTTTGTCTAATAGACAAAGATCAAATGCAATAGTAATTCTGGGGTAGTCTTCCTGATGAACGTAAGTATAATGAGGAAGATAATTAGGAAACAGAGTTAGTTTTCCTGGTACATTCTCTGCATGATATTCTTGGTGTTCATCATAAGGATTGCCATACACCGTACAAGTTTTTCCAGAAGTAACAGTAAAGTGTCCTCCAAGATATGTATAAGGGTGAGTGGCATGTAAATGTTTTTGAATTTGCTCTCCCTTTCTCAATACATTAGCCCAACATCTAATACTAACCTTGGGAATTTTTTCCATAATACCAAACAAACTTCTATAGTATTGTTTGTGAAATGTTTTAATCTCTTTGTATAACTGATCAGTAACAGGAAACCCCCAGGTTAAAACATTGAAATGTTTATACCTAGAGGTAAGACTTTCATCACCTAAACCGGTGTTGCCATCACCGCTGGCAGGAAACTTATCTTTAATCTCTTTTTCTTTTACTAATACAATATCAGAAAGAGTATCAAGATCAAGATCAATTTGTTTTTCTGCTATTGTATAGTTCCAAGTTGGAGCAAAAGGGGAGCGGGGGGCATCACTTGTAAATTCTCTAGCACTCCACTCACTCATAATTTAAATCCAGTAAATGTTTTCTCACTAACGTCTTGTTTGATACCACCAATAACATAAGACTCAACTTCTGTTTCTTGTGGTGCTACTTGCATAGACTTTGAATTGAGCCAGTGCTCTGTCCATGGCAGCGGATTGTTGTTAGCAGGTACATCATAGATTGCTTTAATACCAATAGACTTCATACGGCGATTAGCAATCCACTCAACATACTTGGATAACAATTTATCATTGAGTCCAATCATACTACCATCTTTAAACAGATACTCTGCCCAGTTCTTTTCTTCCTCTACACAGTCACGGAACATATCAATGATGTTTTGCTCTTCTTCTTTAGCAATCTCACGCATCTCTGGGTCATCACCTTCCAACCATTTCTTAATAATGTTTAAAGTAATAGTCATATGCTGTGACTCATCGCGAGCAATCAGTCCAATGATTTTGGCATTACCCTCCATCATTTTAAGTTCGCCAAAAGCAAAGGAACATGCAAAGCTAACGTAAAAACGAATACCCTCAAGAATGTATACATTAACAACTGCTCTATAAAGTTTTCTCTTAAGTTCACGTAGTTCATACTGTGCTGTAGGAACTTCATCAAGTGCATGTTCCCATTGATTACCAGCACCCCATTCCTGTGCTGCTTGTAGAAACTCATCGTATGCAGAGGTAACACTTTTGGCACGATCAAGAATTCTCTCGTCGTCAACAATAGTATCAAGAACCTCGGTAGGATCTGGGTACACATTCTTAATGATGTATGTGTAAGACCGACTATGAATCATCTCCATAGTCTGCCAGATATTCATTGCCCCTTCAAGCTCGGGTAGAGAACAATAAGGTGCAAAAGCCATCCCAGGACCACGCCCTTGTACACTATCCAGGAGGATCTGGTACTTAAGGTTGGAAGTGAAAATGTGCTTTTGCTCGGGGCGTAATGTTTGATAGTCTGCACGATCTTTTTGTAATGAAATTTCTTCTGGTCTCCAAAAATAACCCAGTTGTGTCTGGGTTAGTTTATCGAATACTGGATACTTAAACTGATCGTATCTTTGGACTCCAAGTGGAGCACCAAAAAACATTTTTTGTTTGGTGGTATCGACTTTATTAGTATTAAAAACCGTCATACCATCAATATTTTTTGGACTCTCAACTCTAAATCGCGCAACTGTCACAGGCTTCTTCCTCGGTGTCTAAAATTTGTGTTAATAAGTCTTCTATGGATTGTTTCTCTTCTTTTTCTTCTTCTACATCATCGTTTTTATTGTCGTAAGTGTTCTGATAATATGATGTCTTCCACCCATACTTATATGTAGTTAAGAAGTCTCTTGCCATTTCAGAAACAGGAACTTCATTGTTCTCATAGTTGGATGGATTGTAACTCCAGTTACCAGAGATTGCCTGGTCGAAGAACTTTTGCATTACTGCGACAACATTAATATAACCTGTATTACTAGGCATATCCCAAAGGAGAGTGTAACTACTCTTAAGGGTGTTATATTGTGGAACAATCTGTTTAAGGGGTCCCTTCTTGCTTTTTTTAACGGACAAGTATCCTCTAGGTGGTTCGATTCCATTGGTTGCATTTGACACAACGGAACTACTTTCAGAAGGCATTTGTGCGGACAGTGTTGAGTGCCGTAATCCGTGTGCTCGAATGTCGGTTCGTAAAGTTTCCCAATCATAGTTATACTCTGGCGTAACCAGTTCATCAACATCTTTTTTATAAGTATCAATCGGCAGAATGCCTTCTGCATATTTAGTACGATCAAAGTAACCACAAGGTCCCTTTTCTTTCGCAATATTGTTGGATGCTTTGAGTAGATTATATTGGAATGATTCTGTAAGTTCATGAACTACTTTCACAGTCTCTGGAGAATCGTACATACACCCTTGCTTGGCAAGGTAATGTGCTAAACCAATATACCCCACCCCAAGAGATCTACGATTGATTGTAGACGCTTCTGCTGCCTTTACAGGATACTGTTGGTAGTCAATGAGTTCTTCAAGACCACGAACAGCAAGGTCACACAACTCTTCCATCTCATCAAGAGACTTTAGTTTACCAACGTTGATAGCAGATAGAATGCACAAAGCAATCTCTCCTTCACCATCAATATGAGTCAATGGATCTGTAGGAAGTGTAATCTCCTGACATAGGTTACTCATATTCACCTTGTCTTTGAAAGATGAATGTGAATTGCAGTGGTCGATGTTCATAAGATACAAACGACCAGTCTCTGCTCTCTCCTTCAGGATATCCAGAATGAGTTTTTGTGCTCCGATAGTCTTTCTTGGAATAGACTGATCTGATTCATAGTCCACATAGCGAGAGTCAAATGCATCAGTACCAAAAGCATCATAGAGACCTGGTACGTCAT
>CEOP01005039.1_pt1 | contig 12531 bp, 8 predicted proteins | sample 361301 | NCBI WGS metagenome assembly CEOP01 (sample SAMEA2619548, study PRJEB7988) | marine metagenome | biome: marine biome (ENVO:00000447); feature: deep chlorophyll maximum layer (ENVO:xxxxxxxx); material: "saline water (ENVO:00002010), including plankton (ENVO:xxxxxxxx)" | depth 55 m
TCTAAATCTTTTTTTTGCTGAGCTTTTAGTTTTTAGTTTTGGCATAATTATTTGGTTTTTATATAGATATTGAATAATCTTTACAAGGTGATATTATCTTTATTAAATGGGCTGAATAATCATTACCATTTGTCTGCCTTCAAATTTTGGGTGGCTTTCTATTTTTCCAATGTCTTTTGTCTCTTCAATTATTTTATTCATTAAATCTTTTCCAAGTTGGGTATGCTGCATTTCTCTACCTTTGAACTTTACTGTAAATTTTACTTTATCACCTTTGGTTATAAACTTTCTAGCATTTTTAATTTTGAAATTATAATCATGAACATCTGTTCCTGGTCTTAATTTAATTTCTTTTAAAGAAACAGTTTTTTGTTTCTTTTTGGCTATGTTGGCTTTTTTTTGTAAATCATATTTATATTTTCCAATATCCATAATTTTGCAAACTGGAGGATTAGCATTGGGTGCGATTTCTATAAGATCTAACCCTTCATCTTTTGCAATTTCAATTGCTTTATTTAAAGGAAGTGTTCCAAGGTTATTTCCATTACTTCCTATAACCTGAACATCAATAGCTCTAATTCTTTCGTTTGCTTTTGGTCCTTGTGGTTTGCTTCTTCTTTGAAAGTAATTTGGTTTAAAATTTGACACTTAATTTAAAGGAAGTTTGTTTGCTTGAATTATATTTTTTATTAGATCCTCTCTTTTAAATATTTCTTGTTTATCAGATCCAAGCTTTCGGAGTGTGACCGTTTTTTCTGCTACTTCTTTTTTTCCACAAACTAGTATCATAGGAACTTTTGCTAAAGAATGCTCCCTAATCTTATAATTTATTTTTTGATTTCTTAAATCCACTTCACATTTTATACCTTCTTTAAATAGATCTTCAAATAGCTTTTTTACATAATTGTTATTTTCTTCTGCTATTGGTATAATTACAACTTGTGTTGGGGACAGCCAAAAAGGCAATTTACCTGCATAATTTTCAATTAAAATTCCAATAAATCTTTCTAAGGATCCAAACAAAGCTCTATGAAGCATTACTGGAACTTTTCTCTCACCATTCTTATCGACATAGGATGCTCCTAGTCTTCCAGGAAGATTAAGGTCAATCTGTAAAGTTCCACATTGCCAATCCCTTCCTATTGCGTCTCTTAAAACAAACTCTATTTTAGGTCCATAAAATGCACCTTCGCCTTTATTAACAGTATATTGAAGTTTTGATTGTTTTATTGCGGAAAGCAGTGCAGCTTCTGACTTATCCCAAACATTGTCATCTCCTACTCTATTATCAGGACGATCTGAATATTTTAATATTACCTTTTCAAAACCTAAAGCTTTATAGATTTCTAAAATTAAATTCGTGACTGTTAAAGACTCTTGAGTTATTTGATCCTCAGTACAAAAAATATGAGCATCATCTTGTGTAAAAGCTCTTACTCTCAATAATCCATGAAGTGCCCCGGAAGGTTCATATCTATGTACTTTTCCAAATTCAGATAGTTTTAAAGGTAAGTCTCGATAACTTTTTAAACCTTGATTGAAAATTTGAACACAGCCTGGGCAATTCATTGGTTTAATCGCAAATATTTTTTCATCTGGAGTCTCAGAGGTAAACATATGTTCCCCAAATTTTTCCCAATGTCCAGATTTTTCCCATAAAGACCTATCTAGAAGTTCCGGTGTATTAATTTCTTTATATCCTGCCAATCTTTGTTTGAGTCGCATGTATTCTATTAATCTTTGAAATAGTAACCATCCTTTATCATGCCAAAAAACTGCTCCGGGACTTTCTTCTCTAAAATGAAAAAGGTCCATTTCTTTGCCCAACTTTCTATGATCTCTTTTTTCTGCCTCTTCCAGTCTATGAAGATATTCATCTAATTCTTTTTTGTTAGTCCAGCACGTACCATAGATTCTTTGCAACATTTCATTATTGGAGTCTCCTCTCCAGTAAGCTCCTGAAACTTTTGTTAATTTAAAAGCCTTACCTATTTTTCCAGATGATGATAAATGAGGTCCTCTACAAAGATCCTGCCAAGTATCTCCATGATAATAAACTGATAACTCCTCGGTTTGGGGAATACTTTCAATTATTTCTGCTTTATATTTTTCTCCTATCTTTTTAAAATAATCAATAGCCTCCTTTCTTTTCATCACCTCTCTTTTCGTTTTTACATCTCGATCTATAATTTCAGACATTCTTTTTTCAATTTTATTTAAATCATCTTCAGTAAAGGGGTCTTTTCTGGAAAAATCGTAAAAAAAACCATCTTGTATCACTGGACCAATAGTAACTTGGGTGCCTGGATATAATTCTTGAACAGCCATAGCCATAATGTGGGCAGCATCATGTCTAATAACTTCTAGTCCTTCTTTGTCTTTTGGAGTTATTATTCGAACTTTTGAATCTTTTTTAATTTTATAACTTAAATCTTTTAACTCACCATCAACTTCCATGATTAATGCAATTTTTTCTAAAGACTTACTAATTTTTTTTGTTAATTCAAATCCATCTATTGAATTTGTGAATGATATTTTTTTTCCATCTAAAAGTTGAATATTTGGCATTTAATTATTTTAGTAATTTTTGATACTCTGTAAAAGTTGTTTGGCACATTTTGTCTACATCAAATTTTTTTACTACGTTTTTTCTACCTTCGTTTCCCATTGAATACAATGTTTCTTTATCTAACTCTATAATCTTATTTAAAAACTTAGCTAATTCTCTTGGATCATTTGATTTATAAAGAAAACCCGACTTATTGTTAAGCACTGTTTCTGTTGAGCCTCCAATATCACTTGCTATAATTGGTTTTTCCATAGATTGAGCTTCAACAGCGACTCTACCAAAAGCCTCAGGTTCAATAGAACTTGAAACAACTATATTTGATATTGAATATGCCAAAGGCATTTCATTGATATGTTTAATAAACTTTATTTTTTTTACTAGTCTGTATCTTTCAACTAAACCTTTAAGTCTTTTTAAATAAACGTTTCTACCTTGATCAGAGCCTAATATTATAGCTTCAAAATCAGTTCTATTATAATCTTCAATTAAAATATTTAAAGCTTCAATAAAATTTTCTTGCCCCTTCCACTTAGTAACTCTTCCTGGTAGTAAAATAATAGTTTTATTAATATCAATTTTTAATTCTGTTATTAGTTTATTTTTCTTATTTTCAGATATATTTTGTTTATTAAAATAATCTAAATTAATGCCTCTAAATATAACCATTAACTTGTTTTTTTTATTTAGAAATTGCTGATAGTTTTCTTTTATATGATCAAATATAAAATTTGATCCAGCTATAACTAGCTGAGATCTAACCATGACACTATTATAATATTTTTTAATAAAATTAGAAAAATTATATGTTCCGTGAAAAGTTGTGACAAATTTTCTTCTTGTAATAAAACAAGAGAATAAACACGACCAAGCTGGTGCTCTGCTTCTAGCATGAACAATATGTATATTTAAAACTAAAACAATGAATAATATAGCTAAAGAATTAAACAAAATTAAAAAAGGATTTTTTGAATGCACTGGTAACTTTATTACCTTAACTTTTTTTTTTTTAATAAATTTTAATAACTCACCACCGCTTGTAATAATATAAGATTTACAATCCTTCTCGGATAAATAATGAGCAAGATCATAGCAGCCTGTTTCGGCTCCACCAAAACCCAATCTCGGTATAACTTGAAGCACATTAATGCTCATTTATATAATTTTTTCCCATTCTAGAACAGATCGAAGAATTTGACTTAAGTTATTATCCATTTCCATAAATACAATTAAAAATATCTGATTTTTCATTTTTATTCAAATATTCAGAGGTAATTAAGTATATAATAACAATTTAATGTAATAAACTTTATATGAAAAAATATAAGTATATAAAAATATCAAAAACTAAAAAACTTAGGTATTTAGACAATTTTTATAAAAAAAAACTGTATATAATTTTTCTTCCAGGATTTATGTCTGACATTGAAGGGAAAAAACCTCATGCATTTTATCGTTTTGCTGTTAAAAACAAAATTGGTTTTTTGACATTAGAATACTTTGGTCATGGAAAATCTTCCGGTAAATTCACTAAAGGAAATATATCTATTTGGTCTAACAATGCAAAATTTTTGATCAAAAAAATTGTTAAAAAAAATGATTTTATACTTATTGGTTCCAGTATGGGTGCCTGGATAGGACTAAATCAATTCAAATTTTTTAAAAAACAAATTAAAGGTTTTTTAGGAATTGGATCTGCTCCAGAGTTTTTAACTAGATTAATGTGGAATAAATTCCCAAGTAGAATAAAAAAAGAAATTACTGATAAAGGGGTTAGTACAATCAAATCAAACCATTATGACTATCCAATAAGTTACCAATTGATAAAAGACGGAAGAAAGAACAAAGTGCTTTCAAAAAAAATTATATCCAAAATTAAAGTTACAATGATACATGGTGAAAAAGATGAAGTTGTTCCTGTTTCATTTTCAAAAAAAGTTTTATCTACCTTTAAGGGAGCTAAAAAAAAATTGGTTATAATTAAAAATGGAGACCATAGCTTGTCCAGCAAAAAACCACTAAATAAAATTATTAAAGAGTTAAATAGAATTGTTGTTGATATAATTTAATCCTTCTACATAAGTCGGGAATTTTAATTTTAATTTAAAGAATTTTTTCATTTTTTTATTATTTACTCTCTTTGAGTCTCTATAGAATTTTTTCAACATTTCACTTTTAATATCATTGACTTTAATAGTTTGAGGTTTTTTAATTCCCAACAAGTTAACACCATGCATAATGACTTCTTTGTTAGAAGCTGGTTTATCATCTGAAATATTAAAAACTTCCACCTTTTTTGAAGTATTAAGAGATTTGTATAAAACATTTGCAATATCCTCAATATGAATTCTGGAAAAAAAATGATTCTTTTTATCTACTATTTTTACTTCACCCGACCTAAGTCTATTAAGAACGTTATGTTGATTTGAGTAGATACCTGAAAGTCTAAAAATTTGTGAGGGTAAGTTGTATTCGTTAAATAACTTTATCCACGTCTGCTCCGCTTTTAATCTTTCCTTTCCGGATAATGATGTGGGTTTTGTTTCACTTTTTTCATTTACCCATTTACCATTATGATCACCATACACACTTGTAGCGGATAAATAGGTAATCCATTTGTATTTAGTGCTATTAAATTTATTTTTAAAATGTTTTACAACTATATCCTTTCCATTTATAGGAGCTATAGAAACTAAAATATGATCGGCATCTTCTAATTTTTTTATTAAATTTTTATCAAATTTTTTTTCACTAAAATTAAAACTTTGATAACTTATATTTTCAAAAGTTTTAATTTCTGATTCATTTCGTGAGGTTACACTAAGCTCAAAGGGAATTTTCTCAGTTTTAATTTTTTTAATAAAGCTTTTTGCCACTTGCCCAAAACCAAAACAAAAAATATTTAAATTTTTCATTAACTAGCTTTTTTTACTCGAGATTTTAAACTAATTGGATTTTCAAGTTTATCTAACATTTCAACCGGACAAACTTGTTTAAATTTTTTTAATTTTAAATCAAAATTTTCTAATATTTCTTTAGCAATTATTGAGTTGGTTTCATTTAAAAAATTTTTGATATTATCTTTTAAGAAGTTTTTCCAATATTCTGTTTCCACAGATTGCCAAACAACAGAAGCAGGATTAACATAATCTTCAAAATTATTTTTATCATCATAAATAAAAGCCATTCCGCCAGTCATTCCTGCTCCAAAATTATCTTTAACTTGTCCAAGTATTATTGCTGTACCTCCTGTCATATATTCACAACCATGTGCACCACAACCTTCAATAATTGCTAAACATCCGGAATTTCTAACTGCAAATCTTTCCCCGGCTTGGCCTGAGGCAAATAATTTACCTGATGTTGCTCCATATAAAACTGTATTACCAATAATAACGTTTTCATTTGAATTTAAATTGCTTTTTTGAGAAGGACGTACAACTATAGTTCCACCTGAAAGACCTTTGCCCACATAGTCGTTAGAGTCTCCTTCAACTATTAACTTTATTCCTTTTGCTAAAAAAGCACCTAATGATTGTCCGGCTGAGCCAGTCAATTTAATATTGATAGTATCATTGTCTAAATTATTATCACCAAATTTTTTGTAAACATAGTGAGATAATCTTGTTCCAACAGACCTGCAGGTATTCTTAATATCATATCTAAAAAAATTTTTTTCTTTACTAGTGATTTTATTTTTTATTTCTGACCAAATTGACTCATCTAGAGTATCTGGAACCTTGTTAATTAATTTTTCTTTACAGTATCTTAAGTTTTCACCAGGATCAGCTTGTACGAGAAGAGGGTTAAGATCCAAATCATCAAGATTTGCTGCTCCTTTATTTACCTGAGATAATAAATCAGTTCTTCCGATAATTTCGTTAATAGAGGTATATCCAAGTGAAGCAAGTATTTCCCTGACTTCTGTTGCAACGAAGGTAAATAAATTTACAACTTTTTCAGGTGTGCCGCTAAATTTTTCTCTTAACAATTTATCTTGACTACACACTCCAACTGGACAAGTGTTAGAATGGCACTGTCTAACCATAATACATCCCATTGCAACTAAAGACGAAGTTCCCATACCATACTCCTCGGCTCCCATCATTGCGGCTATAACAACATCTCTCCCAGTTTTTAAACCTCCATCAGTTCTGAGTGTTACACTGTGTCTTAAATTATTAAGTGTTAAAATTTGATTAACTTCTGTCAAACCCATTTCCCAAGGAATTCCTGCATACTTAATACTGGTCTGTGGACTAGCACCAGTTCCTCCGGAGTGACCTGAAATTAATATTATATCTGCTTTAGCTTTAGCTACTCCAGCCGCTATTGTTCCTATTCCTGTTGAAGCCACTAATTTTACTCCAACTCTAGCTTTAGGATTTATTTGTTTTAAGTCATAAATTAGTTGGGCTAAATCCTCAATTGAATAAATGTCATGATGAGGTGGAGGAGAAATTAAAGTAACACCGGGAGTTGAGTGTCTTAATTTTGCTATCTCCTTTGTAACTTTAAAACCTGGTAATTGACCTCCTTCACCAGGTTTTGCTCCTTGAGCCATTTTAATTTCAATTTCATTACAGTTATTTAAATAATTAATAGTTACACCAAATCTTGCAGATGCAATTTGTTTTACTCTCGAATTTGCTGTGTCTCCATTTGGTAATTTTACAAATCTTTTAGGGTCTTCACCCCCTTCACCACTACAAGAAGCACCTTTAATTCTATTCATCCCGGTTGCTAAAGTTTCGTGGGCTTCAGCAGAAAGTGCTCCGTGGGACATGCTTCCACTTCCAAATCTTTTCAAAATTTCTTCAATTGGTTCAACTTCATTTACGTCAATAGGTTTTTTTTGTTTTTTAAATTCTATTAAATCTCTAAGATTAATTGGCGGAAGATTATGAATACCTTTAGAATATTTTTTATAGTAATCATAAGACCCCGAAGTCACCGCATGTTGGAGTGTGTGAATTAAATTTCCTTGATGTTGATGATCTTCACCTGATTTCCTATATCTATAAAGACCTCCAATAGGTAAAGTATAAATATTGGTTTTATTAAATTTTTTATGAATTTTTTTAATTTGTTTTTCAATCCCAATTATTCCGATGCCGGATATTCTTGATACCATTCCTGGATAATAATCTGCAACTATGGCTCGACTCAATCCTACAGCTTCAAAATTGCATCCTCCTCTATAGGAACTGATAACCGATATTCCCATTTTCGACATTATCTTTAAAAGACCTGCATCTATAGATTTTTTAAATTTTAATACACACGAGTTAAAATCAGATTTTCCAAATAATTTTTTTTCAAATCTTTGATGTATGCTATCAATTGCTAGATAAGGATTAATAGTAGTTGCTCCTACGCCAATTAAAATAGCAAATGAGTGGGTGTCTAAAGCGTCTGAACTTTCTACATTGATAGAACAATAACCTCTTAAACCAAGTTTTACTAAGTAAGAATGTACGGCTCCAACTGCTAGAATTGTTGGTATGCTCGCTCTTGAAGTTGATATTTTTTTGTCAGATAAAATCAAATTACTACTTCCTTCTCTAACTGCTACCTCGCATTCTTGTCTTACTTGTTCTATCCTGTCTTTCAGTGAAGATTTAACATCAAAAGTGCAATCAATAACTTTTATTTTTTTTGAAAAAATTTTTTTAAATTTTTTAAATTGAGAATTTGTTAAAATTGGGCTGTCCAAAACATAAATGTTTTCTTTTGTTAAGTTATCAAAATCTAGTATATTTCCTAAATTACCAAATCTCGTTTTTAAACTCATTACCTTATTTTCTCTCAAAGAGTCTATTGGTGGGTTTGTCACTTGACTAAAATTTTGTCTAAAATAATGCGCGATAGGTCTAAAGTGACTTGATAAAACGGCTGTTGGAGTATCATCTCCCATTGAGCCAGCAGCTTCTTTTCCCTCTTCGGCCATTGGATGTAGTATTAATTCTAAATCTTCTATACTTAACCCTGAAAGACATTGTCTTTTTTTTAAATCGTCTCCAGTAAACTCTGCATTTTCATTTTCTAAGGGTATTTTTTTATCTAAATCTATGATTTGTTTGTTATATTTTTTATAATCTTTGGCTATATAGTCTTTAATATCTTTATCTTTAAATAGTTTACCTCTTTTTAAATCTATAGCAATAATTTGGCCAGGTCCTAACTTTCCCTTAGAAGTAATTTTTTCTTCAGGAATTTTAATCATGCCTGACTCGGATCCAGCAAAAAATAAATTATCAGATGTTGTGATATATCTTAATGGACGCAAACCATTTCTATCGGTAGCTGCTAAAACCCATTTAGCGTCCGTAGCACATATTGCAGCTGGACCATCCCAAGGTTCAATTGTGCTATTTAAAAAATTAAACAAATCTTGATGACTTTTTGAAACTGTTTTACTTCTTTTAGACCAAGAGTCTGGAATCATCATAAGCTTAATCAGAGGTGCTAGTTTTCCTGAATGCGTTAATAGTTCAAAAACATTATCTAACGCTCCCGAGTCAGAAGTACTACGTATAACGGGTTTTAAATCATCGACATTTTTAAAAAGAGAACTCGACATATCTTGTTCATGAATTTTCATCCAATTAATATTTCCCTTAATTGTATTTATTTCACCATTATGAGCTAAAGCTCTAAATGGTTGAGCCAAATCCCAACTGGGAAAAGTATTTGTTGAATATCTTTGATGAAAAATTGCAAATCTTGAATTAAATTTTTCATCATTAAGATCTGGATAAAATTCAGAGAGTCCTTCTGCTAAAAACATTCCTTTGTAAACTATTGATCTTGAACTAAACGAACAGATATAAAAATTTTTTAGTTGAAATGTTCTAGCTAATTTTTCTATTTTTTTTCTAGCTACGAATAATTGTCTTTCTAAATCATTGGTCTCTAGCTCTTGATTTTTCTTGAAAATAACTTGAGCTATTTCAGGTCTATTTAACTCAGCAGTTTTGCCTAGTACTTTAGGATTAACTGGGACTTGTCTCCATCCGTAAATATAAAAATTTTCTTTTAACAGTACTGACTCTATGATTTCTCTACATTTTTCTTGGTCTGCATAATCTGTTCTAGGCAAAAAAATCATGCCAACGCAAATTCTCTTAGTTTCGTCTGCACTGTGACCTGTTGCCTTAATTTTTTCTTTAAAAAAATCTGGAGCAATTTCAATCTGAATCCCGGCTCCATCTCCAGATTTTCCATCAGCATCTACTGCTCCTCTGTGCCAAACTGCTTTTAATGCTTCAATTCCGTACTCAACCACCTTTCTAGATTTCTGCCCATTTGTAGATGCTATCATACCTACACCGCAAGCATCATGTTCCATACTAGAATTATAAATTTTATTTTTTTCCAATATTTTTTTATTTTTAATGTAGTTTTTCATTGCTTAAGCCGCTTTAATATTTTTTGTTTTTTTTAATTGATTTTGTAAAAAATTTTCTATTTGTATAGCTGCGTCTCTACCATCTTTAATTGCCCAAACAACAAGGGAGGCTCCTCTTACTATATCTCCAGCAGCAAACACGCCGTTAATATTGGTTTGCATGGTTTGAAGATTAATTTTAATAGTTCCCCATTTAGAAACCTCTAACTCTTTTGCATTAAAAAGTTTTGGAAGATTTTCTGGGTCAAATCCTAAAGATTTAATAACTATATCAGCTTCAATTTTATATTCAGAATTTTCTTGTATAATTGGTTTTCTTCTACCTGAAGCATCAGCTTCACCTAATTCAATTTTACTGACTTCTACCTCAGAAACTTTCTCTTTGCCAATAAATCTTTTAGGGCTTGTAAGCCAAATAAACTCTACTCCTTCTTCCTCAGCGTTATATACTTCTCTAGCTGATCCTGGCATATTTTCTCTATCTCTTCTATATAGGCATTTAACTGATTTTGCTTTTTGTCTAATTGATGTTCTCACACAATCCATGGCAGTATCCCCTCCTCCAATAACCACAACATTTTTTCCTTCAGTATTAAGAGTACCGTTATCAAATAGTTCAACTTTATCGCCTAAACCTTTTCGATTTGAAGCAGTCAAAAATTTCATTGCTGGGAAAATATTTTTCAACTCGTGTCCAGGAATATCTATTTCTCTAGCTTTATAAACACCAGTCGATATTAAAATTGCATCATGTTTTTTTTTTAAGTTGAATAGCGTTTGATCTTTTCCAATTTCAAAATTATTAATAAATTTTATACCACTGTCTTTTAATAGTTTTGTTCTTCTTTCAACTACAAATTTTTCTAATTTAAAGTTAGGAATTCCATATATTAAAAGACCACCTGGTCTATCATACCTGTCGTAAATAGTGACTTTATATCCTGATTTTCTTAACTCTTCTGCGCACGCCATCCCTGCTGGTCCTGCTCCTATAATACCTACTGATTGATTTTGTTCCTTATCTATTTTAATCGGCTTAACCCAACCTTTTTCCCATGCCGTATCTGTAATATATTTTTCTATTGAACCTATAGTGACTGTTCCATGCCCTGATTGTTCTATTACACAATTTCCTTCACATAGTCTATCCTGAGGGCAAATCCTTCCGCAAACCTCAGGCATATTGTTTGTACTTTGTGAAACCTGATAGGCCTCTTTTAATCTACCTTCAGCAGTCAACTTTAGCCAGTCAGGTATATTATTACCTAATGGACAATGTATTTGACAAAAAGGAATTCCACATTGAGAACATCTACTTGACTGCTCTCTAGCTTTATCACTAATAAATTCGCCATAGATTTCATTAAAATCTTCCTTTCTTTTTTTAGTTCCTCTTTTAAGCGGAAGTTGTTTATTAAGTTTTGTGAATTGAAGCATTTTTTTTGTCATAAGCAATAACAGTTTATTAGAAATAGTTTAATTATAACAGTATAAATAGGTAAGATTCATTGACTTATTTTCAAAAAAAACCCTATTTTCAATGACTATTAGACGCATAGCTGCTATGCATTCTAGTTTGTCACGAAAAAAACAATCTTAAGTTTTAAAAATTAAAAATGATTTTTATATTTATACTTTCCATAATTCAAGGGATAACAGAGTTTCTTCCAATTAGTTCTTCGTCACATCTAATATTAGTTGCTAATTATTTACAATACAATAATCAAAACTTATCAATAGATATAAGTTTACATATAGGCTCATTTTTAGCAGTCATATATTATTTTAAAGAGGAACTCTTTAAATTCTTAGAAAATAAAATTTTATTTCTGAAAATTTTTTTTTCTTCTATTCCTGTAATAATTGTTGGTTTTATATTAGTAAAATTTAATTTAATCGAACAACTTAGAAGCCTTAAAATTATTGGTTGGACGACAATTATTTTTGGGATTTTACTTTATATTAGTGATAAATCTAAAACTTCCAAAAACATTAAAAGTAATTTTGATTATAAATCAGCTTTTTTTATAGGGCTATTTCAGGTTTTATCTTTAATACCTGGAGTTAGCAGAGCTGGAATATCAATTACAGCAGGTAGATTTTTAAATTTCAAAAGATTAGACTCAGCAAAAATCTCATTTTTATTATCAATTCCTACATTAGCGGCTGTCAGCTTTTTTGGTTTAATAAACCTTATGAAATCAGATAATTTAGAATTTTCTTTATTAAATGTTTTTTCTATTATCTTTTCATTTATATTTTCTTTAATAACTATAGTTTATTTTTTAAAATTTATAAAAAAGTTTAATTTAAATATTTTTGTGATATATAGAATTATTCTAGGACTATTAATTTTATATTTTGCGTATTTATAAAATAAAAGTAAGACCTATCAGCATCAAAAATATAATAATAAAGAAGATGATAACTGCTTTTTGTAACGACAGATGGGTAATAAATTTCATTATATAAGTTAACATTTTCTGGCTAAAAAAATCAAGATTCTTTATTTGGTGCGCCTGCTAGGATTTGAACCCAGAACCTCCTGGTCCGT